>JGI24129J20441_1000567_pt1 | contig 11553 bp, 9 predicted proteins | sample BarGraNGADG00211_FD_20441 | JGI IMG/M metagenome (IMG submission 20441) | reverse complement strand
GAAGGACCGACTCGTGTCGGTCGATGCCGCCCGGGCGGTCGCCGCTGCCAACCCGTCCTGGCGCTTCGAGGTGGCCCCCGACGTGGGCCACGTCCCACTGCTCGAGGCGCCGGTCTGGACCGCCAGCCACATCCTCGACTGGCTGGCGACCGATGCGAGCAACGCCGCAGCCCTGACGAGGAAGTGAGGCGTGGAGCAGCTCAGCGGACTGGATGGTGCCTTCCTCGCGATGGAGACCCGCTCGGTGTTCGGCCATGTCGGCAGTGTCTGCATCGTCGACGCCCTGACCTCCGACGGCAGCGAGGCAGGGATGACCCTGCAACACCTCACCAAGGTCATTGAGTCCCGGCTGCCGTTGGTTCCGCTCTTTCGTCGCCGGCTGGTCATGGTGCCCTTCGGGCTCGACCATCCGTACTGGATCGAGGATCCCGACTTCGACATCGAGTTCCATGTCAGGGAGCTTGCGTTGCCCTTCCCCGGCAACGACAGACAGCTGTCCGAACAGGTGGCCCGGCTGCACGCCAGGCCGCTGGATCGCAGCCGTCCTCTGTGGGAGCTCTATCTCATCACCGGACTTCATGGCGGCCGCGCCGCGATCTACTCCAAGATCCATCACGCCGCGATCGACGGAGTCTCCGGGGGCGACATTCTCACGGCCGTTCTGGACGTGTCGCCGCAAGGTCGCGAGCTGCCGACGGTCGAGGCGTTCGTGGGCGAGCTGCCGCCGGACACTGCTCTGCTGCTGGCCCGGAGCGCGGTCAACCTGGCCCGCCAGCCGGTGCAGGCCTTCCACCTCGTCTCCGACCTGGCGCGCTCGATCCCCGGTATTGCCAACGCGTTTGGCGCCCCGATCGCCCAGCTCCTGGGCGGCAAGGATGACGATGACCTGTTGTCCCAGAACGGGCTGCGCGCCCCGAGCACGCCGTTCAATGCGCCGATCTCTCCACATCGCAGGTGGGCCTTCGCGGACCTGCCGCTGGGCGAGGTCAAGACGCTACGGAGAGGCTTTGACGGAGCGGGACTGACCGTCAACGACGTGGTGCTGGCGTTGTGTGCGGGGGCGCTACGTCGTTGGCTGCAGCTGCACGAGGCGTTGCCGGCTGCCCCATTGATCGCGGCTGTTCCGGTCTCGGTGCGGACCAAGCACCAGAAGGGCGGCGGGGGCAACAAGGTGTCCATGATGCTTGCTGCCCTGCCGACCAACTTGACTGATCCCGGGGACCGACTTGCTGCCGTGCATGAGGCCATGCGCGCGGCCAAGGACCAGCACGGCGCCATCCCGGCCGGCCTGCTCGCCGACGTCAGCCAGTTCGCCATGCCGGCGCTGGCCAACCAGGCGTGGCGGCTCTCCGCCAAGCTGCGGTTGTTCGAGCGCGTGAGCCCGTTCAACCTGTTTATCTCCAACGTTCCCGGGCCGAACGTCCCGCTCTATTTCGCCGGCGCCGAGCTGTTGGCCTACTACCCCGTTTCGGCCGTGGTCGATGGCCAGGGGCTCAACATCACCGTGATGAGCTATCGCGACAACCTGTACTTCGGGCTGGTCGCCTGCCGTCAGCTGGTGCCGGACCTCGACGTCATGGCGGGCTTCCTGCGCGACGAGCTGGACGCCCTGAACGCGGCAGCAGATGTCCTTGCCGCGGGCATCGCCCAAACGGCGTCCAGCGCGGCGTCCCGTGACTAGCCCCGTTGTCGGCCAGCTCCTGGATAGATTGGCCCCTCGGGCATTCACGTCATGGTCAGGAGGCCGCAGCAACGTGAACGTAGACGTGTGGTTGAAGACGGGGTGGGCGCTGGCATGAGCCCCCTGCACGAGCGCGCGACGGACAGTGTGAGCTGGGGCTTTCGGGTCACGGCCGCGTGGGCGTTGCGTTTTCTTATTGTGATGGCAGCCCTGTTCGTGCTGCTCACCATGCTCAACGCCGTCAGCCTGGTCACCATCACGGTGATCGTCGCGGTCATGATCTGCGCGCTGCTACAGCCTGGTGTCGAGTTGCTGATGCGCCATCAAGTGCCCAGGATCCCGGCGGCGATCCTGGTGTTCGTGCTCGGCATGTCCGCGCTGGTCGCAGCCGCCTGGTTCGTCGTTCAGCAGGTCTCTGCGAGCTCCTCCGAGCTGGGAGGCCAGCTGTTGGACGCCGTCGGGAAGATTCGCAACTGGCTGGTCACGGGTCCGCCGAAGATGTCACAGCACCAGGTTCAGCAGCTGATCGACGACCTGACCAAGACCATCACCGCGAACCGCGCCAGTCTGGCTCAGGGCGTCTTTGCCACCGCCAACAGCGCCCTCATCGTCGTCAGCGGGGCGGTCTTCTGCCTGTTTGCGACCCTGTTCCTGCTGACCGACGACGGAGGCATCTGGCGATGGGTCGTGCGGCTCTTCCCGTACGAAGCGCAGGCCAAGGTGGCCCACGCCGGAAACGTGGCCTGGCGGACGCTGATCGCCTACATGCGCAGCACCGTTCTGCTGGCGCTGATCAACGCGCTCACCATGGTCGTCGTCATGCTCATTGCCGGTATGCCGTTGGTGGTTCCCTTGGGCGTGCTGCTGTTCCTGGGCTCGATGATCCCGCTGATCGGCATGCTCGTGGCCGGCGTCGTGGTCGTCCTGGTGGCGTTGGTGACCAAGAGCCTGGTCATGGCCCTGGTCATGGCCCTGGCACTGATTCTCACCATCCAGCTTGAGGGCAACCTGCTCAACCCGTTCATCCTGGGTAAGGCCGTCCAGATCCATCCGCTGGGCATCCTGATGGGGGTTACCGCAGGCACCATCCTGGGCGGGATCTTCGGTGCGTTCATCGCGGTTCCGCTGGTCGCCATCCTGAACAACGTGGCCAACGACGTCCACGGGCGCGACATGGAGGAGCCCGCGCCCGATCTGCCAACCTAGGTCTGCGTGCTCGACCTCAAGGAGCACACTGTGACCGTGATTCGTGACCATGATTGACGAGCTGGCGGCCAGGCTCATCGGCGGACGGCTCATCACCGACCCTGACGTCGTCGACGCGTACCGCCGCGACCACGCCGACCTCGTCGAGCCCGGAGTGCCTCTCGCCGTCCTTCTGGCCGACACTGTGGAGGATGTTTCTGCAGCCCTCACCTGGGCGCACGAACACGGCATACCGGTGGTTCCGCGGGGATCGGGGACGGGGCTGTCGGGGGGCGCGACCGCCACGGACGGCTGCCTCATCCTGAGCACCGCGCGGATGACCGCGATCCGCGAGGTGTCCGCAGAGGACCAGCTGGCGGTGGTCGAAGCCGGTGTCATCACCGCCGACGTCGACCGTGCGGCTCGCGAGGTCGGCCTGATGTATGCGCCCGACCCGAGCAGCTTTGAGACCTCCACGATCGGCGGCAACCTGGCGACCAACGCGGGCGGCCTGCGCTGCGTGAAGTACGGCGTCACCCGCGACTCGGTGCTCGGGCTGGAGGTCGTCCTTGCTGACGGTCGCATCATCAGGACCGGCCGACGGACCGTCAAGGGTGTCGCGGGTTATGACCTGACCAGCCTCTTCGTCGGCTCGGAGGGGACGCTGGGCATCATCACCAGCGCAACGCTGAAGCTGCGTCCGCCCCCCACAGCCGAGCCGGTGACCGTCGTGGGGAGCTTCCCGTCGATGCGCGCCGCAGCTGAGGCAGTGGCGGGCATCGTTCGCCAGGGACTTGGCCCGAGCCTGCTCGAGCTGATCGACCAGAACACGCTGCGGTCGATCAACGAGTGGAAGAACATGGGCCTGGACGACGACACGGCGGCAATGCTGCTCGCTCAGGCTGATGGCATCGACGCGACGGACTGTGGGGCCGCACTCGCCGCTCAGTTCGAGGCGGCTGGCGCCGACTTCGTTGCGGTCTCGACCGATCCGGAGGAAGCGGCGCAGCTGCTCGAGATCCGCAGGCTGGCCCTTCCTGCTGCCGAGCGACTTGGGCGGTGCCTGGTGGAGGACGTCGGTGTGCCGCGCTCCAAGCTTCCCGAGATGTTCGAGCGTCTTGAGCAGATTGCCGCGCACCATCAGGTCCGGGTGATGACCGTTGCCCATGCCGGTGATGGCAACCTGCATCCGATCTTCGTCTTCGAGCCGACCGCTGACGGCACCGTGCCGGACAACATCTGGGCTGCGGCCGACGAGGTGTTCCGCACCGCACTGGACCTCGGTGGCACTCTCACGGGCGAGCACGGCGTCGGCGTTCTGAAGCGTCGGTGGCTTGAGCTGGAGCTGGGGCCTGACGTGATGGACGTGCACCGCTCGATCAAGAACGCTCTGGACCCGACCGGAATCCTCAACCCCGGCAAGGGTTTCTGACCCAGATTCCTGGGAGCCAGTGCGGCAATCCTGGTTCTATAGGTACTGCCCCGTGGGTTCGTCTCGCGAGCTGCGTCCGCCCGGCGCGCCGGATGCGGGGCTCTCAGGACCCTCGTCTGAGGCGGAGTGCCCCGAAGGCAGTGCCCGGCGCATGTTCTGCAGCTGCTGTTGCGCGACCATCTGCTGGGCGAACAGCGCGGCCTGGATGCCGTGAAAGAGCCCCTCGAGCCAGCCGACGAGCTGGGCCTGTGCGATCCGCAGCTCGGCGTCGGATGGTGCTGAGTCGTTGAATGGCAACGTGATTCGCTCGAGCTCTTCGATCAGCTCCGGCGCCAGACCCTGCTCCAGCTCGGTGATCGAGCGACGGTGGATCTCGGCAAGGCGGGTGCGACCCGCCTCGTCCAACGGTGCGCTGCGAACTTCTTCGAGCAGCTGTTTGATCATGGACCCGATGCGCATGACCTTGGCCGGCTGCTCGACAAGGTCGGCGGGGTTGCTGACCTCGTCGTCCTCGCCGGAAGCTTCCGCAACCCCCATCCCGTTTTGGGTGACCACGACGACCTTCCGCAACTGGTCGTCGTCAGCTGAGTCCGGCTGCTCGTCCTTGGATGGGTTCATGTCTCCTATCCTGCACCGTCCCCGCCGCTCGGTGCGACGCGTAGCCTGTTGCCCATGGTGACGATGCATGGCGACGTGATCCGCGTGGTCGTGGTCGATGACCATGCCTTGCACCGAGACGGCACTCGCCAGATCCTCGAGGTGCACTCTGACCTGCAGGTCGTTGGTGAAGCGGCTTCCGGCGAGGTGGCCCTTGCCTTGGTCAACCAGCTTCGTCCGGACGTGGTGCTCATGGACATCCGGCTTCCGGGGATGAATGGCATCGAGGTCACCCGCCAGCTCATCCAGGACCACCCCGATGTGCGGGTCTTGATGGTCAGTGCGTACGACGAGGACGAGTACGTCCGCGGTGCGCTCGAGGCCGGGGCTGCGGGATACCTGAGCAAGACCGCCCCCGGCAAGGAGCTGGTCCAGGCGGTGCGGGCCGTGGCCGGCGGGACAACAGTGCTCCAGTCCGGCCTCACGGCCCGGCTGCTCATCGCGGCGCGCCAGCCCGAGCAGGGGGTGACCGACCTGAGTGAGCGCGAGCTGACAGTCCTGAGACTGCTCGCGGAGGGCCTGCACAACCGGGAGATCGGGGAGCAGATGGGCATCAGCACGCGCACGGTGGACCGGCACTGCGACAACATCTACGCCAAGCTCGGGGTGAGCTCACGCACCGAGGCGGTCGTGCGCGCCATCTCGACCAAGCTGCTGACCGTCAGCGATGAGCTCTGACCCGCGGGGCCCCGCGATCGTGTTCTGAGAACCGAACGAGCCCGCCCCCTGTCGTTGAGAAGGGGGGCGGGCTCGTTGGTGTGGTGAGTGCTTTTCCCTATGCGGTGCTGGTTGCCGGTTCCTGAACGGCCAGGCGGACGCGGCGGACTCGCCATATCTGGGCGATGAGGGTGAGCCAGATGGCTGCGACGATGGCGAAGAGGGCGACGACCAGGCCCTTGCCCAGGCCTGCGAGAGGCTTGGGTGGTGCGGGGTTGTAGGCGGACCGGGCGACCGTGATGTTCACGGTGACGCTGGCCGTGATCGGCTTCGCGTCGGCCTTGGTGGGGGTGAAGCTGGCGCCGAACTCCTGCGGCCCCTTGGTGGTGGGTCGGTATAGGTGGTTGGCGTCGCCACCAAGTATCAGAGTGGCGACTCCGGTCTTGTCGGTGGTGACCAACCCCAGCGGGACGGGCCGTGCCGGTGTCCCGAACTGGGTGGTGTTGAAGAAGAACGCCACCGGCGCGTCGGCTTGTGGTTGGCCGTTGGCGCCGGTCAGGGTTGCGGTGAGCTGCACCTTCCCGCCGCCTTCAACGCCCTTGATGGTGATGGTTGGCGCGCCCGTCGACGTTCTCACTGACGTGCGGACCGAGGCATTCACTGACGCGATCTGCGGTGTCGCTGCACTGGCGGGGTGGGCCGTGCCGATGCCGAGCATCCCCATGAGAGCGACGAGCAGCAGGACACCGGTCGCGCCGGCCACACGGTGGGACGTGCCCGTCGTCGTGCCAACCGGTGCGCCGTCGTGGTCCGCGGGCGCGCTGGACCCGCCGGAGTCGCTGTCCGGGCGGGCGGTCAGGTCTTTCTCCATCTCGTCGATCTCCTGCATCTGCTCGATCTCCTCGATCTCGTCGATGGACAGCAGGGGTACGACCCGGAAGAGCAGCATCAGCAGGAGCGGGACCGCGGCCACGGCGGCGAGGGTGATCGCGATCGGGACCCAGGTGAAGTGGTAGCTGCCAAACGTGTGGGTCATGGTGTCGTAGGTGGCCGGTCCGACGACCAGCAGGAACCGTTTGAGCCACATCATCGGCAGCACCAAGGTGGCGGCGATGACCATACCGGTCACGTTCCTGGTCCATGGCAGTGCGACGAGCAGCAGCGGTAGCAGGCCCCCGACAACGGCGAACATCCAGAACCAGAGCGCCAGACGACCGGTGAGCAGGTCGGTGAACACCGACGCGGTTGCGGTGTCTCCGACATAGGAGCCGGGCAGCAGGTCGGCGAACGTCAGGTAGATGTAGGTCGCCGCGAACGTGGCCAGGATGAAGCCCAGACGGACGAAGTGCCGGGGCGTGATGAGCGCCTGCAGGTGGTAGCCGCGACGGAAGCCCGCCAGCACGAGGATGACCAGGGCCACCCCGGAGTAGAGCGCGGCGACGACGAACTGCGGCGCCCAGATGCTCTCGTGCCACCAGGGCCGGCTCGTGGTGGCAAAGGCCCACGCCAGGACCGAGTGCACAGACACGGCCAACGGGATGATCATGATGGAGACCAGGCCGAGNGCGCCGGCCAGGACGGCCCGCTGCTTGGGTGCCCCGGTCCAGCCGCGAGAGACCTTCGCGTACAGGGTCGCGCGCCGTTTGCCCAGGCGCTGTTCGTGACCCTGGTGCAGGACTGCCATGTCGGGCACGAGCGGGAGAGCGAAGAACACGATGGACGCGAAGGTGTAGGTGCTGACCGCGACGAAGTCCCAGAACACCGGGGCGGACAGGTTGGGCCGGGTCAGCAGCTCGTAGAGCCGGATCGGGTTACCGATGTGCGGGATGATCAGGGCGGTCCCGATGAGTACGGTGACCACGGCGGTGCCTTCGGCCAGGCGAGTCAGGGGTGCGCGCCAGGTGGCGCCGGTCAACCGCAGGATCGCCGAGACCACGGCTCCTCCGTAGCTGACACCGATGAAGGTGATGACGTCGGCGATGTAGATGGCCCAGAAAGCGTGGTCGTTGTAGCCAGCCACTCCCATCCCGCCCTTGAGCTGGACGACCCAGGCGGCGATACCGGCCCCGATCACCAGGGCCAGAGCGACGACGGTGACCCACCACAGAAGGCTGGGCTTGCCGAACGGGCGCAGCGACGCCGCACGCGCGTCGGTGGTCAGGGTGTCAGTGGTGATGACGTCCGTGGTCAGGGCGTCGGTGCTGATGACGTCGGTGCTCATGCCCCACCTCCGAGGGTCTGGCCGTGGCCGAGTATGTAGTAGACGCGCGGGTTGGTCCCGAGCTCTTCCTTGTACCGAACCGCGTCGTTCGCCCGGAGGAAGTCCGAGAGGACCACTGATGTGCCCTGGCCGTTGACTGCGGTGTCGGTGACAAGGTCTCCGATGTAGAGCACACCCATCGGGCAGCCGGACACGCACGCGGGCAGTTCGCCGTGTGGCAGCCGGTCGGCGCAGAACACGCACTTGCCGACGGTGCCCTTCTCCGGCACCGGCATCTGCGGTGAGGAGGCCATGGGCAACCGCTTCTGGGGCAGTGGGTCGGACCAGTTGAAGTAGCGCGCCTCGTATGGGCAGGCAGCCATGCAGGCGCGGGACCCGACACAGGCGTCCGTGTCGACCAGGACGAGCCCTTCGTCGGTGCGGATGTTCGCGCCGACCGGGCAGATGTACATGCATGGGGCGTCTTCGCACATCATGCAGGGCCGCGGCATGTTGAACGTCCCGCCGGAGCTGTCCTTCATCTCATAGACGTTGATCCAGGTCTGTTCCGGCCGGAGCTGGTGACGCTTCTGGCAGGACGCCGTGCAGGCCTTGCAGCCATCACACGTGCGCAGGTCGATGACCATGCACCATGCGTGCTCGGCAGCGGTCGCCGTCGGCATCGCAGCCATCACCGTGGAGGTGGTGGCCGCCTGTGCGTCGTCGTGGTAGCTGACCATGGCAAGGGCGCCACCAGCTGCCGTGACACCCAACGTTCCCAGCAGGAGGCGCCGACTCAACGCCTGGCGCTCCTTCAGGGTGACTGCCGGGGGAGGGCTAGCTGCCCCCTCCTCCGGGTGCGTCGTTCGGTCCTGCATGGCGTCCTGCCTTTCCGTCGTTCCTGGTCAGTTGTCTCGGACTACCGTTTAGGTCAGCTGACGACCACGTTGCCCTGCATCCAGTTCTTGGTCGCCATGGAGCCGCCCATGCCCTTGGGGTCGCCGCCACAGGGGGTGAAGCAACGCCAGGTGTAGGTGCCGGCCTTGTCGACCTTGAAGGTGAACACGGTGGTCGAGAATCCGCCGTCGGGAGCCTTCGACAGCGGCACGTTGATCCCGAGATCCGGGATGCTGAAGGTGTGCGCGATGTTCTCGTTGGACACGGTGGTCGTGGCAGCGCCGTCAAGGGTCATCGTCCCGCCAGCGACGGCGTTGTACGGCGAGCCGGCCGGCAGGGCGGTCGGGGCGGAGTCGTACTCCTTGATCGTGAGCACGACGGTGTCGCCCTTGGCGAACGTGAGGTCGCTGGGGGCCATTGCCGGCCAGTGCTGCTTGCTGGTGAACGTCCCGGTTGGGCCCTTGTCGGCGTCTGTCTTGCCGATCATCTCGATGTTGACAGTCTTGGCAACGGGTGCGACTGCGGCCGCCGCAGGTGCGGTTGCGCCGGCGCTGGACCCTCCACATGCTGATGCGGTGACCGCGATGGCTCCCACCATGAGCCCGACGCCGATCAGTTGCAGGGGCTTGCGATGCGACAATGCGGTCGCGATCCTGGAATTGATGTTCTTCACGGATTTCACGCTTTCTGCCTTGGGTCAGCCGGACTTCACCCGGCCGGGAACGAATCTGACGCTGCGCGCAGGTGCTCCGATAGAAGTGTTGCCGGGTCCCCAGACGCGAGGAACCGCGATCTTCCCCATGACGTCGGACCGTTCTACGCACGGCCAGTGGGTAGTTTCCCTGGTGTCCGGGGCACGGTTGGCGCCTAGCCTGATGACCATGGAGGCGCACGTGACACGAGTGGTGGTCGTCGACGACCATGCCTTGCAGCGCGACGGCACCCGGCTGCTCATCGCGGCGCGCCAGCTCGACCAAGCTGGTGACCGTCAGCGATGAGCACTGAGCTGCAGCCCCGTGTTCGGGGGTCTTTGACCCTCGCGGTGGTGCGATGGCTGGGCTTGCCGCTGCGTTCCCGCCAGTTCTGGATCGTTCAAGCCGGGGTGCTGCTTGTGGCGTTCCTGGACGAGATCGTGCTCGACCTCCTGGGGGTCAAACCGCCGTTCGAGATGCCGCGCTCGACGACCACGGCGCTGCTGCTTATCCCGGTCATCTACGCGGCACTGAACTTCGGGGTTCGTGGAGCCGTCGGCACCGCACTGTGGGCGACCGCGCTGATGTTCCCCGACTGGCTCTTCATCGCCGGGGTGACCACGGTGAACGCCTGGGTCGAGATCGGGAACCTGGCGATCCTCAACTCGGTCGCCTTCATCGTGGGTCAGCGGGTCGAGCGCGAGGGGCAGGCGCGGTTGCGGGCGGAGGAGGCGCTGCGGGCCAGTGAGGTCGCCGAGGCGCGCTACCGCGCCCTGTTCGACGAGCAGCATGCCCCGGTGCTGGTCACCGACGCGGCGGGCGTGGTCGCCGAAGCCAACGCCGCTGCCACGTCTCTGCTCGGGGCTGGTGTGCACGGACGCCTCCTGTCGGACCTCGTCGACACGTCGGTGACGGCGATCCTGGACGGCGCAGTTCCGCGGCTGTCCGTGGGGGAGCGCGTGTTTGCGCCAACGGGTCGCACCCTCGATGTCGGCTCGGGCGAACGACTGGTTCAGATCGTGCTCGTCGACGTGACCGAGGAAGAACGCCGCTTGAGCGAGCAAGGGGCCTACGCCGCCCACCTGCTCACCGTGCAGGAGGACGAGCGGCGCCGGCTGGCCCAGGACCTGCATGACGACCCGGTGCAGACCCTGACCTATCACGTGCGGATGCTCGAGCAGCTCAGCGACGACCCAAACCTGGCACCGGATCTGGCTGAGCGGGTCCGTCGCGGTGGTGAGCTGGCCACGGGGGTTGTCAAAGTCCTGCGCACGGTGATCCACGGACTGCGGCCGCCGGTGCTCGATGACTTCGGGGTGGCCGCCGCCCTTCGGCAGCTGGTCGCCGAGGCCCGCGGACGGCACGGGATCTCGGTCCAGCTGCAGGTCAGTGGGAAGCAGGTGCGGCTGTCTGCGCAAAGCGAGCTCGCTGTGTACCGCGTGGCCCAAGAGGCGCTGAGCAACGTCGTCCATCACGCGCAGGCCACAACCGCCTGGGTCGATCTGGACTTCGGTGAGCAGGTCGTGCTCGCCATCACCGACGACGGCTGCGGCATTCCCTCCGCTAGCATCTCGTCGGCGAGCCCCGGAGGCCACCTGGGACTGATCGGTATGCGCGAGCGGGTCAACCTGGTCGGGGGCAGTCTTGAGGTGCGCGTGCGCGAGCCGCACGGAACCCTGGTGCGGGCGACACTGCCGGCCACGCGCCCTGAGCCACAGCCTGCTGCCGATGCGTTCGCGACCTAGCGGGGCGCCATACGGGCCTTGAGCATGTCGCGCTTGTCCTCGAAGCGCATCGCCTGCTTCTCCAGTGCCTCCATGAACCCGGCCAGCTCCGTGCGCGCGGCCTCGCCCTCGGCCGACAGGCCCTCCAGCTCGAAGACCTTCCAGAATCGCAGCACCGGCGCGACGACCTCATCCTTGTGTGAGCGCAGGTCGTAGATGCCCTCGACGGCCATCTCAACCGCCTTGCGCTGGAACCCAGGGAGGTTGGCGCCCGGCATCGCGAAGTTCTTGACGACGTCCAGGATGGCGATCATGGCCTGGTCGGGGTCGATCTTCAGGGCGGCATCCATCAGGTTGCGGTAGAAGATCATGTGCAGGTTCTCGTCGGCCGCGATGCGGGTGAGCAGGTTCTCGCACATGGGGTCGTT
>JGI24129J20441_1000565_pt1 | contig 11558 bp, 9 predicted proteins | sample BarGraNGADG00211_FD_20441 | JGI IMG/M metagenome (IMG submission 20441) | reverse complement strand
ATCACCAGGGTATTAAAAAAATATTTGCTTGTTGACTCTCCTTACAATACTTATAAACATTCCGGTTTTCCACCCGGACCAATTGGATGTGCAACGATTGATGGAATTGATGCAGTTCTGAACGCCGAGAAACACGATTACATTTTTTTTGCTGCCAAAGCTGATTTTTCAGGGTATCATAACTTTTCAAGAACTCTGGCCGAGCATAACAGGTATGCTTCATTATATCAGAAAGAACTTGATAAAAGAAAGATTTTTAAATAACTCCGATTACCTCTACTTCTCTTTCCAGATCAACACCGAATTTTTCATAAACAGATTTTTTTATTTCCTGAGAAAGGTTAAATATTTCTTTTCCGGTAGCTTTTCCATAATTGACCAGGACTAATGCCTGTTCATCGTGGACTCCGGCATCTCCTATTCTTTTTCCCTTCCATCCGCACTTGTCTATGAGCCACCCTGATGCAAGTTTTTTGTATCCTTCTCTTTCTTCATAAACCGGCATTTCCGGGTACTCTTTTTTGAGTTTATCTGCTACAGCGCTGGTTACGACAGAATTCTTAAAGAAACTTCCCGCATTGCCAACTAACTCAGGATCAGGTAATTTCCTTTGTCTAATGTTTATTACAGCCTGCCTTACATTACTGAGCGTCTCTTTTCCAAGCATATTTACCTCTTGTTTCAGTGAATCATAGTAAAGATTTAACGAAGGGCTGGTTGTTAATTTGTAATATACCCTGGTGACTAAAAATCTGTTTTTTTCCAATGTTTTAAAAATGCTGTTCCTGTACCCAAATTGACATTCTGCATTATTGAAAATGCGCATAGAACCATCATCGGTGCTGATTGTCTTGACTTTTAATATTGACTCTCTGACCTCAACACCATAAGCACCTATGTTTTGTACCGGAGTTGCACCAACCTTTCCGGGAATAAGAGAAAGATTCTCCAACCCACCAAACCCTTTAATTACAGTCCACTCAACCAGATCATCCCAATTTATACCTGCTTCTGCGGACACAATGACATATCCATTTTCTGTCTCCTCTTCCTCAATTTTCATTCCTTTTAATTCGGGATAAAGAACAGTTCCTTTGAAATCGCTGGTAAAGAGAATATTACTTCCGCCGCCGATGATTAAAAGAGGTTTTTGCCATGAAACTTCTCCGTTGAAAAAGGCTGTTGCCTCTTTTTCGGTCTTAATGTGAATCATGCAATCAGCTTTATAATCAAGACCGAAAGTATTATACTTCTTCAACGGGATATTTTTATAAATCTTCATCAGGTTATTTTTTGTAAAAATAATTTTCTGAATTGTACAACGTTGAAGTTATCAAAAATAGGCAATATATGACTTGTTTTCCCTTTCTGTTTGTGCCTTACTTTGTACTTACTGAATAAAATACTAATTTGCGGATAATTAATTTTATTGAGCTAACCAGAAATTCAATTATCATGACAACCAATCGTCGAAATTTTTTAAAAACTGCAACTTTTGCAGGTGCAGGAGCAATGGCCAGCGGTTTGGTATCCGCTTGTACTCCAAAACAAACTGAATCAAACCTTGCTGCAATAGTGGAATCGGTTAAGAAACAACATGTCCAGAAGTTTAATATGTCGGGATATGCAGCTCCTGCTATACCAATTGTACGTGTTGGAGTTATTGGACTTGGTGACAGAGGAAGCGGTGCTGTGCAGCGACTATCTTATATTGACGGAGTTGAAATAACAGCATTATGTGACCTTCGGAAGGTAGCAGTAGACGGTTCGCAGAAATACCTTACAAGTGTTGGAAAACCGGCAGCTCGTGAGTTTTATGGGGATGATTTTGCCTGGAAAAAGCTTATTGAACTCCCCGATCTTGACCTGATATATATAGTTACTCCATGGATATGGCATACAAAGATGGCTGTCTCTGCTATGGAAAACGGAAAGCATACCTGTTGTGAAGTTCCAATTGCACGTACCATCGATGAAGCATGGCAGCTGGTGGAAACATCTGAGAAGACAAAAAAGCACTGCATGATGCTTGAGAACTGCTGTTATGATTTCTTTGAATTACTTACACTCAATATGGCACGCCAGGGGATGTTTGGAGATATAATTCACGGAGAAGGTGCATATATCCACAACTTATTGGAGATGAACTTCAGAAAACCGCAGGACGATAAGCAGACCGATAATGCTTATACTAATTTGTGGAGACTCAGGGAAAATGCCACCAGGAACGGAAACGTTTATCCTACTCACGGTCTTGGACCTGTTTGTCAGGCTTTGAAGATTAACCGCGGTGATAAAATGGATCTTCTGAGCTCTGTATCAACAGCAGATTTCTCCATGGCTCCAAAAGAAAAAGAACTTCTGTCAACGGATCCAATGTATGCAGAATTTAAAGATTCACATTTCAGGGGAAATATCAATACTTCAATAATAAAGACTGCACTTGGGAAAACCATTATGGTTCAGCATGATACATCATCCACTCAGCCTTATTCAAGGATACATCTTGTCAAAGGAACAAAGGGAATGGTGTGCAAATATCCAATCGAGCATATTGCTCTTGGTGAAGAGTGGGCTGACGAAGCTAAAATGAAAGAGCTTTATGAAAAGTACACTCCGGAAATAATTAAAAGGGTAGGAGAGCTGGCTAAGAAAGTCGGAGGTCACGGAGGTATGGATTTCATTATGGACTGGAGAACAATCGACTGTCTGAGAAACGGGTTACCGCTTGATCAGAACGTATATGACGGCGCTCTCTGGAGCTCAATTGCACCATTAAGTGAATGGTCGGTTGCCAACAAGTCACAATCTATTGAGGTTCCGGACTTTACAGGAGGCTCCTGGAAAACCAATAAACCTCATGAAATTAATCTCGAATCAGGGGGCACAACAAAAGTTCTGGATATAAAGGAACCTGAAGCGGAGATGCAGATGAATGTGAAGTAGACCGGTTACCACACACCGGGCACTAATAATAGAAAGTCTATGAGTGCACACAAATCTGAGTTGAGCTCGTATATAAAAAACCTTATAAAATCAGGCGAACATCAACAACTGGATTTTAAATTTGAAATTTCCGATTCCCGTAAAATTGCCAGGACGCTCGTGGCTTTTTCAAATACCGATGGAGGTACCCTGCTCATTGGAGTAAAAGATAATGGAAAGATAGCCGGAGTACGGTCTGATGAAGAATTTTATATGGTTCAGGCAGCTGCAGGTATGTACTGTAAACCAGAAATCGTATTCGAATCAAAACGTTGGGTGGTTGAAGGCAAAACTGTTCTTGAAGTTACAATTCCTAAAGGTATAAACTATCCTTATTTTGTTCAGACAGAGCCAGATAAATGGTTAGCTTATATCCGGGTCAGGGATGAAAATATTCTGGCTACAGCAGTACATCTGAAGGTGTGGAAAAACAAGACGCACGATAGTGGTATATTAATGGTATACAGTGGGAAAGTGAAGAAACTGATGGAATATCTTGCACTCAATCCATCAATCTCAATCTCAAAGTTCTGCCGAACAGCATTTCTTCCAAAAAATGCTGCAGAGAATATTTTAGCTGATTTAATTTATTTTGGATTGATTGAAGCTGTTTACAAAGACCATCATTTTATCTATTGCTTAAAAAGTAAGAATCGGCCTGAACCTTCCCTGTCAGACTTTAAGCCGGAAGTATCAGCCTGATGTGTGTTAAGCGAATCACCTTCAATTCCTTATAATTCAAGGTAAGTTTTTTACAGCTTCCTGAAGGAGATTAATCATTAGAGCAAGAGGATTAATCCCGAGATAAAAGACCCGCGCCATTATTTTATTCATAATTTTTGATCTCGCAGATTGATATAGATTACTTAGTTTGTCGAATTTGCTGCAAAAATAAAAAAATAAGAGATTATTTTTTACTTTTACGGTCACAAAATTGTTATTCTGCGAGAAAAAATTACTCTAAATAATTCTTTTTAAACGAGTTACAATTCATAACTAGTTGTCTTAAAGAAACCTCTTAATGACAACATAGAAAACTAAGACGAATTTACATTATTGACCATTGATGATGAATGCATTATTATTTCTTATTATTTTACTTCTGTCATTCCCTGTTTTTTTTATCCCCAAATCTCTAAAGTATTTCTATACACTATTTTTGCTTACAAGTGGAATCATATTGAGCTCAATGTGGTGTTTTGAATTACTTTCAACTGATAGGCAGGTACTTGAAATGCCGTTAGAATTACCTTTCCTGCAAAACGGTCTTGCCTTTATAATTGACAAGCTTTCTGCATTCTTTATCGTCGTGGTTAATATAACTGTTTTCATAGGTTTTCTTTATGCCAGAGGATACCTTCAACCATATTATCAAAGTAAAAATGCTTTACGTTTTTCGATACATTACTTCTCGTACCTGTGGCTCTACCTTTCGATGATAATGGTAGTGATGATACGCGATGGCTTGTCTTTTCTGATTGTCTGGGAGATAATGGCTTTGTCATCGTTCCTCCTGGTGATTTTTGATGCAGAAGACCGCACTATAATGAAAACAGGTATCAGTTACCTCATACAAATGCATGTTGGCATGTTTTTTATCTTAATCAGCTTTTTAATTGTTGATAAAGCTACCGGGCAAATGAGCTTTGATGTTCTCAGACTATATTTCTCAAGCCATTCTAATTTTCTGCTTTTTATCCTGTTTTTTATCGGGTTTGGCATAAAGGCCGGCTTTATTCCCTTGCATACATGGCTCCCCGAAGCTCACCCCGCAGCTCCATCGCATGTATCGGGCGTAATGTCAGGTGTAATGATAAAAATGGGCATTTATGGTATTTTGCGGGTGCTTATGTCGGTTCAAAATGATTTGCTTTTAATAGGCCTTATTATACTGTCAATTTCTCTGACATCCGGTGTGCTTGGTGTAATGATGGCTATCGTTCAACATGATCTTAAACGCTTGCTGGCATACCATAGCATTGAGAATATAGGTATCATAGGTATCGGAATTGGTCTGGGGATGATTGGCCTTGCAACAAATAATACCGCGTTGAGTCTTCTGGGTTTTAGCGGGGGATTGCTTCATGTGATGAATCATTCTCTATTCAAATCGCTTCTTTTTTTTAATGCAGGTTCGGTATATCANGCCACACATACACGAAACATTGAACANCTCGGNGGNTTGATGAAGAAAATGCCATATACCNCAATTCTCTTTTTAATCGGTTCTNTGGCTATNTGCGGCTTACCTCCGTTCAATGGCTTTATCTCTGAATATCTTATCTACCTGGGNATGTTTAAAAGCCTGTCNGCCGCTAACTTATATCAATCTATCNTTATACTGTCAAGNATTGTCGGGNTTGCTCTTATAGGNGGACTGGCAATTTTCTGTTTTACAAAAGCTTTTGGAATAGTCTTCCTTGGAGANCCCCGTTCAGAAAAAGCATCNATGGCTAAGGAAGTCAGCCGGGTGATGATTTTTCCTCAATTTATAACCGTCGCTTTTATAATACTGATAGGATTGGCATCAGTCTNCTTTGTGAAACCTGTTTTTAACATAGTATCCCAGGCTTTCAGGCTACCCGATATAACTATGGTAGCTGATTCTTCTGTAAATAACCTCACACGAATAAGTATTTTGAGTGGAATATTCGTTATTACTATTATTATATTACTTGTTTACAGGCACTTTCATCTTAAGATGAAACAAATTGACATTGGGCCCACATGGGGTTGCGGCTATACTGCCGGCACCAGTAAACAACAATATACTGCCACATCGTATACCTATAATTACAACCATCTTGCAAAACCATTACTCCAGACAAAAAAAATAATGGATGACATCCGGGAGGACGAAATATTTCCCGGGAAAAGAACCTTTGAGTCGCATAGTGACGATATTTTCAAGAAGTTACTTATTGACAAGCCGATAGATTGGTTTTCATCTCTTCTGAAAAAAATTGCAGTAATGCAGACCGGGCAGATTCAGCATTACATATTATATGCATTTGTCTATATGCTCCTTGTGTTTTTGTTAACCTATTTTAACCTTATCTGAACATGATATCATTTGTTCTGATCTTAATTACAGCTTTCTTTTTTCCCGGCCTGATATTACGTACAAAAAGCCTTGCATCGGGACGTAAAGGTCCGGGAATACTTCAGCCAATAAAAGATATAGGAGTGTTGATGAGAAAAGGAAGTGTTTTTAGCAAGACTTCAGGAATAATATTTCAAATTGCTCCGGTTGTTGCATTGTCAAGTGTTTTGTGTGTTTTGCTGGTAATACCATTTGCCAATCAAATCGCCGTTATATCATTTGAAGGTGATTTTGTTTTTTTCTCTTACCTGCTCGCTTTTGGAAAGTTTTTTACCATTCTTGCTGCTCTCGATACCGGAAGTAGTTTCGGGGGAATGGGCGCCAATCGTGAAGCATTTTTCTCAATGCTCGTGGAACCGGCATTCTTTATTTTGCTGGCTACTTTTGCAATGTTTACAGGTTTTACTTCATTCTCAGATATCTTTAGTCACTTCTTTCTTGCAAATAATCATTATGTGTTGATATACAGTATTATAGGATTTTATTTATTTGCCCAGATAGCCATGATCGAAAACAGCAGGCTCCCGGTCGATGACCCTAAAACACATCTCGAACTCACCATGATACATGAGGTTATGATACTGGATAACAGCGGTTTCGATAAAGCATTAATTCATATTGGTTCGTACCTGAAGTTTGCAATTTATGGTTCATTAATGTACAATATCNTAGTGCCTGCCGGATTGAATATATTTTTGCAAACTGGTTTATTTCTGGCAGTTCAGGTGACATTTGCAATAATCATAGGCCTTATAGAATCGTTCAGGGCACGGAACAAAATGAACAAAAATCCCAAATTCATTCTGACCACTTCAGCAATTGCATGGATAGCTTTTGTGGTAATTTTAATATTAACCGACAAATTAATTTAATAACAAAATATGGTAAATTATCTGATAGTATTGTTTGCAATAACTCTTATGTATTTTTCATCCGCGGAGCGATTAATTATATATATCAGACTTATCGGAATTCAGGGGTTATTACTGTGTGGTATTGCTATATTCGAGCTTAAAGAAATAAATAGTGCAAATCTGCTATTTATTGCGTCGGAAACATTGATTTTTAAGACTATTTTAATACCATATCTACTGTTCAGGATTGTTAACCGTTCTGCTGTATCTAAAGTGTCCCGCCTGGCAATGCCGGGATTTTATTTACTCATTTTATCAATTTTTGCATTATTGATAAGTGTTATATTGGCAAATTCCATGGTAAATCCTTATATCAATACTATTTACTTGGCCATAGCCCTTTTTACTTTATTTACCGGAATGTTGCTTATTGTAACACACAAACTGATAATCTCACATCTTATAGGTTTTTTAGTTATTGAGAATTCAGTTTTTATGTTTTCACTCGCCGTAGGAAATAAAATGCCTATGCTGATCAATATCGGAATATTGCTTGACATTTTTGTGGGAGTTTTAATTCTTGGTTTTTTCGGATTACGACTCAAACCGCTTACTAACGAGTTAACCACGCTAAAAGATTAAAGGATGACGCTTTTATTATTTTTTATCATTTCCTCGCTTATGTGTATCTCGATTGTCTTACTTAAAAGTAAAACTATTACTAAAATTATAACTCTAGGTTTCGCATTGATGCACATTGGTTTTACTTTCTATTGCTGGACTAACTTAAATAAAACCGAGTTGAGCTATTTCACATATAACAGCGCCGGGGTGTTATTACTTTCCGTTTTATCGTTTTTAGCTATTCCAACTGTTTATCATGGATTTATTTATGCAGCCGGCGACGATGTAAAAAAATATAATATTTACCATACTGCCCTGATTGCTTTAATGACTTTTATGTCGGGTGCATACCTGGCAAACGGTATGACTGTTCTATGGATTTTTGTTGAAGCTACCACCCTGGCTGTGGCAGCCCTGATATATCATGATCGCACCGAAATGGCGCTTGAAGCAACATGGAAGTATGTTTTTATCTGTTCAACCGGGATAGCTCTGGCTTACCTGGGTATTTTGTTTTTAGGATTTATTTATGGCCGGGAAGATGCTGCCAATCTTTCTTTTGAGTCTTTAGCCAATATTATTAATCAGGCCAACCCCATGTATCTGAAAATTGCATTTATTTTTGTTCTGGTTGGCTTCAGCACAAAGATGGGACTTTTTCCCATGCATACTGTTACTATTGATGCACATTCTGTAGCGCCGCCTCCAATAAGCGCTTTAATTTCCACAACATTGATGAATGTCGGTTTTCTGGCTATTTTTCGTGTTTATACTTTGTTCTCTTTATCATCTATTTTGCCTTTCATGAATCATGTTCTTATCCTGTCAGGGATATTGTCTATCTTAATTGCTGCAGGTTACATGCTTAAAGCAAAACACCTTAAGAGGATGCTTGCTTATTCAAGTCTTGAAAATATGGGACTGGTAGCTATTGCGGTTGGTGTGGGTGGTGTTGGTTATTATGCAGCGTTGCTTCTCCTGGTGTTGCATTCATTAACCAAATCGAGTCTTTTTTATCAAATGGGACAATTATCAAGGGTACTTCATACATTCAAATTAGATGATTGTGGCAGGTATATGAAACTATATCCTGCCGGCGCTTTAGTACTTATTTCCGGAATGATCTGCATTCTTGCCATTCCTCCTTCGGGTCTGTTTATTACTGAGTTTATGATATTTAAAGCAATGGTTTTCAATAACCAATGGTTTGTACTGGTTACGGTAATTCTGCTGCTATGCTTTGTCATTTATGCCATGAGCACCAGAATTATGCATATTGTATTTTCGAATCCTCTTAATGAAAATAATCCAAAATCCCCGGGAAAAATTAACCCTGTTGAGACCGTCAGCCAATATCTATTCCTAGGGGTTGTGATCGTTATGTGTTTTTATCAACCTCCCATCCTGGTTGATCTTATTAACCAGAGTATTTCCATTTTTCTTAAATAGTAAACATCATGGATCAAAAACTATATATAGAAATAAAAAATAATTCATTACCGCCTGACCTTAATGAAATACCGGTTTTAAAATATGAGGTTTTTTATGATCAGGTTTTGGCTTTTTTAAAAGATGAAGGAAAGCACTGCGTTGCCTATTATGGTGTTGAGTCAGCGGGTAATCTGAAACTTTATTGTTGTATAGCTGATGATAATAATAATATTGTGGTATTATTTGCTCATGAGCTTAACAAGAATCATCTTGTGCTAAAATCTCTTACCCCGGTATGTCCACAGCTTCATATTTTTGAACGTGAGATTCATGAAAATTTTGGAGTGGAATTCGAAGGGCACCCATGGTTGAAGCCGGTAAGATATCCGCATAATCGTAAAGACAGGTCAGAGATAATGGATAATTATCCTTTTTATAATATTGAGAGTGAAGAATTGCATGAGGTAGGTGTGGGTCCTGTTCATGCAGGCATTATCGAGCCCGGGCATTTCAGGTTTATCTGTAACGGTGAAAAGGTTTTACACCTCGAAATTCAATTTGGGTATCAGCACCGTGGTATTGAAAAATTATTAATAGAAAAAAACGATGCATTACAAAGATGTGTTCTTTCAGAAAGCATTGCCGGAGATACTTCAGTTGGACATGCACTGGCTCACTCACAGCTTATGGAATCATTAGCTGGTATTCAGGTCAGCGAAGCATTACAGATCGAAAGGTGCATCGCTTTGGAAATGGAAAGGCTTGCCATTCATATTGGCGACACTGCTGCTTTATGCGGCGATGTTGCTTACCAGCTTGGACAAGTTGTGTGCGAAGCGCTCAGAACTACAATAATAAATACTACTCAATTTTGGTGCGGAAATCGTTTTGGGAAAGGATTAGTTCGCCCCGGAGGCAGTAATTATCCCCTGAGTAATGAAGTTGTAAACGAGATGCTCATAGTACTTTATGATACAGGCAGACGATATTCTGAAGTAACTGATCTTATTTATTCCCTACCAAGTGTTCTTGGCCGTTTTGATGATATCGGGATCCTTACAAGACAACAAGCTTTAAGCCTGGGTGCCGTTGGAATGACCGCCCGTACCTGCGGGATTTTACGTGATATTCGTAAAACACATCCTTTTCAATACTATAAAAATTATCCGGTACGACCAGTAATTCATGAAACAGGCGATGTTCTTGCACGCGGTATGGAGCGTAATCTTGAAGCACGTGAATCGGTGAAAATTATTCATGAACTTATTGAGATATGGCGACAAAAAATTAAAGACATCAAGAAGCCTGTTTATGATTATAAGTTAAAGCTAAACAGCTTTGCAATCTCAATGGTCGAAGGATGGAGAGGTGAAATTTGTCACATCGCTATCACTGATAATAATGGAAATATTGCACATTACAAAGTCAAAGATCCTTCAATGCATAATTGGATGGCTTTAGCTTTAGCGGTGCGCAATCAGGAAATATCGGATTTTCCTGTGTGTAATAAGAGCTTTAACCTGTCGTATTGCGGAAACGATTTATAATCTTATACATTAAGTGAACTACTATGTTTAAAGAGATAAAAGTTCTGAAGAGTCACGGCAGCCAATATGTCAAAAACCTTCGTACGCAGCCTGTTTCAGCATTGTTCAGAGGGAGGCCGGTCATTTCAGGTGATATAACAAAAGATGAAATAAAAACTATCTCTGCCGTCTGCCCGGTAATGGCCATTGATGGTAAATCAGGATCTATAGATATGGGCAGATGTGTTTTCTGTAAAGAATGTTCGTTCCTGCTCCCCGAAAAGATCAGGTTCACAAATGATTACAGGATATCATCCAATGTGAGGGGAGCACTTATAATCAAACCGGGTTCTGAAACTCCGGTACGACTTGATGAAAACAGGGTCAGAAAAGAGATAAGAAAGCTTTTTAAAAGTGCATTGAAGTTGCGTCAGGTATCTGNCGGGGGAGATAATTCTTGTGAAATGGAACTTGCTGCCACCGGGAATGTGAATTTTGACTTAGGTCGCTATGGTATTGAATTTGTTGCGTCACCTCGTCATGCNGANGGAATTGTGATTACCGGGCCAATTTCTAAAAACATGGCTGAACCATTGCAGATAACTTATGATGCCATACCCTCACCCAAAATAATTATTCTGGCGGGTACTGACGCAATCAGTGGTGGTATTTTTGAAGGAAGTCCTGCTATCGACAGGAGATTTATTGAACAGAATCATATTGATCTTTATGTACCAGGTAACCCCGTTCATCCNCTTACTTTCATAAATGGAGTTATGGATCTTTTGGGAATTAAATCCTGAGTTGAGTTCCCTGTGCCTCTCAATACCCTGCTGCCTGTCCGTCCTTCCTTGATTCTGAAGCTCCAAACCATACTTTGTTCTTATCATCCCACATGATAGCCTGATAACCGCCATACCCGCCAAGATCCCATTGTACTGTATGACCCATAGACATCAGCTTTTGAATGACTTCTGTCCGAAAACCACTTTCAAGTAACAGAATGCCTCCATTGGTCATCTGCTGACCGGTTGG
>JGI24129J20441_1000560_pt1 | contig 11594 bp, 10 predicted proteins | sample BarGraNGADG00211_FD_20441 | JGI IMG/M metagenome (IMG submission 20441) | reverse complement strand
GCGCAGCCGGTTGAAATCGAGCGGCTTGTGCAAGTAGTCCACCGCGCCAAGCTTGATGGCGGCCACGGCTTCGTCGATGGTGCCCGCGCCACTCATCAGCGCAGTCCCGCACGACGGCACGCGCGCGCCCAGCGCACGCAGCACCTCGAGCCCGTCCACCTCGGGCATCCGCAGATCCACCAACGCGAACACCGGGGCCCGTTCGAACGCGTTGAAGGCCTCGTACCCGTCGGCGCAGCACACCACCTCAAACCCCTCCTCGGAGGCGATTCTCCCCACGACGTCCCGCACGACCGGGTCGTCATCGACGAGCAGCATCAGGGGCTGTCGCGCGGTCATCGCAGCACTCCGGCCGGGTTCCCGGGTAGACGCGGTGTCGAAGCCGTGGGTCGTTCGAGCAGGCCGCTCTCGTGCAGGGCGATCAGGATCCCGACAAGCGTCGGGTCGTGGAGGCCCCGGGTCGCTTCGTCCCGGAGGCATTCCAGCGCCGCCACGGATGACAGCGCCGACTTGTAGGGGCGCGGCATCGTCAACGCATCGAACACATCCACGACGCCGACGATTCGCGGCAACAGCGGTATCTCGGCGCCCACCAAGCCATCGGGATATCCGCTGCCATTGAGGTGCTCGTGGTGATGGCGGACGATGGGCCGGACGGAGCGCAGCGCCCGGAAATCGCCACACAACAGCTCACCAACCGTGGTGTGGCGCTTCATGATCTCGAACTCGTCTGCCGTCAGCCGTCCGGGTTTGAGCAGGATGGCATCGGGGATCGCAATCTTCCCGACATCGTGGAGGAATGCACCCCGGTGAAGCACGCGCAGTTCGGCAGGGCTGAGCCCCAGTTCCACGCCGATGGCGGTGGCGTAGGTCGCCAGCCGCTCGCAGTGTCCCTCGGTGGACGGATCCCTCGCCTCAATGGTGCGGGCGAGGTTCAGGATCACTTCTTCGGCAGAATCGAGGTCGTCGGTGAAGTGCTTGACGCTCAGGAGCGCGCGAACTCTGGCTCGAAGCTGCCGGACGTCGATGGGCTTGGTGAGGAAGTCGTCCGCGCCGGCTTCCGTCCCCTCGATCCGATCATCTGCAGTATCCAGCGTCGTGACCAGGACGACTGGCGTCAGCCGCGTGACGGGATCCGCCTTCAGACGGCGGCAGACTTCGAAGCCGTTCATCGCGGGCATCATGACGTCCAGCAGCACCAGGTCGGGCGACGACTGACGCACCGTCTCGAGGCCGCTCGCGCCATCGTATGCCACCTTGACGTCGTACCCGTCCGCGACCAGATGCCGCCGAAGGACGTCGGCGCTGACGTCCGTGTCGTCGACGATCACGACCGTTCCATTCGGCTGGCAGGTTCCCACCATCGCGCTCCTCCGTTTGCCGTCCGTCTCGGTGCCTGGCATGTCCACGATGCCACCGTGAGCAAGATCGGATCCACCCGCAACTGTCGTAGATACCGCGTGCGGCAGCATGAGGCGACCCGCGGCGAGTGCGCCGGCGAACACCGCTGTGCACCTGTGCGCAGTCTATGCCATTCCTGGTGCCCCGCGACAACAACGGATCGGGGTTGCCGCCAATGGCTCCGGACTCCCCGCGCCCGGTCCTCCGGCTTGGCACCGCGATGGCGAAAGCCTATGTTGGCGGCAAACCGGCTCCCCTGGTCCACCGGGTGAAGAAGCTGTATCCGCAGTTCTAAGTCATCGGGGAGGCCGAATGAAGCAGTACGTGGGCCAGATCATCCAGGTGACGGGCCACACGCATGGCCTGGATGTCTCCCGGTACGACACGTCCTTTCTGGTGAAATCCCTCGGGAGACGGCTGCGCGCCACGTCCATCAAGTCCCGCACGGCCTACCTGCAACGTCTGTCGGATGATCGCGCGGAAGCTGAGGCTCTTTTCCGTTCGCTCCACATTACCTACAGCGAGTTCTTCAGAAACCCGTTCACCTTTGCCCTGCTGGAGCAGGTAGTCCTGCCCGGCCTCGTCCAGGAAAAGGAGAAATCAGACCGGGGGACGCTGCGTGTCTGGTCGGCCGGATGCGCCGCTGGCCAGGAAGCGTAATCGGTCGCCATTTTACTGGATGAGCTGACCGCCGCCCAGGGACACTCCCTGTCGTTCCAGATCATCGCCACCGACGTGTGCGACGCTGAGATGGCCTTTGCGCGGCAGGGCGTGTACGACGCAGCGGCCGTCCAGAATGTGCGGCTGGAACACATCCAGAAATGCTTCGGCGTCAGCGGCGGCTCCTATGCAATTGTCCCGGCCCTCAAAGACCGGATGGATTTCTCGTTCCATGACCTGCTGGATGAGCGCAGGGCCAGCCCGGCAGCGGCCGTCTATGGGGACTTCGACCTGGTGCTCTGCTGCAACCTGCTCTTCTACTACCGACAGGACATTCGGCACCAGATCCTGGAGGCGCTCTGCCGCACGTTGCGCCCCGGCGGTTATCTTGTGACCGGCGAGGCGGAAAGGGATATCGTGGCCACACGTGGCGGGCTTCGCGCCGTGGCGTCGTCGTCGCCCGTGTTTCAGCAGAGCAGCACACCATGACACTGAACGATCTGAAGATCGGCACACAGCTGCGCCTTGGCCTGGGCACCATTCTGCTCTGTGTGGCACTCCTCGGCGCGCTGGCCTGGGTGCAGGCGGAACAGCTCTGGCTCCAGACCAAGGGGCTCTACGACCACCCGCTGATGGTCCGCCGGTCGATCGGCAGATTGGAGGTCGATGTCGAGAGCATGTCCGGGCACGTGAGAGACCTGTTCCTGGCAAGAAACGATCGGGAGATCATGGCGTCTCTGCAGAACATTGAGATCGAGAAGACCGATGCCGAGCGGCAGTTCGCCATAGTGTATGACCGCTACCTCGGTCCGCGCGACGACATCGCCACCCTGCAGGACGATTTTGTAAAGTGGACCGCCCTTCGCGATGAGACCGTCCGGCTGCTCAGAGCCGGAAAAACATCCGAAGCCGAGGACCGCATCCGGCCCGGTGGCGTCTCCGGCGCCCAGTGGGAAGTGGTAAGGAGTCGTCTCCAGAAGATCGACGACTTCGCACGCAACCGGGGCGACAAATTCTACCAGGCGGCCACGGAGCAGAAGGACGCTCTCAACCGTCAGTTGGGCGTCATCGTCGCCGTCATTTTGCTGTTCTCCCTGACCGTCGCCTGGCTCTTGCTGAGAGCGATCAAGGCGCCGCTTGCGGAGCTGACGGCGGCGAGCGATCAGTTCCGCCAGGGCAAGATGGGCGCCCGCAGCCGATATCTTTCCGCCAATGAGTTCGGGATCCTATCGGCCTCGTTCAACGCCATGGCCGACGCCACCCAGACCGAGATGCAGATGAGCGAGAACGCGGCCCAGCTCGCCGGCGTCATGCTCCGGGAGGACGAGGTCCATGCGTTCTGCCTGGAGTTGCTCGAGGGGCTGCTCCAGCACACCGGGTCCCCAGGTGGGAGCGGTGTACTTCCTGAACGACGCAAAGACCGCGTACGAGCATTTCGAATCCATCGGCCTGGGCGCCGGCGGACGCGCCGCCTTCTCCGCATTGGAACTGGAGGGCGAGCTGGGCGCGGTCCTGGTCACGCGCCAGATTCAGCGCATCACTGATATCCCGGCGGATACGCGCTTCACCTTCGCCGCGGTGAGCGGAGCGTTCAGGCCGCAGGAGATCCTGACCATCCCCGTGCTGTCCGATCGCGAGGTGACGGCGGTGATTTCCCTGGCCAGCGTCCGCCCTTATGGCGCGCCGTCCGTCCGGTTGGTCAACGGCATCTGGAGCATGCTGACTGCCCGCGTGAATGGCGTGCTGGCCTTCCGAAAAATCAAGGATCTTGCGGAAAAGCTCGAACACAAGAACCGCGAGCTGGACGCGCAGAAGCGGGAAGTGGCCGCGCAGGCGGACGAACTGACCGAGCAGAACACCGAGCTGGAGATGCAGAAACGGCAACTCGGCGAGGCCAACCGGCTCAAGAGCGCCTTCCTCTCGAACATGAGCCATGAGTTGCGCACGCCGCTCAGCTCGGTGATCGCCCTGACGGGCGTCCTGAACCGCCGACTGGCCAACACCATCCCGACGGAGGAACACGGCTATCTCGAAGTCATCGAGCGCAACGGCAAGAACCTGCTCGCCCTGATCAACGACATCCTCGACCTGTCCCGCATCGAAGCGGGCCGCGAGGACATCAGCGTCAGCCGCTTTTCCGTCCGCGAGCTGGCCGGCGAGATCGTCGCCATGCTCGAGCCGCAGGCGCGGGAGAAGAATATCGCGCTGCTCAACCAGGTGTCCGGCGATCTGCCGTGCATCTCCAGCGACCTCGCCAAGTGCCGGCACATCCTCCAGAACCTGGTCGGCAACGCGGTCAAGTTCACCGAGCAGGGACAGGTCACGATTGCCGCCCGGCAAATGGGCAACGAAATCGACGTCGCCGTCACTGACTCCGGCATCGGCATCGCCGCCGACCAACTCCCGCATGTCTTCGATGAGTTCCGCCAGGCCGACGACAGCACCTCCCGCAAGTACGGCGGCACGGGGCTGGGACTGGCCATCGCGAAGAAATACGCCATCATGCTCCGCGGCCGCATCACGGGGGGAAAGCGTGCCGGGCAAAGGCTCCATCTTCACCCTCGGGCTGCCCCTGGCGTTGGAGTTGCCGGAAGGCGCCCAGACGGCGAGCGCTGACCGGTTTTCTGTTGATGGCGCCACCTGGTCAACGCCCACCCCGTCCGGCCACGGCCAGCGCATCTTGCTGGTCGAGGACTCCGAGCCGGCCATCATTCAGTTGACCGACATCCTCGAGAGCGAGGGCTACCGCGTCCAGGTGGCGCGTACCGGCAAGGCAGCCCTGGCCGAGATCGATCACGCCGTGCCCGACGCCATGATCCTCGACCTGCTGATGCCGGAGGTGGACGGTTTCCAGGTGCTCGAGACGATCCGCGCAGCCGAGCAGACTGCGCATCTGCCCGTCCTGATCCTGACCGCCAGGCACGTGGCCAGGGAGGAGTTGAGTTTCCTCAAGGGCAACCACATCCACCAGTTGATCCAGAAGGGCAACATCAACAAGGCCGGATTGCTGGAGGCGATTGCCCGGATGGTCGCGCCTCGTCACGACACCTCCGCCCCGCCGGAGCCCCGCCCCCGTCGCCCCGCACGTCCCGCACGTCCCGGTCAACCCGTCGTCCTGGTGGTGGAAGACAACCCCGACAACCTGCGCACCGCCAAAGCCTTGTTAGGCGACCGCTACCAGGTCGTCGAAGCGGAAGACGGCCGGGCCGGCGTCGAACAAGCCCGGACCTACACGCCCGACATCATCCTGATGGACATCGCGCTGCCTGTCATGGACGGCTTCGCGGCCCTCGACGAGATCCGAAAGGATGTGGCCCTGCGGCACATCCCGGTGATTGCCGTCACGGCCAGCGCGATGAAAGGCAACCGGGAGGAAATCCTCGCCCACGGCTTCGACGGCTATCTGTCCAAGCCGATTGACGGCAATCTGCTGGAGGACACGATCCATGAGCACCTGGGTGGAAAGGGTGAACGGCCCCACGGAAACCACGAGTCAGGAGACACGATCCGTGGACACGAAGATACTCGCGATTGACGACAATCGCGACAACCTCGCCACGCTGAAGGCCGTGGCGCAGGATGTCCTGCCCGGCTGCGCCCTGTTGACGGCCCTGAACGGCCCCGATGGTATTGAGCTGGCGCGAACTGAAGACCCGGATGTCATTCTGCTTGATATCGTCATGCCGGGCATGGACGGGTTCGAGGTTTGCCGGAGGCTCAAGGCCGACGAGGGCTTGCGCGACATCCCGGTGGTCTTCCTGACCGCGCTCAAGACCGATCGGGAAAGTCGCATCAAGGCTCTGGATGCCGGCGCCGAGGCGTTTCTTTCCAAGCCCTTGGACGAGCAGGAATTGGTGGCTCAGGTCCGGGCCATGGCCAGGCTCAAAGCGGCCAGCCGCGAAAAGCGGCTGACGAATGAACACCTGGCCGAGCTCGTCGCCGAACGCACCTGGCAGTTGGAACTGGAACTAGCGGAGCGCAAGCGGGCGGAGGCGGCGTTGCGGGAGAGCGAGGAACAGTTCCGCGCCATGTTCCAGGTGGCCTCCATCGGCATGGCGCAAGCCGACGTGCGCACCGGACATTGGCTTCGCGTGAACGACAGAATGTGCCAGATCACAGGCTATTCTGCCGAGGAACTGCTCACACTGCACGTGCCCGAGGTCACACACCCGGAGGATCGGGCGCGCGACTGGGAGGCCTTCCAACGCGTCGTGCGGGGGGAAGCTCCGGAATACCGCCTGGAGAAGCGCTACGTGCGGAAGGACGGCACGGTGGTCTGGGTCAACGTGAACATGACCGTGATCCGCGACGCCGAAGGTCGGCCCGTGCGGACGATCGCCACCATTGAAGACGTCGCCGAACGCAAGCGAGTGGAGACGCAGACGCGCGAATTGCTCGCCGAGGTCGATGCGTCGCGGCGGGTGTTGTTGAGCGTGGTCGAGGACGAGAAACGGGCGGAGACCGCCCTGAGCCAGCTGAACGCCGAGCTCGAACAGCGCGTGCTCGACCGCACGGCAGAACTGTCGGCCGCCAACCAGGAACTGGACAGCTTCGCCTATGCGGTGTCCCACGATCTACGTGCACCCCTGCGGGCCATGAGCGGCTTCAGCGTGGCGATGCTCGAAGACTTCGGAGCGAGTCTGCCGGACAAAGCGCGCGGCTACCTGGATCAGATCCGAAAGGCCAGCCAGAACATGGGCCAACTCATCGACGGGTTGCTGGCCCTCTCGCGCAGTACCCGCGGCGAGCTGCAGCGTGATCGGATCGACCTGTCCGCGATGGCCGAGCGCCTGTGCCAGGAGTTGGCGCGCACCGAGCCGACACGAACCGTAGACTGGCGCGTCGAGCCTAGGCTGACGGCCTGGGGCGATGCCCGCATGATCGAGGTGGTGATGATGAACCTGCTGAGCAATGCGTGGAAGTACACGGCCGGGTGTGCGGCGCCGTCGGTCCGGGTCCATGCCGAGCGGCAGGGCGGGCGGCTGATGTATTGTGTGACCGACAACGGCGCCGGCTTCGACATGCGACATGCCGACCGGCTGTTCAAGCCCTTCCAGCGCCTGCACCGGCAGGACGAGTTCCCGGGGATTGGGATCGGCCTGGCCACCGTTCAACGCGTCGTCCATCGACATGGCGGCACCCTGAGCGCCACGGCGGCCGTGGGCCAGGGCGCCACGTTTCGTTTTCACCTCCCGTACGCAGCGGAGGGAGAGGGAGTGCCCCATGAGTCACCCATGAAATTCAACCATTGCGTGGCAGATATTCATGATATAAGATGACGCTCGTGATTCGTCGAACCGCCGACATCCACGCCGTCCGCACGGCGCTGAAACGCAGCCGGGTGGTCGGAATCCTCGGCCCCCGCCAGTGTGGCAAAACCACCCTCGCGCGCGAATTTGTCGCGCCTGATTCCCTGAACTATTTCGACCTCGAATCCCCGGCCAGCCTGGCCCGGCTTTCCGAACCGGAAACGGCGCTGCGCCCGCTGAAGGGATTGGTCGTCATTGACGAAATCCAGCGGCGCCCCGATCTGTTCCCCTTGCTCCGCGTCCTGGCGGATCGCCAGCCCTTGCCGGCGCGCTTCCTGATTCTGGGCAGCGCCTCGCCTGCGTTGCTCCGCCAATCCTCCGAGACGCTGGCCGGGCGGCTGGATATCGTCCCCCTGGAAGGTTTCCGACTCGGCGACCTGGGGGCCGCCTTGCAGGATCGGCACTGGCTGCGGGGCGGATTACCACTGTCGTATACGGCGCGCAGCGAGGCCGATTCCGTCCATTGGCGCCGGCAGTTTCTCCAGACCTTCCTGGAACGGGACATCCCGCAATTGGGCATCACCATCCCGTCGGTGGCGCTGCGACGCTTCTGGAACATGGTGGCGCATTACCACGGCCAGACCTGGAACGGCGCCGAACTCTCCCGCGCTCTGGCGGTGGGCGAATCCACCGTGCGTCGTTACCTGGACCTGATGACCGGCGTGTTCATGGTTCGGCAGTTGTCACCCTGGTTTGAGAACCTGGGCAAACGGCAGGTCAAGGCCCCCAAAGTGTATGTGCGCGACTCCGGACTGCTGCACGCTTTGTTGGGCATCACCAACCGCCACGACCTGGAGCATCACCCGAAAGTGGGCGCGTCCTGGGAAGGCTACGCCGTTGAGGAAGTTCTCAAGGCCTTCCGGCCGGACGAGGCGTACTACTGGGCCACCCACAACGGCGCCGAACTCGACCTGCTTCTGTTCAAGGGCGGACGCCGGATCGGGGTGGAATGCAAACGCGTGGATGCTCCCACCTTCACGCCCTCCATGCGCATCGCTCTGGCTGATCTGAAACTGGATGCATTGCGCGTGGTGTATCCGGGAGTACAACGCTATCGGCTGGGCGACCGTGTCGAGGTGGTGCCCCTGTCGGAGGTTGCCGCCGCAGCGTGAACCGGGCCGCGGCAGCACGTTCGCCTTCACCCTGCCCGCGAAGCAGGCGGAGGGCGAAGTCGAGCAACATCTGACAGACCTGCGCTGAGTGACCAGTCAGCAGTCACACCACCATGAAAACGCCAACCACGCTCGCCCGCCGGAAGAAGCAACCTGCCGCCGCAATCCAGCACACCCACGAGGAACTGACCAACTCCAAGCGGGCAACGCAGTCCGGCCTGGCCACCGTTCAACGCGTCGTCCACCGGCATGGCGGCACGACCCGCGCGACAGCGGCTGTCGGCAAGGGAGCCATGTTCCGATTTTGCCTGCCGGATCCGGCAGAACCTGTACCGGAGGCTTCATGAGCGAGCTGACGACGATACTGTTGGTGGAAGACAACGCTCAGGACGAGATGCTGATCATGCGCGCGTTGGGCAAGGTCAATCTCGCCAATCGGGTAGACGTGCTGCGCGACGGCCAGCAGGCCTTGGACTACCTCCTTGGTGAAGGTGAGTTTGCCGGGCGCACGGCGGGGACCGCTCCCACGGTGGTCCTCCTCGACATCAATCTGCCACGTGTCAACGGCTTGGATGTTCTTCAACGGCTGCGTGCCGACCCGCGAACCCATTTGCTTCCGGTCGTGCTCCTGACGTCCTCTGACGAGAAATGGGACCGGCTGCGCGGTTACGAATACGGTGCGAACAGCTTTGTGCGCAAGCCCCTCGACTTTGGGGAGTTTGCCGAGACGGTGGCCCACCTGGGCATCTACTGGTTGGCCGTCAACGAACCACCTCCCGCGCGAGGTCACAATGGCTGATCTGGTGAATATCCTGATGATTGAGGACAGTCAGGCTGATTTCCTGTTGATTGAGCGCCAGCTCGAGCAGCAGGGATTGCTGGCCCGCTGTCGTCGGGTGGCAAGCCTCGAGCAACTGACAGCCGAGATCGGCCAGCGGCCGTGGGATGTCGTGCTCTCGGACTTCACCATTCCGCACCTGGACTTCTTCGAGTGCCTCGATCTCGTCTTGACGCGTCTGCCCGACGTGCCGGTGATCGTGGTGTCCGGGACGATTGGCGAAGAGCGAGCCGTCTCACTCCTGAAGGCGGGCGTATCGGACGTCGTGCTGAAGGACCGCCTGCTCCGACTCGGTCCGGCGATTGAGCGCAGCTTGAGGGATGCGTCGGACCGACGCGCCAGGCGTGCCGCCGAAGCGGAACTGCGGCTGCTGAGCGCCGCGCTGAACGCCGCCGCCGATGCTGTCGTGATCACCGATCGGAACGGGATGATCGCGTGGGTCAATCCGGCGTTCACCGCCATCACGGGATACTCGACCGAGGAAGCCCTGGGCAAGAAGCCGGGGGATCTGGTCAAGTCGGGCGTTCACCCTCCCGAGTTCTACAAAGACCTCTGGCACACGATCCTGGCTGGGTATGTCTGGCGCGGGGAGATCACCAACCGGCGAAAAGGCCGCCAACTGTATCCCGAGGCACAGACGATTACGCCGGTGAAGGACGCCAGGGGCGAGGTCACCCACTTCGTGGCGATCAAGCGGGATCTGACCGTGGAGAAACAACTGCAGGCGCAGTTGCTGCAATCCCAGAAGATGGACACCGTAGGACAACTGGCCGGTGGCATCGCCCACGACTTCAACAACCTGATCACCGCTATCAACGGCACGGCCGACCTCGCGTCGCTCGGACTGCGCGAGGGCGACCCGCTGCGCATGGACTTCGAGCGTATCCGGAAACCGGGGAACGGGCGGCGTCGCTCACCCGGCAACTGCTGGCGTTCAGCCGCAAGCAGTTCATGGCGCCCGAGGTCCTGGACCTGAACGCGGTGGTGACTGACATGCAGGACATGCTCCAGCGCCTGCTCGGCGAGGACATCGAGTTGATGGTGATGCCAGCGCAGTCTGGAGGGAGTGTGCTGGTCGATCGCGGGCAGGTCGAGCAGCTCGTCATGAACCTGGCAGTCAACGCGAGAGACGCAATGCCCGACGGCGGCGCACTCACGATCGAAACGGACGACGTTGAACTCGACGACTCCTATGCTGCCACCCACCCATCCGTGCACCCGGGGCCTCATGTGATGCTGGCGGTGAGCGACACGGGCGTCGGCATGGACGAAGCTATCCGGTCGCGCATCTTCGAGCCCTTCTTCACCACCAAAGGTCCGGGCAAAGGTACGGGACTTGGCCTGGCCACGGTGTATGGCATCGTCAAGCAGAGCGGCGGCAGCATTTGGGTGTACAGCGAACCCGGCAAGGGGACGACCTTCAAGATCTACCTGCCGCGCGTCGAAGGGGTTCAGCCCACGCAGGGGCCGTCTCCGAAACCGACCCCGACGGCCGTCACGGGCACGGAGACCATCCTCATCGTGGAAGACGAGGAGTTCCTTCGGGAACTGGCCGGGCGCATGCTGCAGATGGCCGGCTATACGGTACTCACGGCCAGCGACGGCGAGGAAGCCCTGCAGCTGCTCGGGCGGTACGACAGTCCCGTGCACCTCGTCCTGACCGATGTGGTGATGCCCGGAATCAGCGGACGTGAACTGGCCACACGCCTGGCGACCACTCACGCGAGAGTGAAGGTCCTCTACACGTCGGGTTATACTGACGACGTGATCCTGCGCCACGGATTGCTTGACCGGACAACCCACTTCCTCAGCAAGCCGTACTCGATGGAGGACCTGACGCGCAAGGTGCGGGAGGCGCTGGACGCGTAGGAGACCGCCTCTCAGACTGAACCGGCGGCCAAGGCCGTGAACGCCCGTGGCGTCTCGGTTGGTTCGACGCAGTTCCGGCCCTCCTGCTTTGCCCTGTAGAGGGCCTGGTCACGGGAACCGCGCCACGGAGTCCCGAAGGCCAAGACTCCTCTTTGCCGACCGCTCGATCTACATAGCGCCACGAACTGAGCTTCGAGTGTGCAGACGCGTTCCAGTCCGCTTGGCCACATGACCATGCATGATTGCCGATTCTCGCGGCGCTGGGCCCTGAGAACGCCCGACGCCTGCGCGCCTGGCGCGCGTTCCTAGGTGAGCGATACGGGCTGGCTCCGGCAGATCGATGCCGCCTCCACCTGGCCGCCGGGGCACGAACGGGCCACGACGGCACGCGGGCAGGCCGCGCCA
>JGI24129J20441_1000557_pt1 | contig 11629 bp, 10 predicted proteins | sample BarGraNGADG00211_FD_20441 | JGI IMG/M metagenome (IMG submission 20441) | reverse complement strand
GAGGCCTACCTGGAGGCCTACCACCACGGCAAGTCCGATACGCGTGTCGGCTCCTTCCTGGCCAAGGTCGCGGCTTCGATCGCGACCGTCGGTCTCGGAGGTGCGGCCGGGCTGGAAGGGCCGAGTCTGTATGTCGGCAGCTCTCTCGGCGCCCTGGCGTCCAGGCGCCTGGGCCGGTTCGCTCTGGACCAGCGGGGGCTCAAGGCGCTGCTCGTCGCAGGAGCGGCAGCGGGTATCAGCGCTGTGTTCAAGGCCCCGCTCACCGGGCTGATCTTCGCGTTGGAGATGCCCTACACGGACGACTTCGCGCGTGAGGCGCTCATCCCTTCGATGCTCGCCTCGGTGGCTTCCTATCTGGTGGCCATCTCGCTCCTCGGACCTGAGCCGCTGTTCCAAGTCGATCGCGCATACCTTCCGAGCGTGAGCAGCGTGCTTCTCGCTCTCGTCCTTGGTGCGTTCGTCGGGCTGGCGGCTCGACTGCTCGTCGCGTCGCTGAAGTTCGCCGAGTCCCTCTCCAAGCGAACGAAGCTCTCACTCGTGGCGCGTACGGCCATAGGCGGAGTGCTCTGCGGTGCGTTCGGCTTCGCGAGCTTCAAGATCTTCGGCTCTCCGCTGGCCATCGGAAGTGGGTACCAGTTGATCGATGCCGCGTCTGCCGGGAGGTACATAGGCCTGGCTGCCGCCCTGCTGTTCGTGCTTCGAGGCGGTGCCGTCGTCGCTACGCTCGGCAGTGGAGCTTCAGGCGGTTCGTTCGTCCCCCTGGTGTCGATGGGCGCCATTGCCGGAGGTGTGTTCCAGAGGTTCGCACCCGGCACGGGATCCCTCTTTCCGATGGTCGGCATGGCTGCGTTCCTTGCCGCTGCCAATGCGACACCGATTGCCGGAGCGGTCTTCGTCGCCGAGTCCACCGGAGCGGCAGGCTACGTGATTCCCGGGTTGGTTGCTGCCGCTGCGGCCTATGTTGTCGCGGGAGGTCGGACACTCTCGGAGCATCAGCGTCCGAGTCGCCGCGCCTAGGCGAGCGGTCAGCGGACACTGCCGACGATTGCCGACTACGTTCCAAGTTCGTTCACGATGGCCCACCAGCTCAGATCGAAGGCCCCGGCTCACCAGAGTCAGGGCCTTCTGCTTCTTGGAGGCTACGCCACCATCCGGCATCCGATCGGATCGCGCGGGTTTCGAGGGAGAACGGGGAACATTCGACTCACTTGGTTCGTGTCCGGCGCAGTTGTAGAAGGGCGGATCACGCATGGAGTCCCTGCTGCATTGGATGACGGTCCATCGACGAGCGACCCTTGCTGCGGCCTTCCTTGCCGCTCTGGCGATCGGCTATGCCAACTTCCTCTCGAGAGCCGCGTGGGAGATTGATCTCTGGCCGCTGATGCTCGCTCCAGCCGCAGCCGTCGCGTGGGTGTACCCCCCGCGGACAGCGTCGGTCCTTGCTGTATTCGCCGCCGTTTGCGTGGTGGTCTCATCCGACGGCGGCGATGGTTTCCCTCTGGTCCCCACGATGGGCGAGTTCGGCGTAGACACGCTGACGTTTCTGACGTTCGTCGGCCTGGTCGGCCTGTTGGCTCGGACACTCGGAGTGCAGACTCAGCTAGCACGCTTCGACCCCCTGACCGCGACGGTCAGCGCGGCACGGTTCCGCGCTCTGGTCGAACAGGAACTCCTCCGTGCGCGACGGTACGATCACTCGACCGTGGTCGCCTACCTCGACGTGGATAACTTCAAGATGATCAACGATGAACACGGGCACCACACGGGTGACGTGGCCCTGCAGAGCGTGGCGGCCGCCATTTCTCAGCAGTTGAGGCACACCGATGTCGTCGGTCGACTCGGCGGCGACGAATTCGGCATCCTCATGCCCGAGACGGGTAAGGACGCGGCTCACGTCGTCCTCAACCGCATCAGGTCAGCCGTCGGTGAACTGGCGCTTGAGAAGGCCTGGCCGATAGGTGTCAGCATCGGCGCGATCGTCGTCGCTGGCTCGTGCGCTGATGCGACATGCGAGGAGGTCATCAAGCGCGCCGACATGCAGATGTACCGCGTCAAGTCTGGGAGCAAGAACGACGTGCTGGTCGAAGCGTTCGGAGAGGCAGGGATCGACTCCTGAATCGGCTGCATCCGCGAGCGGCGACGTGTAGGCGATCGGGTCGGGCGCCGGCCGAAGACCTCCGGCCAAGCCGAAGTGCTGCGCGGTTCAACCGTGCGGTCAAGCATTACCGCGTTCCAAGTTCGTATACGATGGCCCACCAATACGATCAGGCCCGCCACCTGCGGAAACGCAGGGAGGCGGGCTTCTCGTCTTCCGGCGGCTCTTGAACTTGTAGAGGGGTCGCACGGCCGGCTGCACCTTGTCTCGCATGGATTCGGCGGCATACTTGCGGTTCAAGGGTATGTGGGAAGCAAAGCCGGCCGAAGCACCCCGCGGCTCCCGGAAGGGCAGCCGCATGCAAGGCTCGACGTGCCACGTCGCCGTCTCGGGGGAGGTTGCTCGTATGGATTTGCTGCTGCTGCTGGGTCTCCCGCTGGTCCTGGTTGTCGTCGTCTTCGTTTGGCGAAGCGACACTCTCACGGGCGTGATCGGCGTGATCTTGGGTGTGTTCTGCGCCGCGTGGCTTCTGCGGGCCATTCAGACTATCGATTTGCAGCACGCGTGGAGTGCGTCACCGATTCCGCGCACTTGGTACTACGTGCTGGTGACAGGATGCGGGATCGCGGCTGTGACGAGTGCCTACTATGTTGTGATGGGGCTGGTCCACTTCGTATGGCTTCGCCAGCGGGCGCGAGTGGTTGCCTCTGATGCCACGGAACGCCCGCTTGGCACGGCGACAAGGGTCTGTCCGCACTGCGGGAGGACGATTCTGGCGCGGGCGATAGCGTGCAGGTACTGCGAGGCAGACGTGCACCCACAAGGGTAGCAGGGCGGGCCGCTCACGCTGGCCGAGTTCCAAGTTCATTCACGATGGCCCACCAGCGCAGATCGGAGGCCCCGGCTCACCAGAGTCGGGGCCTTCTTCGGCGGGAACTGAGCGGCATTGGGAATCCACCTCTCACACGAGGAGGTGGGCAACATGAAGATCACCAAGAACTTGGGAATGCTCCTGTTGGCGATCTGGCTTATCCTGATCGGTCTGCTGCAGGTGGTCAGCATTCCCATTCCAGCCATCGGCACCATATCGGCGGTGCTCGCTGTCGTCGCCGGTGTCCTGATCTTGCTCGGGCGCTAGACTCTGCGCCGCATGCGGAAGTGGAGCGCGCGCTACGTGCCGAATGGCCGCGCAACCATCCGAACGGCGCGCTGGCCCATCAGGGATCCTCCCAAGACCGGCCCGATCGGGGCCGGTCTGTTGTCTGTCTCAGGCTGCATGCCAAGCGGGCCAAGCACAGAAGTGAGCTAGAGTGGGGTAGTCGGGAGTCCTTCTCGCGGATGATGAGTACGGAAGTGGCGCGTGGAAGATCTGTTGTTCGGCCAGCGATATCGGGTGATCGAGAAGATCGGTACCGGAGGCATGGCCGACGTCTACAAGGCGGTCGACGAGGTCCTCGGCCGAACGGTGGCCGTCAAGGTCATGCATCGCCGCCTCGCCGCCGACCCTTCGTTCGCCGCGCGGTTCCGCCAGGAGGCGCAGGCGGCCGCCAACCTCGTGAGTCCCAACATCGTGAACATGTACGACTGGGGCCAGGACGACGGCACGTTCTACATCGTGATGGAGCATGTTCGCGGCACCGACCTCAAGTCGATCATCGAGCAGAAGGGGCCGCTGCCCTCTCGTACCGTTGCCGAGATCGGCGCGCAGGTCTGCTCGGCGCTGTCGGTCGCCCATGGATACGACGTCATCCACCGCGACATCAAGCCACACAACATCATGGTGCAGCCCGATGGCGCGGTGACGGTCATGGACTTCGGCATAGCGCGCGCGGGCACGTCGATGATGACGCAGACCGGATCGGTGCTCGGCACGGCGCAGTACTTGTCTCCCGAGGCTGCGCTCGGTACGCCGCTGACGGCCGCGAGCGACCTGTATTCCCTCGGGATCGTCCTGTACGAAGCCGCGACCGGTCGTGTGCCTTTCGACGCCGACACGCCCGTGGCCGTAGCGCTGAAGCAGGTCAACGAGCAGGCCGTCCCGCCGCAGGTCGCCAACCCGGACATCGACCCCGCTTTGGGCGCAGTCATCGTCAAGGCGATGCAGAAGAAGACCACCGATCGCTATGTCTCCGCCGATGACCTGCGACGGGACCTGGTCGCCGTCGCACAGGGTCCCCCTTTCGACTCCGCGACCGAGCTCGCCGGCATGGTCGCGGGCGGCGTCTCGGCCGGCCCCGCCCCGCGCGTGGCCGAGACCGCCGTCATGCCGCGAGTGAGCGGCCCGGGGGACGGCGCTCGCGACTGGCGCCCGAAGCCCCGGGCCGTTCCGCGGCGCAGGGCTGCCTGGCGCTGGGTCGTTCTGGCCGTGCTGCTGGTGGCTGCTGGTCTTGGCGTAGTGTGGGGCGCGGGCCTTCGCGGCGGCGAGGGCGCGTCGGTCCCGGAGGTGCGTGCGATGACGCGCGCCGACGCAGAGGCCGCGCTCCGGCGGGCTGGCTTCACAGTCGGCGTCGTCACGGAAGCCTTCAGCGAGACCGTCAAGTCGGGCACTGTCGTCGGCCAGTCTCCCAAGCCCGACGCGACGGCGGGGAAGGGTTCGGCGGTCGATCTTGTGCTCAGCAGGGGCCAGGAGATGGTTGCGGTCCCCAACGTCGTCGACATGCTCGAGGCCGACGCGTTCGCGACGCTCGAGAAAGCTGGGTTCAGCCCTCAAGCATTGCCCTCACAGTTCAATAGCGACGTGCCGGCGAACATCGTGTACGAGCAGACGCCGTCCGGCGAAGAGACGGCGGCGAGGGGCTCGATCGTCACCTACGTGATCAGTCGAGGACCGGATCCAGGGGTCCGCGGCCGAGGGGAGAAGCCGGGCAAGTCTAAGAGCGGCGTCGGTCGTCCGTGATCTGATCTGGCCGTGGCTGAGCTCATTGCCGGTCAGGTACCAAGCTCCTGCACGATGGCCCACCATGGATGGATAAGAGCCCCGGAGAGGTCCTTGACCAGGACCTCGAAGGGGCTCTTGAACTGGTGACATCTGTTCGGCCTTCCTGGGCAAACGGAAGCAAGAAGCACTCAAGCAGATCAGCTTGCGCTGAACTTCGAGCGGCTCGGGGTACAATCGGGGCGTGGGCTGCAGGAGGCGGAAGGGACTCGCGTTCCGTCGCCCCGTTGCCCGGCCCGGCAGGGGCGTTGCCAGCAACGACTTTCCGTCCTCTTGAGGGTCGCAACACTCACGTGAGTCGGTATCCCGCCAAGGGATGCGGCTGCGGGGCTTCCACACGACCTTGGGGGGAACATGCGCACCAGCGCCCCAGTACGCGCAGGTGAACAAGTAAGGACCGCACTGCTGTTGGCTGCCGGGATAGGCAGCCGCCTTTCGCCGCTGACGGATTCAACCGCGAAGTGCCTCGTCGGTGTGAGCGTCATCCCCATTCTCGAGCGGCTGATCCGCTCCTTGAACGCTTACGGGTTCTCGCGTCTGGTCATCGTGGTCGGGCACGAAGCCGCAGCGATACAGGACTACCTGGGGGATCACTCGGGCGACATGGAGATCAGCTACGTCGCCAACCCTCTCTATAAGACCACCAACAACATCTACTCCCTCTGGCTCGCCAGGAAAGTGATCGACGAGCCTTTCCTGCTTGTCGAGAGCGATCTCGTGTTCGACGAGTCGTTGCTCGAGGAGATGCTGGAGCCCGATCGGATCGCCATCTCCAAGCAACTGCCGTGGATGAACGGAACGACGGTCACGCTTGACGGGGAGGGCCGCGTCAGTGCCTTCTGCCTCGGCGCGCTCAGCCGTGCTGACGCCGAGCACTTCAAGACAGTCAACATCTACAGCTTGTCACGCAGCACGTGGAGGGCGGCTTGCGAGCGGCTCGATAGGCACATCGCAGCTGGGGAGACGGGCGACTACTACGAGTCCGTGTTCGCGGAGATGGTCGCTGACCGGAGCCTGGCGCTCGCGCCGGTGTTCTTCCCTGCCGACCGATGGTATGAGATCGACACGTTGGCCGACTTGGATGCGGCTGAGCTCGTCTTCCCCAGATACTCCCGCGCCATGAGCGGTACGAAGGCGGCCTCTCGTCACCGCCGGGGCGGCAGAGCAAGCCGGGACTCGGCGCCGCAGGTTCGCGCCGCACGGGAACTGGAGTACGGGGCACTCGCATCGGAGCACGGTGGCTACTGGCGTCACGGTTTCGTCGACCACGCCTACCTGTACAACCTGTACTTCCCGCCTGAGTCGCTCTTCGAGCAACTCGGCAGTCAGATCCATGAGCTGGTGTTGAACTACCCGGTCGCTCAGGACGTCCTCGCTGGTCTCGTGGGCGATTACATCGGTCAACCCGCCGAGAGGATCGCGGTCGGCAACGGGGCAGCTGAGCTCATCAAGGTCGTTTCCGGGCAGCTCGCCGGCAGGCTCATCGTCCCTGTTCCTTCGTTCAACGAGTACGTCAACGCGGCCCCGGCGAAACACTTCGTCGAGTTCGCGCTTGAGACCCCAACGTTCCAGCTCGATGTCGACAAGTTCGCCGGGGAGGCCATTGCCTGCAACGCCGACTTCGCGGTCGTGGTAACGCCGAACAACCCGACCTCGCTGCTCGTGCCCAAAGCCGACCTTCTCCGTCTGCTGGATTCTCTCGACGGGCACGACTGCGTGCTCATCGTGGACGAGTCGTTCATCGATTTCGCCGAGGGAGGTGCTCGGGCGTCCCTTGAGGCGGAGGTGGCTCAGTATCCGAACTTGGCGATCCTCAAGAGCATGAGCAAGGTGTACGGCATCTGCGGGCTGAGGATCGGGTATCTCGTCACCGCGAACGAGGCCCTTGTCCAGCGGGTTCGTGATGGCTTGCCCATCTGGAACCTCAACGGTTTCGCCGAGGCATTCCTCCGCCTAGCGCCCCTATATCGGCAGGAGTTCGCCGCCAGCTGCGACCAGGTGCGCGCTGACAGAGATGTGTTCTATCAAGAGCTCAGCGGGATACCCGGTCTCGTCGTCTATCGGCCCGAGGCCAACTTCATCTTCTGTCGTCTTCCAGACGATGCTCCGTCCGGTCCGGAAGTGACGCGCAGGCTGTTCGTCGAGGAGAACATCTACATCAAGCACTGCCAGGACAAGACCATGCCCGAGTCGAGCCGCTACGTCCGCATCGCCAGCCGTACGAGGCGCGAGAACCGGGCCCTGGTTGATGCGCTTCAGCGGGTCATCGGGCCGCAGGAAGCGCGATGAGTGCGCCGCGTCAGCCGACCGCTCCGCGACCGATGCTCTGGTTCGCTCGCGACTTGCCCAATGTGTGCTCGCTCGCGGGGCTCTTGTCGGCGGTGCTCGGGGTCCACTTTGCGATTCGCGGAGTCTTTCCGGCAGCGATGATCGCCCTGCTGTGGGCAGTCGTTTTCGACTGGAGCGATGGCCTCATCGCGCGGCGGATGAAGGGACGAACGGAGGACCAGCGTGCGTTCGGGGGACAACTGGACTCCCTGATCGATCTCGTCAGTTTCAGCATCGCTCCTGCAGTGCTGTTGCTCAGCGTCGGGCGCTTTAGCCCTTGGTTCATCCCTGGCGCCTTCGTGATCGTCGCCACGGGAGTCATTCGGCTCAGTTACTTCAATGTCTTCGGGCTGGCCGATGACTCGACCTACCGGGGGCTGGCGCTCGACAACAACGTCATCATCCTGGCGCTTCTCTTTCTCTTCCGAAACGCGGTGAGCGCCCCGGTGTTCGTCATCGTCCTCTACGTCGCATTGATGGCCCTGTCGGCCCTCAATGTGGCTCCGATCAGGACGCCCAAGCTCAGCGGCAGGTGGTACTACGCCGTCATGCTGTATGCGCTCTGCCTGAGCGCGATCTATGGATGGCAGTTGCTGTTCCACTGAAGAGGTTGCGCGACCGCTGGCTGCGTCCCTCTCTGTATGTCAACGCTCTCGTCGCTGTTCCGTGGGTCCTGCTGCTCATCGCGCCCACAGTATTTCGAGCTTGGGGGGCGTCCCCGGTCGCGATCTTGGCCCTTTCTGGTGGACTGCTACTCATGACCGGAGTCGGACTCCTCGATGCTTTCGTCTTCCGGCTGAGTCAGTCACGAGTCCGACGAACGCCGACAGGGAAGATGACCAGGTCGGACATCATCGGCGTTCTTCTCTTCGGTGTAACGCTGCTTTCCGTCGTCGTTACCGCGCTGAATGCTCTCGCAACCCGACGCTGGACTGCGGTTCCAAGTTCGTATACGATGACCCACCAGCACACGACGGAGGCCCCGGCGCAGCGGCGTCGGGGCCTCCTGCTAGCATGAACAGGATAGGACGTCGACCAGTGATATCGGGGTCAGCCAAACTTCGGGAAATGTGCGGGTGAGACGCCCGCGCCGATAGTGGCTGGCCTCGGTCCACGTGGCCGGGGCTCGGTAGCGACACAGGAGACATGGAGAACCACAGATGAGGCGATCGTTCAAGATGATGGGGGTCGTTGCGCTATCTGGCGCGCTGGCCATGGCACTGCTGATGGCGGGATGCACAGGTGCGGGTGGCAGCGCGCAGACGAGCGCCGCCCGCACCTGCGGCGAGCTCGACGCCGACGTCTGCTCTGCAGGCGACGACGCCACTGCCTGATTCCGCGTACTACATGCAGCCTGGGTTGCCCAGCTGGGTCGACACGCAGACCAGCTTTGACACCGCGAAGGACTGGAACCTGTCGGGCGGGACGGTGGCCGGTGGCCGTGTTCATGAACCCTGCGCAGGCGCCGCAGCTGCTCGCCGGCATGAGGCGGGAGTCTTCCAGTCGGAGCTGAGACCCTTCGGCATCACGCCGGTGGTCCAGCCCATCGACGGCCCGCCGCGCGCGTTCCACGCACTGCAGCGCTCGAAGTGGCCGTTCATCTACGTCACGCTCACCGTCTTCTTGAACTATTCGCGCACCGAGCAGAACGAGGGGGGCGCCGGCGGGTTGCAGTACGTGGCGATCGCTGGCAGCGCCGCCGGGGGGAGCCAGACGCTCCTGGCGCGCGACTCGAACATCAAGACAGTGGCAGACCTCAAGGGCAAGACGATCGGAGTGCCGATGGGCAGCCCTGTGGTCGGCGTACTCATTGAGGAAGCCGCAGCCAAGGTGGGGCTCAAAGTCGGCAGCGGGCCAGGGGACATCCATATCGACATGCGCTACAAGAGCAACTCCGATGTCCTCAACGGATACGCGGCTGGTGAGTACGACGCCGTCGTCTCCATGAGCGTCACCAAGGTGCAGCTGATCAACATGGGATCGCACCGCGTGGCCGGCTTCCCGGACACGCCGACTGTCATGGTCCTCGCCGTCGAGCGCACGGTGCTCGAGCAGAGGCCCGACGTGGTGAAGGCGTTCCTGGAGGCGCACTACGCGAGCGAGAAGTTGGTCGTCCCCGCGTGGAACACGGCTGGGATCGCCATGCTCCTGCAGAACTGGAACGACTACTTCAAGACGCAGTTCGCCGAGCCGCAAGCTCCGCAGCGGTTGGTCCCGACCGTTGCGGCGTACCGGACCATGCTCGCGAACGTGCACCCCGAGGATCTGTCACGGGATTTCCTGACGAAGTGCTTCCAGTTCATGGGCGCTTATCACCTTTGGGACTGGCCGGGCGTCGTGGACACCTCGAAGCTTGTCAACTACGACCTCTACAACGCAGTGCTGGCGGAGCACGGGCAGACCGTGCTGCAGTAGCGCCGGTCAAGCCGTACAGTTCGTGAGTCAGAAGGCCCCGACACCGGGGCCTTCTGGTATCTTCGACGAGGCGGGGATGAGTGGGACGATCCCGCGGGGGCAGGCGACGCGAACGGGGACGGCTTCGAGCGTCCAGTTGATGTTGTACGTGGCCGCGGTGCTCCAGGTCGTGGCTGCTGGGGTGGCGTTGATGCTGATCCCGATCAGCGGGATGCGGAAGTTTTGGTTGCTGATCTGCGCGGCGCTGGTGATCCAAGCCTACCGGCGTGTCGACGCGGTCGCGACGAACGCCGGCATGCTCGAGGCGGTCACCGCGCTCGCGGTCTCGGCCCTCCTTCTCGCGGGCATCATCGGCTTCCGTACCGTGTTCGTGACGTTGCGCCGCAACCGCTCACTCATCGACGATGAGGTCCGGCGCACCGACGTGGTCGTCAACTGAGCCGGCGCAGCGATCGTCGTGCTGGAACTCGACGGCCGAATCCGCGAGATGAACGACGCCATGAGGATGCTGTTGCAGGCGACCGGCCGGACGGTGGAAGNACTCGATTGGTTCGAGACCTTTCTCGGAGAGCGGACGAGGCCGGAGATTCGCGCGACTTTCGAACGACTCGTGGCGTCCAGCGAGGGCAACGACGAGTACCTCGAATACCCGATCGTGGACTTCGAGGGCACCGAGCACTCGATCGTCTGGCTTCGCCGGCTGCTTCGCGGAGCCGACGGACGGCCCACCGGCGTCCGGTCCGCAGGGGTCGACCTGACCGACAGCACGCTTCTGGAGAAGGACCTGGCGTTCCGCTCGATACTGCTCGATCACACGAACGACTCGGTGATCGTGTACCGGTTCGACGAAGTCATCATCTACGCCAACAGCACGGCTTGCGAATACAGGAGCATGTCGCGTGACGAGCTCATCGGGTCCGACGTGCGACACCTCATCTCGGCTTCCGACCGCGATGCGCTCGCGCTGCACCTCGATACGGTGGCCAGCGGTTCCTGTGTGACGTTCGAGACCGAGTCGGTGGATCGCAACGGCATCGTCCGGCCGCTCGAGTCACACATCTGCCCGGTCTGGTTGAGCGGCGAGCAGGTGGTGGTCGACGTCTCGCGCGACATCACGGACCGTCGCGAGGTCGAGGCAGCGGTCCGCCGTCTCGCGTACAGCGACCATCTCACCGGGCTCGCGAATCGCGCGCGGCTCGAAGATCGTGCGTCGCTCTCTATGGCTCGAGCGCGTCGTACGGGCGAGTCGATCGCGCTGCTGTTCATGGATCTCGACCGCATGAAGTCCGTCAACGACACCCTCGGGCACCTGGCTGGGGACGACCTGCTCCGCGAGGTCGGCGTGCGCCTGCGGACCCTCTTCCGCGAGGAGGACACGGTAGCCAGGGCGGGCGGTGACGAATTCGTCGCGTTCACGCGCGTCGCCGATGTGTCGGACGCGGACGCCGTTGCCGCGAGGCTGGTGGGGCTGATGGCGGAGCCGTTCGTTTTCGATGGCGAACAGGTCTCTACCTCCGCCAGCGTCGGCCTGGCAGTCTTCCCGGGGGACGGCGACGACCTCGAGCCGCTGATCGCTGCCGCGGACACGGCGATGTACATCGCGAAGGACCGGGGACGCAACCGCTACGTTCGCAGCGGCCCCGACGTGGCCTAGCCGGTTCTGTCGGCCACTCACTTCACAGCGAAGTCGCGCCACTTCAAGCAGGTGGCGGCGTTCTTGGCGTCGGCAGCGTGGTGGGCGCGCACCCTCCATATGCCCTTGTACGGAAGCCAGACCGATCCAACGCACTTCGTCTACGGAGCCTGCGCGGCAGCGAGTCTACTGCCGTCGCCGAGGATACGGTCTCATGACCATG
>JGI24129J20441_1000556_pt1 | contig 11629 bp, 9 predicted proteins | sample BarGraNGADG00211_FD_20441 | JGI IMG/M metagenome (IMG submission 20441) | reverse complement strand
GCCTATCGCGCGTGCGTCGAGCCCAGATCGGTCACCGCGACATTGTGACTGCTTCTCGTGTGGTGATTGCTCGCGACGGCCGGCAGTGCTTACCCTGATCCGAGCGACGCCGCACTGGCGAAGCGAGCGTTGTCCGGCCCGGATCCTGGTGGTGAGGCGGTTGCGGGTGAATCCCGACGCGACCAGCACGGCTGTGCCCAGGCCCGCAGCGACACTGGTGAGCTTCGCAACCGAACACGTTCCCGAGTCTGCCCGCGTCGCGATGTGGGAGGAACACAACACCGCATCGCTGGTCGGGCTCACGTGCCAGGTTCCCCAGAGGCCAGCTTTTCGCGCGCGTGAGGTGAACCTGGCGCTGCCGCGGCTGCAGCTGGCCTCGGTCACCGCATCGCCACACGCGGTGAAGCGAAACCGGCGCCAGGTTGCCGACACGCCGGCGGGCTCACTTGCGGTGTACTTCGCGGTAACCGGCGAAGCCTTGCTCAGCAGCGGCGATCGGGCCTGCACGGTACGGCCGGGGCAGGTGCTGATCGTGGACGCCGACCGGCCGTTCGTCCGCTCCTTCGCCCACGGGCTGCGCGAGCTGGCCGTGACGGTGCCGTACGAAGCGATTGACCTCGACACCGGCTCCCGCGGGTTTCCGCAGGTCGTCGGGCCGGGGGGTGCGGTCGTGGCCCGAGCGCTGGCGGCACTGGTCCAACGCAGCCTGCGGCAGCCACCGCCGGACCCGGAGCATGTTGAACACGAGGTATTGATGATGCTCACCTTCATAATCAGTGGCTCGGTGAGCAACCCGCTGGCGCTGCAGTTTCTGCTGGCCGCCGAGCTGGTCCGGCGACGGCTGGCCGACCAGAGCCTTTCGGCCGCGCAGGTGGCCGCCGGTGTCGGGGTGAGCGAGCGACAACTGTCGCGAGCGTTCGCCCATCACGGCGAGAGCTACGCCCATTTCGTGTTGCGCGAACGGCTCGAACTGGCCCGCACGAGGTTGACTGCTGCGGCGCCTGACACCTCGATCGCCGAGATTTCCAGGTGTTGCGGATTCACCGCGGCGGCCCATTTCACCCGGGTGTTCAGCGCACTCTACGGCTGCCCGCCGCGCGACGTCCGCGATCGCAGTTGACTATTTCGGCCACGTCCGGCCGTCCCGCCCGTTTTCGGTCGCTCGGTCCGCGAGACTAAACGGCGCACAACTGCCCGCGTGGGCAGGCAGCAAATGAGAGGGATTGTGACGATGGCGACATTCGACGACGGGGTAGTCCCGACCGAGCTGCCCTCCTCCGACGTGGTAAGCACAGATGTGCTGGTCGTCGGCTCGGGCCCGGCCGGGGGGTCGGCGGCGCTGTTCCTGTCCAGCCTCGGTGTCGACAACATGATGATCACCAAGTACCGGTGGACGGCGAACACGCCCAGGGCGCACATCACCAACCAGCGCACGATGGAGATCTTTCGCGACCTCGGCATCGAGGAACAGGTCAAGGCCGAGGCGACGCCGCACCATCTGATGGGCGACACGGTGTTCTGCACCTCGATCGCGGGTGAGGAGCTGGGCCGCATCCTGACCTGGGGCACAAGCCCGGCGCGGCACGGCGACTACGAGGGCGCCTCGCCGTCACTGAACTGCGACTGCCCCCAGACCTACCTCGAACCGATCCTGCTGCGCAACGCCACGGTGCGCGGCACGGTGACCCGATTCTCAACTGAGTACCTCAATCACCAACAGGACGAAGACGGGGTGGACGTTCGGGTGCTCGACCGGGTGACCGGTCGCGAGTACACGATCCGCGCGAAGTACTTGATCGGCGCCGACGGTGCCCGATCCAAGGTCGCGCAGGACAGCTCCCTGCCGATGCACGGTGAAATGGACATTGCCGGGTCGATGAACATCACGTTCAAGGCCGACCTCGCCGAACTGGTCGGACACCGGCCGTCGGTGCTGTACTGGGTGGTTCAGCCCGGTTCGAACATCGGAGGCATCGGCACCGGCCTGGTGCGCATGATCCGGCCGTGGAACGAGTGGCTAATCGTCTGGGGCTACGACATCAACTCGGAGCCGCCGCAGCTCGACGATGTGGCCGCCGCCGAGATCGTGCGAAACCTGGTGGGTGTGCCAGACCTCAACGTCGAGATCCAGGGTTACAGCCTGTGGGGCAACAACGAGATGTACGCGACCGCACTCCAGTCGGGGCGGGTGTTCTGCGCCGGCGATGCGGTGCACCGGCACCCGCCAAGCAACGGTCTCGGCTCGAACACCTCGATCCAGGACTCCTACAACCTGGCGTGGAAGCTCGCGGCGGTGCTGCGCGGGCAGGGCGACACCCAGCTGCTCGACACCTACACCACCGAGCGAGCCCCGGTCGCGCGGCAGATCGTGACCCGAGCCAACCAGTCAGCGCGGGAGTTTGGGCAGATCTTCGACGCGTTGGGCATCGCGGGTGCGCTGACCGAACAGCAGATGCTCGCCGGGATCGAGGGACGCAAGGCGAATACCGCCGAGGGTGCCGCGCAGCGCAAGGCGTTGCGCGAGGCGATGGAACTGAAGAACTACGAGTTCAACGCGCACGGCGTCGAGCTGGGACAGTGCTATGCCTCGACCGCGATCGTGCCGGACGGGTCGTCGCGGCCCGAGCCCACCCGTGATCCAGAGCTGTACTACCAGGCGCAGACCTTCCCCGGCGCCCGGCTGCCGCATGCCTGGGTGGGGGATGGGCGGCATAAGTGGTCGACTCACGACCTGGCGCCATACAACCGGTTCACCGGCATCACCGGCATCACCGGGCAGGCCTGGGCCGATGCCGCGCCCGCAGTCGCGAAGAGACTGGGCATCGAGCTGGCAGTGGTGGTGATCGGGCCAGGGCAGGAGGTCACTGACCTGTACTTCGACTGGGCGAAGCTGTGTGAGGTTGATGAGGACGGCATCATTCTGGTGCGCCCTGACAAGCACGTCGGCTGGCGGTCGATGACGATGGTGGCTGACCCCGAGCTTGTGCTGGCCCGCGTGCTGGCCCAGATCCTGCACCGGGAGGTGTGACCGGTGGTCCTCGCATTCCACCACGTCACCCTCGGCCAGCGGGTGCTGTTCGGTACCGGACAGGCGGCCGCGAACCTGGCCGCCGAGGTAGAGCGGTTGGGCGCCAGGTCGATCATGGTGATCGCCGCGGCATCCGAACAAGCAGTCGCCGAGCAGGTGTGCACCGGTATCACCCCGGCCGTGCTCTATGACGAGGTTGTCCAGCACGTGCCGGTCGAGAACGCCGAGCGGGCCCGGGCGATCGCCGCCGAACATGGCGCCGACCTGCTGGTGTGCATCGGGGGCGGGTCGACCACGGGGCTGGCCAAGGCGGTCGCGCTCACCGGCGGCATGCCGATCGTCGCGGTGCCGACGACCTACGCCGGCTCGGAGGCGACCAATGTCTGGGGTCTGACCGAGGACGCACGCAAGACCACAGGCGTCGATGACCGTGTGTTGCCGGTCTCGGTGGTGTATGACGCGGAGCTGACACTGTCCCTGCCGGCGGAGCTGTCGGTTTCCTCTGGGCTGAACGCACTCGCGCACTGCGTGGACGGGCTGTGGGCGCCCAAGGCCGATCCGATCAACGCCGCGCTCGCCGTTGAGGGAATCCGGGTGCTGGTCGCCGCGCTGCCGGTGGTGCATCGTGAGCCCCGCAACATCGATGCGCGCGAGCAGTGCGTGTACGGCGCGTACCTGTCTGCGGTGGCGTTCGCGTCGTCAGGATCGGGGCTGCATCACAAGATCTGCCACGCGCTCGGCGGTGCGTTCAACCTGCCGCACGCGCAGACGCACGCCACAGTTCTGCCGTACGTCCTCGCGTTCAACGCCGACGCGGCGCCGGAGGCGGCCGGCCGGATCGCGAGCGCTTTCGGCGCGGCGGGGACGACCCCGCAGAGCGCGGTTTCCGCGCTGAACGGCCTGCGGGCCGTACTCCAGGCGCCGCGGGCTTTGCGTGACTGTGGATTCAACGAGGGCCAGATTCGCGAGGCCGTGGGCCTGATCCTGCCGGCCGTGCCTGAGTCGAATCCGCGGCGCGTCACTGAGGCGAACCTGAGCCAGCTGTTGCACGATGCTTGGTCCGGCGCGGAGCCCGTACGAAGGGGAGATGGCACATGACCTCAAGGGAGCAGGCCGATCGTGAGGCCGCGTTGACCGATCGGGTGGTGCAGAGCTTTGCCGGTACGGAATCGACGCGGTTGAAACAGGTCATGGAGTCGCTGGTGCGCCACCTGCATGCCTTCGCCCGCGACGTGCGGCTCAGTGAGGCGGAATGGCGGCAGGCGATCGACTATCTCACTGCCTGTGGGCACATCACCGACGACCGGCGCCAGGAGTTCGTGCTGCTCTCTGACGTGCTGGGGTTGTCAATGCAGACGATCACCGTCAACAACGCAGCCTACGGCGATGCCACCGAGGCCACCGTGGTCGGACCGTTCTTCGTCGCGCACTCACCCGAGATCGCGATCGGCGGCGACATGTCGCACGGCGCGACGGGAATGCCGTGCTGGGTCGAGGGAACCGTGCGTGACTGCGCCGGTGCGCCACTGCCCGGCGCGCGCATCGAGGTATGGGAATGCGATGCCGACGGTCTCTACGACGTGCAGTACGCCGATGACCGGACGGCCTGTCGTGCGCATCTTTTCGCAGCCGCGGACGGGTCGTACTCGTTCAAGGGGGTCAAACCGGTACCGTACCCGATTCCGGACGACGGGCCCGTCGGAGCGCTGCTGGGGGCCACCGGACGCTCGCCGATGCGGGCCGCGCACCTGCACTTCATGGTGTCAGCGCCCGGGCAGCGGACCCTGGTCACCCACATCTTCGTGGCCGGTGACGACTATCTCGAGCGTGACTCGGTATTCGGGGTCAGGGACTCACTCATCCGCGAGTTCGCCGACCAGCCCGCGGGCACCCCGACCCCGGACGGGCAGGTCCTGGCCGAGACGTGGACCCGGGCGCGGTTCGACATAGTCCTCGCCCCGGCTGGTAGGTGAGCGGTGGTGAACTGACCCCAAGCGCTGCGCGCGTCGAGCTCGTCGAGGTCCGTGAATGCGTCGGCCAGACCAGGTGAGTGCAACCCGAGCAAGCCGGGCGAGCTGCCGGCGCCGTGGACGTATGCTCGCGACGTGTTCCAGGCGGCGGGGCTCCGCGCCACCTCACCGCAGGCCGAAACAACGTCCGTGGACGTCCCCCCATAGGGGGCTGATCGGTCTGCGCGACCAACTCAATGCGCAGGCCGATTCGGGTGGACATCTCGGGACGTCAGGGCACTGATCTTGCGCTCAGCTGGGACTACCTCACATGTTCTTGGCGCCGGCTCTGGTGGCCTCACGGATCCGAAAGTAGGTGCCGCACCGGCAGATGTTGCGGATCTCGTCGAAGTCGGCGTCGCTGATCACGCGACCCTCGCGCCGGGCTTGGTTGACCTTGGCGACGGCGGCCATTATCTGACCGGGCTGGCAGTAGCCGCACTGCGCGACGTCCTCGTCGATCCAGGCCTCCTGCATCGGGTGCAGATCCTTGCCGACGGTTCCGGGCAGACCCTCGATGGTGGTGACCTCGTCGGTCTCCTTGATCTGCGACACCGGCACGGAGCAGGGGTTGAACGCCGCGCCGTTGATGTGGCTAGTGCAAGCCTTACAGACATTAATGCCACAGCCGTACTTTGGGCCGGTGACGCCCAGGACGTCGCGCAGCACCCACAACAGACGCACGTTGTCGGCGACGTCGACGGTCACCATCTCACCGTTGAGCTTGAAGGTGTGTTCGGGCACGGGATCGCTCCTCAATACGTGTGCGTCAAGCCGTCGGTCGGCGACTGCGGAATGGGCGGAACAGTGGCCTTGGGCACAAAGCCGAGGGGCTGGTTGTGGTTGATCGGGAAACTGGTCGGCATGGTGCCTGTGGCTCGTGTGTAGGCACAGGCGGTGGCGGCGTACGCCGATGCGACACCGAACTCCCCTGCCCCGCCTGGCTCTTGGACGTCAGAGGGCATCACGATCACCTGGATCTCGGGTGGGGCGTTCCACTGCCGCGTGTAGTAGTAGTCGTCCCAGCTGCCCTCCAGGAAGTAGCCGTCCCTCAGGTGCAGGCTCGACGTCAGCGCCAGGGCGATGCCGTCCATGATCCCGCCCTGCATCTGGGCCTCGAGGCCGCGCGGGTTGATGGCCAGACCGACGTCGACGGCCATCACGACCTTGGTGACGCGAGGACCCGTCCAGGCGTTGCGGGACCTTGCGGTCGACGGTCTGCGGGCGACAGTCGAGCTCGACGAGGCACGCGTTCACGCCCTTGTACTCCTTGTGGAGCGCGATGCCCTGCGCCATCCCCGACGGCATGGACCGACCCCACTTCCCAACCTCGGCGACCTTGTCGAGCACGGCCCGTACCCGGTCGGTCTTGAGGAACTCACGGCGGAACTTGTAGGGGTCCTTGCCGAGTGCGTTGGCGAGCTGGTCTGTCATCAGCTCGCGCGCCGTGCAGACGTCGGGCGAGTAGATGTTTCGCATGCTGCCGGTGTTGAACGCCGCGTCGACCTCGGTGAGCGTCTGGTCGGTGACCCCGTAGTTGTAGGGCACCTCTTGGCTGAGCGTGAAGATCGTCTCGGCGAAGCTGAGGTTGCCACCCACCGGAAGCTTGGCGGCCATCGCTGTGATGATCTCGCCGAGCCCGTGCGCGAAGTTTGTGGAGACGCTGGTGTGCCGCTGTTCGAAGGTCAGCACGTTGCCTGCCAGGTACGACGCCCGGATCCGCGACGTCGCCATCGGGTGCGTGCGCCCCACTCGCGCGTCGTCGGTGCGGTGCCACATCAACCGCACCGGCTTGCCCATCGCCCTGGAGATCTCAGCGGCCTCCAGGGCGGCATCGTAGAACAGCTTGCGACCGAACGAGCCGCCACTGGTCATCACGTGCACCTTGACGGCGCTCTGCGGCAGCCCGAGCATCTGTGCGATCTCCTGCTGGGCCACGATCGGTGACTTCAGCCCGGACCAGATCTCGGCCCGGTCTGATCGGACGTCGGCGATCGCAGCGTTGGGCTCCAGGGCGCTGTTGCTGCGGAAGTAGAAGGTGAACGCCGACTCGACCGTCTTGACGAACGGTCCGAGCGGGGGCACGGCGAGCGGGAGCTCAGCCGCCTTGAGCTCGTTGAGGACCGAGGCGTCGGACTTGCCTTCGACCGTTCCCGCATTCCACGAGACGTCCAGCGCACGGATGGCGTCGATGACCTGGCCGAAGGTGTCGCCCCGCACCGCGACACCGGAAGAGACCGTTGCGATATGGGTGATCCCCGGCATCGCAAGAACCTCGGACATGTTCTGTATCTGCTTGGGTGTGCCGTTCAGCGTGGGCGCGCGGCAGACCATCGTCGGCTTCGCGTCCGGCAGATCCAGGTCGAGGGTAAAACCCTTGCGGCCAGTGACGGCCTCCAGTGCATCGACCCGATTCTGAGNCTTCCCGATGACGGTGAAGTCGGCGGTTGCCTTGAGGCTGACCCCAACCCTGCGCGTCTGCTGGACGGCGGCTTTGGTGGCCAGCTCGCCGTAGGTCACGCTCGACCCGCTCGGCGCCTGGATCACGCCACCCTTGGCCGTCAACCGGTCCACGGTGTCACCGAGCTCGATCGCCGCCGCCTCCATCAGCGCGCGCTTTGCTATCGCGGCAGCGACTCGAATCGGTGTGTATGTCGAGATGGTCGTGTTCGAGCCGCCAGTGAGCTGGTTGAAGAGCAGTTCGGGCCGCGCATCCGCAAGAGTCACGTTGACCTTGTGAACGGGGATGTCGAGCTCTTCGGCTACGAGCATCGCGGTGGATGTGGTGATGCCCTGGCCCACCTCGGCACGCGGGAGCGCGAAGGAGGCCGTTCCGTCCGTGTTGATCGTGACAGTGATCAGGTTCGAGGTCGGGAGCGTTGCATCCTTGAGCATGTCGTTGAGGTCGTAGATCTCCGGCGGCTGGGGCCCGGAGGGGATCGCGGCCTCGGCCGATCGCGGCGCGCTGAGCCCGAGCTCGGCCGCAGCCGCCAGGGTGGGCGCAGCGATCAGAAAGCCGATGAACCGGCGCCGGTCGGTCACTATCGAAGCGACGCCGCCCCGTTGCCCGGTCGATGACGGGTCGCTGTGGCGGGACGCTCGGCGATTCAAGGTCATGGCTGTCCTCTCAACGAACTATCCGCAGACTGGTTCAGGTGCAGCTCACGAGATGGGCTCGCGCGGCGCTGCCGCCTATCCGTGGGGTGTATTTCGGATCGAGCCTGACACAGCTCGTTGGTGTCCGGGATGCCCAAATCGCCCACGATTCTGCGATGTGAAGTGTGCACAGTGCCCACTCACCTGGTTGGGTTCAGCAGGTGGTTGGCGCGTAGCGCCAAGGTCAGCTCGACCGGGATCCGCTCGGTCGACAGGTCGCGTCCGGTAACCGCCTCGATCCTGCGTATTCGGTTGATCACCGTGTTGCGGTGGCAGTGCACCGTCTCGGCCGTTCGGGTTGTGGATCCTGCGCTGGCGACCCAACATTCGAGTGTCTGAAGCAGCGGGATGCGCTCGGCCTCGGACAGTGCGAGCAGCGGGCCCAGCCACATCTGTACCAGCCGCTCGGAGAGCTCCGGCGAATCGATGAGGATAGCCTCGGGCATCCGGTCCTGCAGTGCGACGACCTCGCTTCTGCCAGAGGTGAGGGTGCGCAAGGCGAGCATGGCCTGGCGGTGGGCAGCCTCGATCTCGGCCAGTCCGGAGACGACGAGCGAGACGCCGACCGGGAAGGCACAAGCTCGGCGCAGCACGTCCAGGGCCGTGCCGAGCGGATGACGTCTGAGCGCAACCAGTCCTACCACCAGGTCCGAGCGCCAGTGCCACGCCGAATCGACGCCTCGGCCCGACAACCGGCTCCGCAGGTGTCGGGTGATCTCGTCGTAGTTCGCGTGCAGGTCGGCCGACACGACGACGTACGGTCCGTTCTCAGGCAGCCCCACGGTGTGGGCCGCGTGGTGGGCGAAGACGGGGTCCGTCGCTGCTCCGCTCAGGAGTCCTTCCCAGAGCGCGACCTTGCGCTGCTCATGTGCACGGACTCGATCGCGCTCCGTTGCGTGGAACGACGCGGCCACCTGGGCGGAGGCCCGGTCTACGACCTCCCACACCCGGCTCCCGACGTCGAGCAGCTCATCGACGTCGACGTCACCGTCCAGCCGGGCCTGCTCGATCAGGGCTTCCCAGATCAGCCGCCCGCCGAGTCGAAACGATCGCAGTACATCGTCCAACGGAAGGCCTTGCTCCGCCCGGCGCTGCCCGGTGGCGCGTGCGGCGTCGAAGTAGCTGTCCTGCGCCGGATCGCCCGATCCTGCTGTCATGCCGGAGCCCACGAGAAGCTGCAGGATCCCAGTGATGTTGTCATGGCAAGACTGCCGGAGGTCTTCCTCCGGCACGACGTTGATTGTCCGATAGCCGGGGTTCTGCTCCAGGATGGTGAGCACGAGACGGTCGGTCAGCGGTGTGACCCGCTCTTTGACAGCCTCTGCCAGGGATTCCGTCCCACCCTGGCCGGTGACGTTGCGACGGTGCGTAGTGTCCACTCCCATAGTTGAGATAACGAACGAGCGCGCCGAAGGACACGCGGTCCCTCAGGGGCTGGAGATTGGCCAGGCAGCTCATGGCACGTACCTGGTCGCGTCGGGGACGGTGCCCGAGGCGGTGGCGCAGGGATAATGTGACGCGTACCAGTACGACCTGGAGGACCCGATGCCCGCAGAAGCGAACACTAGGCTGAGCCGCCTTGCCGTTACCGGAGCATGAAAGTCGCCGGGCTGGTTCTTGCCGCTGGTGGCGGCTCCCGCCTTGGACGTCCCAAGGCCGAGGTCGTCGTCGGCGGCCGCCGACTGGTGGACCTGGCGATCGAGTCGTGCATCTGGGCGGAACTGAGCCCGGTCGTCGTGGTCCTGGGCGCCGCCTGGCTGACACCCATGCCGCCAGCTGCGCGCCCCGACGGTGTCACCCCGGAGATCTGGCTGGTGGAAAACTCCGACTGGGCTACCGGCATGGCGTCGTCGTTGCAGGCCGGGCTGGCAGCTCTGCAGGCAGACCTGAGCATCGAGGCCGTGGTCGTCACTCTGGTCGACACCCCCTCTGTCGGCCAGGAACACCTGAGCCGCATCGGTTCGGCTCTGCGCGGCGGGTCTACTGCCGCCATCGCTACCTATGAGGGCAAAGCGCGCACCCCGGTGGGACTTGCCCGTGAGGTTTGGGCCGACGTGGGCGCAACCGCCGCTGGGGACGAAGGAGCCCGGGGGTGGCTGCGTGCCCACCCGCACCTGGTCACCCACGTCGAGTGCGCCGACCTCGGCTCGTGGAAGGACATAGACACCCCGGCTGACCTGCCCGACTGACTCAGCGCGCACGGGTGACTGGGCAGGTTTGTGGGTCAGGTCAGCGTTGTGGCCAGGCCCGGCTCCGCGCGGGTCGGGCACGACTTCGGCCAACACCGCCAGCGAGACGGGGAGGCATTTCCCAGGCCGGTCGGCCGGGACGGCGCCGGCTTGTCCGGTGCCAAGCGAGCTCCTTCTCCGGTTGTCGGTGTAAACCCGCCAGGTGCCTGGCGACGGTTTCGTGTACGGGGCAACGGCTCGCGCACAACCATTGCCTCCACCGGTGTGCGCGAGGTCCTCCTGCTTGACCAACCGGGTGGCAACGCAAGCGGATTCGGGTGGACATCGGGGGACGCCGGTGCACAGATTCCGCGCTGGTTGGGGGTGTTGAGCACGGTAGTTGTGCCTGACACAGAAGAGGTCACTGGGTCGAGTCCGGTATTGCGTCCGCGTTGGCCCGTGATTGTCCAACGGTGTCGGTACACCAGTCCGGCCAGATGGAAGAAGTCACGAGACTGTTGGCGTCGGAGCGGTTTGGGCCGGGCTGGACGAAGTGCCCTACCCTTGCCATGTGACGATCGACGACCAGGTGACGGTTCGGTTCTTCGCGGGTGCTCGTGCTGCGGCCGGGTGCGATCAGGTGACGGTGGTCCCTGGACCGCTGGAGGAGGTCATCGAGGGTCTGCATGCCGCCTTCCCCGCTCTCACGGCGGTGACCCCCTTGTGCACTTACCTTGTGGACGGCGTCAGCGCGCAGCGGCGCGACGACGGCCCGTACATCGGCGCAGGCTCAAGCGTGGACGTGCTGCCCCCCTTCGCCGGCGGCTAACCGGCGGTTGCCGACATCGGTCGCGGGCGGTCGCATTGTCCGCAGAGGGCCGCGCGGCGCGGCCCAACTGAGGCCAGGGCGTGGATTCGAAGAACAGTAAGGGCCAACAGGCGGTATGAGCGTGCACTAGACCGAAGTTACGTGCCGTGTGACGCGTGAAACCCCTGTTGAGCAGGGGTTTCACCGTTTTCTGGGTTGGGCGTTCTGGCTACTTCAGGGTGAGTGGGATCGGTGCACCGAGGAGTTCGAAGGCTCGGCGCCCGGTGGGGGTGGCCACGGCGAGTAGGTCGAAGCCGGACTGGTCGTGGCCGGCGACTCGTAGGTGGTTGCGGGTCAGGGTGGCGAGGTGGTCCAGCAGCGAGGTGAAGCTCCGGGCGGGCTGGTCGTCGGTGGTGGTCTTGGTCGCGGCCTTGTGGTCGGCTGCGTGGGAGCGTTGGGC
>JGI24129J20441_1000552_pt1 | contig 11670 bp, 7 predicted proteins | sample BarGraNGADG00211_FD_20441 | JGI IMG/M metagenome (IMG submission 20441) | reverse complement strand
TCTTTTCTTTATTGTCATAAGGAGTCGGGATGAAGCTCACGTGTGATCGCTCTGCGCTGGTCGATAAACTCGCGATCCTCGCCCGCGGCGTGTCCACGAGGAGCGCGCTGCCGGTGCTCTCGGGCATCCTGTTCCAGGCGTCCGAGGGCCGTCTGGACCTGTTCTCCACCGATATGGAGCTCTCCATCAAAGCCAGCCTCGCCACCGCCATCGAACGCGAAGGCGAGATCGTCGTGCCGGCTCGCCTGTTCACGGACGTGGTCCGCAACCTTCCCGGAGAGCAGGTCGTCATCGAGGCCGGCGAAGCCGCCGTCAAGATCACCGCCGGCCGCGCTGAGTTCTCTCTCAATGCCTGGTCGGCGAGCGACTTCCCGCAGACCTCCACGTTCGACACAAGCGAGGCGTTTGCGATGGGGCGCGAGCCTTTCGTCGAGACGCTGACCAAAGTAGGCCGCGCCGCCTCCCGCGACGAGACGCGGCCGATCCTCACGGGCGTGCTTATGACCATCCTCGGCGACACCCTGAAAATGGTCGCCACCGACAGCTATCGGCTGGCCGTCAAAGAGACGAAGCTCGAGAAGGCTCTTGAGACCGAGGTCCAGGCCATCGTGCCGGTGAGGGCCCTGGGCGAGGTCGCTCGCCTGGCGGCGTCGATGGGCGAGGGCGACATCGAAGTCGCGATCGGCGAGAACCAGGCGCTCTTCAAGCTCGGCGACTCGGCCGGCGACGTGTGGGTCGCCTCGCGGCTTATCGACGGGCAGTTTCCCAACTACAAGCAGCTGTTGCCGGACTCGTTCGACCACGAGGTCACGCTGGCGAAAGACGAGTTCATGGCGGCGGCGCGGCGCGTCAGTCTGCTGGCGCAGAAGAGCGCGCCCCTCCGGCTCTCCTTCGCGGAGCACAAGCTCACGATGAAGGCGCTCACGCAGGACGTCGGCCAGGCAGAAGAATCTCTCGATGTGGAGTTCGGCGGTGAGGCCTTCGAGATCGGTTTCAGCCCGGCCTATCTCATCGACGGCATCGATGCGATCGATGACGCCGGCGTCTTGCTCCGCTTCACCAGCCCGCTCCGACCGGGGCTCGTCAGCGGTTCGGATGGCGGCTTCGTCTACCTCATCATGCCGATCCGCCTGAGCAACTGAACGACGTCATCGTCAACGGCCCTCTGCCGCTGGGCTCTTTCCTCAAGCTCGCCGGGGCGGCGACCACCGGCGGACACGCGAAGCTGCTGGTGCAGGACGGCGAGGTGAGCGTTAACGGCGAGGTCGACAGGCGACGCGGGCGCACCCTGCGGCCCGGCGATGTGGTCGCCGTCGGCGGCGAGGAGTACCGCGTGTGTTCGTCTCCAATCTGAGGCTCGTCAACTTCCGCTCCTACTGCGACGCGGCGGTAAGCTTCGGCGCCGGGCTCAACGTCGTGGTCGGCCAGAACGCCACCGGCAAGACGAACCTTCTCGAAGGCGCTTGGTTCGCGCTCCGCGGCAGCTCGCCGCGCACGCGCCGCGAGGAGAAGCTCATCACCTGGGGCGAGCGCTTCACGCGCGTGGAGCTGGAGCTCGACGGCCCGGCCGCAGGCCCTCAGGCCGTCGAGGTCGCCTACGCGCCCGGGCAGGGCAAGCGCGCGCGATGGAATGGCGTCGAGGTCACGTCGCAGGACGAGCTCCGCGGGCGCACCCAGGTGTTCATCTTCGTCCCCGAGAGCCTGCTCCTGGTCAAAGGCAGCCCGGCGCGGCGGCGCGCCCACCTGGACGCCTTCGCCGCCGCGCTCGATCCGCAGTACGCCGCCGCCTCGCGCGAGCTACAGACGGCGCTCCGGCAGCGTAACGCCCAGCTGCTCGCGGTTAGGAACGGCGCGCCGGCGAGCACGCTGGACCCGTGGGACGCGCAATTCGCGCGCGCCGCCGCCGCACTGGGGCGCCGGCGCCGCGACCTCGTCGTCGAGCTCACCGGGCGCTTCGCCGCCGCCGCAGCCGGGCTTGCCCCGGAGGGCAACAGCTTCTCCCTGCAGCTCGTCAGCCAGCTGGCCGCCGTCGGCTACGATGAGGCCGCCCTGCTCGAAGAGCTGCGTGCCCGGAGGCCGGGAGAGACCGGGCGGGGCCTCTCCCTCTTCGGCCCCCACCGCGACGACCTCAAGTTCCTCGAAGTCGACGCCGGCGAGGCTGCCACAGGGCTCGAAGGCGAAGAGGCGGCGGAAGCCGGGGGTTCCACCGTTCCGGCCGCCGCCGTTGGACCCGCGTGCGGCCCCGTCGAGCTGCCGCGCGGCGGCCGCGACCTGCGCCTCTTCGGTTCGCAGGGCGAGCAGCGCGCCGCCGTGCTGGCGCTGCTGCTCGCGGAGCAGCAGCTGGCGACGGTGCGCACTGGCGAGCAGGGCACACTCTTCCTGGATGACGTGATGAGCGAGCTCGACGACGCTCGCCGCCGGCTCCTCGTGCGCCAATTGACGTCCGCCGGCCAAGCCATCATCACGACGACCGATCGCCACCACTTCATGGAGGAAGAGCTGGACCAGGCGACCGTGATCGAGCTGCCGCTCTCAGGCTCGCTTACGGCCGGGGCCGCTTCGCCGCCGGCCGACGCAGCCGGGCCGGCGCCGCCGCGCGAGGACGCGCTGTGAGCGGCGGCGCCCAGGGGAGCCACCGCGCCCGAGGAAGCGACCCCAGGCGCCTGGGCGACATCCTGAGCGCTGCGCTCGGGCGCATGGCGACCAGCGACCAGGCGCGCGCGTATGCCGCCTGGGCGCGCGCCGCGGGCGAGCAGGTGGCGAGCGGCGCGCGCCCACGCCACTTCTCCCGCGGCGTGCTCACCGTGGAGTGCACCTCCTCGGTGTGGGCCAACGAGCTCACGTATCTTGGCGGCCAGATCCTCAGGCGCATGGATGAGATCGCGCCCGGGCATCCCGTGAAGCGCTTCCGCTTCGTGATCGAGCGCGCCGCGCCGAGGAAGGAAGAAGAGCCTCCCGCGGCGAAGGAAGAACGGCGGCACGAGAGGCCCGCGCCGCCGGATCTCGGCGGGGCGCGGGCACAGGCTGAGGGAGTGCGTGACGAGCGGCTCCGGGCGGCCATCGAGGCCGCGCTGCGCGCGTCATCCGCGGAGTCCCCGGAGACTCCCGACGGCGGCACCCCTCGAGGTTGACGAAAACAGCGGTTTTGCGGCGGTTTTGCGCCGGCCTGGAGTTCGCTATGAGCCTCATCGTTTGGTATACTTACGCAGGCAGGTCAGGCCTGCCTTTCCTACCCCTGTCCCGCCCCTCGGCACATTGCGAGGTTGAGTGAAAAAGCCACACTACGACGCCCAGGATATCCAGGTCCTCGAAGGCCTCGAGCCGGTCCGCGAACGCCCCGGCATGTACATCGGCTCCACCGGCCCCCGCGGCCTTCACCATCTCGTCTACGAGGTGGTCGACAACTCCGTCGACGAGGCGCTCGCCGGCTACTGCGACGGCCTCGTCGTCACCATCAACCCCGACAACTCCATGACCATCGCCGACAACGGCCGCGGCATCCCCGTCGGGATCATGGACAAGTACGACAAGCCCGCCGCCGAGATCGTGCTCACCATGCTGCACGCCGGCGGTAAGTTCGGCGGCGCCGGCTACAAGGTCTCCGGCGGCCTGCACGGCGTCGGCGTCTCCGTCGTCAATGCCCTCTCCGAGTGGCTCGAGCTCGACATCTATGTCGAAGGCTTCCACTGGCACGAGCGTTTCGAGCGCGGCGCGCCGGTGGGCACGCTAGAGAAGAAAGAGAAGCTCGGCAAAGACGCGCCCACCGGCACCACCGTGTCGTTCATGGCCGACCCCGACGTCTTCGAGGAGGTCGACTACGACTTCCGCGTGCTCGCCCAGCGCCTGCGCGAGACGGCCTTCCTCACCATGGGTCTGCGCATCGAGCTCAACGACGAGCGCGCTGAAGGCGAGAGCGTCGTGTTCCAGTACGACGGCGGCATCAGGGACTTCGTCGCCTACATCAACCGCGACAAGGACGCTATCCACCGCAGCATCATCTTTCTCGAGAACGAGACCAAAGACGGCGCCGTGGAGATCGCGATGCAGTGGAACTCCTCGTACAACGAGTCCATCTTCACGTTCGCCAACAACATCAACACCACCGAGGGCGGCTCGCACCTCTCGGGCTTCCGCAGCGCGCTCACGCGCACTATCAACGACTACGCCCGCCAGAAGGGCCTCCTCAAGGAGAAAGAGGAGAACCTCTCCGGCGAGGACGTCCGCGAAGGGCTCACGGCTCTCATCTCGGTCAAGCTCAAGAACCCGCAATTCGAGGGCCAGACCAAGACCAAGCTTGGCAACACCGAGATCCGCAGCCTGGTCGAGGTCTCGGTGAACGCCAAGCTGGCCGAGTTCCTCGAAGAGAACCCCTCCGAGGCGCGGCAGATCGTCGACAAGGCCGTCAATGCGGCCAGGGCGCGCAATGCGGCGCGCAAAGCGCGCGACCTCACGCGCCGCAAGGGCCTGCTCGAGGGCAGCACGCTGCCCGGCAAGCTCGCCGATTGCTCCATCAAAGATCCGGCGCTCAGCGAGATCTACCTCGTCGAGGGAGACTCGGCCGGCGGCTCGGCCAAGCAGGCGCGCGACCGCAGCTTCCAGGCGATCCTGCCGCTGCGCGGCAAGATCATCAACGTCGAGAAGGCGCGCATCGACAAGATGCTCGCCAACAACGAGATCCTCACCATGGTCAGCGCCATCGGCGCCGGCCTCGGCGACGAGTTCGACGTCGCGCAGGCGCGCTACCACAAGATCATCATCATGACCGACGCCGACGTGGACGGCTCGCACATCCGCACGCTCATCCTCACGTTCCTCTTCCGGCACATGAGGCCGCTGGTCGAGGCCGGCTACATCTACATCGCGCAGCCGCCGCTCTATCGCCTCAAGCAGGGTAACCAGGAGACCTACATCCACAAGGAGAGCCAGCTCGAGGAGATCCTGCTACGCGGCCGCCTCGAACAGATCCGCGTCGACAACACCGACACCGGCTTCACCTTCAGCGAGACCAGGTATCAGCGCTTCCTCAAGCTCTTCGGCGAGTACGAGGGCTGGGTCAAGAAGCTCAAGAGCCAGTGGGGCGGCGAGCTCATCGACTGGCTCAAGAACGGCCCCATGATCGAAGCCGAGCTGCCGACCTTCGAATCACTCCTCCAGGCGCTCAAGGAGGACATCGACAAGCGCTACGTCATCGATGTCCTCGGCGTCGACGAAGACGAGCTCGTCGCCGACACGCGCCTGGTCGAACGGCGCACCGGCCTGGCCGCGAACCTGCGCATCCCCTACGCGGCCGTCGCGGAGCGCGAGTTCCAGGCGCTCAAACGCGTCCACGTGCGCGTCAGAGAGATGGTCGGCAACCCGCCGTTCGTGCTGCACCTCGGCAACCGTAAGGCCGAGGCGCAGAGTTACGAGGAGCTCCGCGTGGAGATCGTGGAGCTCGCCAAGGATGGCATCCAGCTGCAGCGCTTCAAGGGGCTCGGCGAGATGAACCCCGACCAGCTGTGGGACACCACCATGAACCCCATGACGCGTACGCTCCAGATCGTATCCATGGAAGACATCCAGGCGGCCGACGAGGTCTTCACGATGCTCATGGGCGACAAGGTCGAGCCGCGACGCGCGTTCATCGAGAAGAACGCGAAGGAAGTGCGGTTCCTCGATGTCTGACGATCTGCAGACACTCGAAGGCAAGATCGAACCCATCGAGCTCGAAGACGAGATGCGCTCGTCGTTCATCGACTACGCGATGAGCGTGATCACCGACCGGGCGCTGCCCGACGTGCGCGACGGCCTCAAGCCCAGCCAGCGGCGCGTCCTCGTGGCCATGAACGACCTCGGCCTGGCGCCCAACAAGCAGCACCGCAAGTGCGCCAAGATCGCCGGCGACACCTCCGGCAACTACCACCCCCACGGCGAGGCCGTCATCTATCCGACGCTCGTGCGCATGGCGCAGGACTTCAACATGCGCTACCCGCTGGTCGGCGGCCAGGGCAACTTCGGCTCGGTCGAAGGCGACTCGCCGGCCGCCATGCGTTACACGGAGGCCCGCTTCAGCAAGATCGCCGTCGAGATGATGCGCGACATCGACGCCAACACCGTCGACTGGGTGCCCAACTACGACGAGACGCGGCGCGAGCCCACGGTACTGCCCAGCCGCATGCCCAACCTCATGGTCAACGGCGCGGCCGGCATCGCCGTCGGCATGGCCACCAACATCCCGCCCCACAACCTGGGCGAGGTGGTCGACGCCACCGTGCACGTCATCGAGGATCCCGAGGCCACGCCCGACGACCTCATGGAGTTCATCAAGGGGCCCGACTTCCCCACGGGCGGCGTCATCCTCGGCACCGCGGGCTTCAAGGAGGCCTACCGCACCGGCCGCGGCCGCGTGCGCGTCCGCGCCAAGGCGCACACGGAGCAGCTCAAGGGCAACCGTGCGGCCATCGTCGTGACGGAGCTGCCCTATCAGGTCAACCGCGCCTCACTCATCGACAACATCGTCGACCTGGTCAAGACCAAGAAGCTCACCGAGATCAGCGACCTGCGCAACGAGTCAGACCGCGCGGGCATGCGCCTGGTCATCGAGCTCAAGCGCGAGGCCATCCCGATGGTGGTGCTCAACAAGCTCTACAAGCACACCCAGATGCAGACCACCTTCGGGATCATCAACATCGCCCTGGTCGGCGGCGTACCGCGCACGCTCACCCTGCCGGAGATGCTCAAGGCGTATGTCGCCTTCCAGAAAGAGATCGTCATCCGGCGCACCAAGTTCGAGCTCGACAAGGCCGAGACGAGGGCCCACATCCTCGAAGGCCTGCTCGTCGCGCTCGACAACCTCGACCGGGTCATCAGCATCATCCGCAAGGCGCCCGACGTGGACGCCGCGCGCGACGCCCTCATGGACACCTTCGAGCTCACGCGGCCGCAGGCGCAAGCCATCCTCGACCTGCGGCTCCAGAAGCTCACCAGCCTCGAGCGCGACAAGGTCACCGAGGAGCACCACGGCCTCCTGGCGCGCATCAAGGAGCTTCGCGAGTTGCTCGGTGACGAGGCCAACATCTACGGCGTCATCAAGACGGAGCTGCTCGAGATCAAGCGGCTCTTCAACGACGACCGCCGCACCGAGATCGTCCCTGACGAGGGCGAGCTCGACCTCGAAGACCTCATCGCCGAGGAGCAGATGGCGATCACGATCACCAAGACCGGGTACGTGAAACGCATCCCGGTCGCCACCTATCGCCAGCAGAAGCGCGGCGGCATCGGCGTGGCTGGTATGGATCTCAAGGAAGAGGACGAGGTCGAGCATCTCTTCATCACCAGCACACACCACTTCCTGCTCTTCTTCACGAGCGTCGGCAAGGTGTACCGGCTTAAGGTCCACGAGCTACCGCTGGCTGGACGCAACGCCAAGGGCAAGCACATCGTCAACCTGCTGCCGCTGCGCCAGGACGAGAAGATCTGCGCCGTCATCAACACGCGCAATTTCGACGCTGACGAGGGCAAGTTCCTGATCCTCGGCACCACGCACGGGATCGTGAAGAAGACCCTGTTCGGCAGCTACAACACACCGCGTAAGAGCGACGGCATCATCGCCATCGACATTCGCGAGGGCGACGAGCTGCTGGCCGTGCGCCACACGTCGGGCGACGACGACGTCATGATGATCAGCCGCCTGGGCCAGGCCATCCGCTTCCACGAGTCCGACGTGCGGCCGACAGGCCGCAACGCCTCCGGGGTGCGCGGTATGAAGCTGCGCAAGGGCGACGAGGTCATCAGCATGGACATCGCCCGCGACGACAGCGACCTCTTCGTGATCACCGAGAACGGCTTCGGCAAGCGCACACCCATCGGCGAGTACCGCATCACCGGGCGCGGCGGCATCGGCGTTCGCACGATCGCCCTCACCGACCGCAAGGGCTATCTGGTGGGCGTGAAGGTCGTGCGCGAGAACCACGAGATCATGCTGCAGAGCCGTGACGGCGTGGTGATCCGCGTGCGTGCCGACGGCATCAGCCGCCACGGCCGTGCCACGCAGGGCGTCAAGGTCATGAACATGCGCGAGGGCGACGTCGTCAGCGCCATCGCCCGCATGGTCGTCAGCGAGAGCGGCGCGACCGACGAAGAGATCGACGCCGATTAGCCTCCGTAGTGGAAGCGGCGTCACCGGGGCCGGAGGCCCTCGTGACGCCGCTTCGACGTAGTGGGGCTAGCGTGCGGTGCGCCGCAGGCTCACCGCACGCTAGCGCGGGCCGCTGCGAGGCGCTGTCAGGCTCGGTCCACGGGCCACGCGCGCACCGCGTTGCGGCCCGCCCGCTTCGCCGCGTAGACCGCGTCGTCGGCGCGCTTCGTGAGTAGGCGGATGGCGTCGGCGTCGTCGGGGTAGGTCGCCACGCCGCAGCTGATCGTCACCTCCGGGAGGCCCTCGTGATCGGTCAGCGCCACCTGTGAACGGATGCGTTCGGCCACGGCCACGGCCTCGTCCTTGCCGGTCTGCGGGAGGATCACGGCGAACTCCTCGCCCCCGATGCGGCAGGGCACGTCGAAGGCCCGGACGCACGACACGACGTCATGCGCTACCGCGGCCAGTACATCATCGCCGACGGCGTGGCCGTGGGTGTCGTTCACGCTCTTGAACCGATCCAGATCGGTGATGATCAGGCTCGCCGGTTGACCCAAACGCTCCGCGTGCACCAGTTCGACACCCAGAGAGCGGGCGAACTGTCGCTGATTGAACAGGCCGGTGAGGCCGTCGTACGCGGCGATGCGAGCCAGCCGCTGGTTGGCCCGGAACAGCGTGAAGCGAGCGACGCCGTAGGCGAAGCCGCCCACGCAGAAACCGGCTGCGATACAGGCGCTGCGAAACACGCCCTCCTGCCCTGGTTTCAGATTCATCAAGGGGGTCACCAGGAAGGGGAACACGACACCGACACCCACGCCGAAGGCGATCATGGCCGCCAGGATCCAGCCCATCGCGACGTCGTGCCCACTGAGGCGGGAGGCGTCGCCGGGATCCGGCAGTAGCGCGGCGTCCGCGCGCGTGGAGAGGCGCGCTTCCGTACGTAGTGCGGCGAGCTGGTGGACCGACAACGCTGCTCTCCCTCGTCACCTATCGCTGCGGGCGTATCGGCTCGCAGGAGCTTCCTCGACCGACATCGGCAGCTGGGGCGGGAAGCATGAGGATGCAGGCGTCCGGGCCGTGGCCGATGCGCGCTCCGTGGGGGCGTGGCCACCGCCGACGGCGGGTGCTGTGCTCAGGCCGCGGAGGCGGCGCTCTGCCCGGCGCGCAGGCGCACCAGGCTGAGCCGCTGCGCCGCGGCCGACGGCAGCAGCCCCGGCTCCGAGGCGAGCAGGTCGACCACTTCGCGGACGTTGCGGCTGATGGCCTCGCGGCGCCACTTCTCGCCGGCCTCGGCGCGCCGTGCGGAGAGGTCGCGGAAGGCGACGGCGTTGCCACCCAGCCACTCGGCGACCGCGTCGGCGTTGCCGAGCCGGTCTGCGGGGATGCGCAGCTCCCGCGGCGTCGGCACGAGGCGCTCCTGGGCCGCGAAGATCACGCCGCCCGTGTTCACGAGGTAGTCCTGCAGGATGAGCACGCCGCGCTGGGCGTAGACGGCGGTCTCCATGGTCGCCCGCCGGAAGCGTACCTCGGGGGCCGGCGAATACGTGTTGGCGCCCTCGACGATGACGCGCCAGCCGCCCATGCGGTCGACCGTGCACGAGTGCTTGCCCTCGTCGTCCAGCCCGAGGTAGTCGAAGACCGGCGAGGCGGGGATGAGTGCGAAGGCCGATTCGCGCAGAAGGTCGTCGGCGCTGCTGGAGTACGTGCCGGCGTCGAGCGGCCCCTTGCCGAGGCCGTGCTCGAGCGCGTAAGCCAATACGGCCCCGCGGCCGGAAAGCCAGTGCTCGAACAGCTCCGGCACGGGTAGCCCGGCGTTGCACGTGAGGCAACCGTCGGCGTCGCTGATGCCGACCACGCGCGGGCGCCGCCCTTCAGGCCAGCCCTGCATGATCATGGCGGCATTGGCGCCGACGGCGCCGAAGCCCTGGATCAGCACCGTGGTCTCGCCCGGCGCCGGCACTTGCAGGTCGCGGAATTGGGGAAGGCGGCGCAGCTTGGGCAGCTCCTCCAGCGCCGTCTCGAGGGCGATCACGACGCCGCCGGCCGCGCAGCCGAACTCGTCGATGCCGACGCCGCCCATCTCCTGGGGCTTGGACACGGCGGCGTCGAGCCCGTTCTCGGTCGCCACCGTGCGCATGTCTGCGTCGTCGGTGCCGACGTCGGGGCCAGGGTTGTAGATGTCGCGGTAGCGCGTGAGCAGGCGCGCGAAGCCGCGCACAAGGTCGTCGTGCTCAGCCCGCGCCAGGTCGCGACTCGCGACGATGCCCGACTTGCCGCCGCCGTACGGCAGCCCGGCGGCGGCGTTCTTGAGCGTCATGCCGCGTGCCAGATCGTGGATGACCTTGGGCACGATATCCGGCCCGAGGCGGATGCCGCCCATGGACGGCGTCCCGACCTCCAGGTTGTCCACCACGAGGAAGCCGCCGACCTCCAGGTCGCCGTCCTCGTCCCACATGCAGGCGACCAGAGAGGGGCCGAGGTCGTCGGGGTTCAGGCCGAGGGCGCGCAGCGCGGGCTCGTCGTCGCGGCGCAGCTCCAGGTATCGCCTGCCGCCCTCTTCGCTCAGGTTGCGCTCCCATGCCGGGGCCGGCAGGCTCTCGCGCAGAAGGCACTTCATGGCTTCGGGCATCATCGCGGGGCCTCCCTTCCCGGGCGCGTCGTCAGACCGCGACGCCGGCCGTGTTGTCGGTCGCGGCGTGCAACAGAGCGGCGGCCTTGACGCCGATGCCGGCCTTGGTGAGCGCCGCCGCCGTCTTGTTCGCGGCGGCGTGCTTGTCGAGGTAGTTCTGCTCGAGCAGCGGCATAAGGCCGTCGGCGACGACCTGCTCTTTGGGGATGAAGTAGTCGAGGATGTCGCTGGGATGTTCGCGCGTCGCCTCCACCGCGGGATCGCCGCCCTCGTGCTTGGCGGCGATGTTGGGCACGGTGGCCGCCGCGGCGACCACGTCGGCGCGGCGGTCGTACGGCTGGCGAACGATGGACTTGAACGTCTCGGTGACGTGATGCTCGAAGCGCACGCCCTCATCGAAGCCGAGCGCATGCCGCACCTCGGCGTCGGCGAGCAGGGTGTCGACCTCGACCGAGTTCGACAGGTTGAGGCCGACGAGGCTCGTGGAGCCGTCGTCGCCGGCCAGCAGGCGGGCGCCCATCAACAGCCAGAGCACCGACCACGGGTTGTCGACGCCCACGAACACAGACACCTTGAATTCGTTCCCGATCCCGAGCTTGTGCATCAGGAGCGCCACAAGGATCGTGCCGCTGTTGATGTTGAGTACCTGTCGAATGCCATACTTAGTAAGGATGCCAAGGTACTCGTCGGCCCATTTCAGCGGGTAGTCGTTGGGCTCACCGATGCCGCCGAAATAGCCGGTGATGGTGTCCGGGCCGCCCAGGTGGACGTTGGAGCCGTCGATGCCGTTCGTGTCAAGAGTCTCGACGTGCGTGGCGCCGATGATCTGCATGGCGGCCGCCACGGCGAGGATGTCCTCGCCCGGCGCGGACTGCTCGGCGATGTTGCGCACGCGGATGTAGCGGCCGGGCATGAGCTCGCGCCG
>JGI24129J20441_1000547_pt1 | contig 11699 bp, 8 predicted proteins | sample BarGraNGADG00211_FD_20441 | JGI IMG/M metagenome (IMG submission 20441) | reverse complement strand
CTCCCAGCGCCAGCCTCACCCCAAGCGCCACTCCCAGCGCCAGCCTCACCCCAAGCGCCACTCCCAGCGCCAGCCTCACCCCAAGCGCCACTCCCAGCGCCGCCCCGACCCCGCCTGTGGATACTTTGGAGTTCCGTCTCGATCGGGTGGGGGCAGCCTTATCCGACCTCAAGCAGGACCCGATAATCGGCTTGGGCGCCGCCACTTTTGGGCAGCGGCACGAAATACCAGGCCAGCCAGGCCAGCCAGACTACATTGCGATCCTGGGGCTGGCGACCGTCTACGAATCCGGCATCCTAGGCGCCGCGGCCCTCGGCGGCGGGCTCCTGCTCGTGCTGTGGATGCTGTTCCGGGCCAGCAAACACAACGTAGGTCCGGCAGCTGCCTACGCAGGTTCCCTAGTCTCCCTACTCGTCGCATACCAAGCGACAAATGCGTTGTTCTTCTCATTCAACTGGTTGATCATGGGAGCGGCTCTGGCGTTCAGCGTGCGGACCCTCGCCGCAGGCGCGACTCGATCAGAGCCAACCGCGTGAAAGACAACTGCATCCTGCAGCGCGGTTAGCCCGGCCTGTCAGAAACTTCCCATCACGTTATCCACGGTCCTTCAGTCAGACGATTCGTTCCAGATGAGCGAAGCCCAGACCACAGGAGGTGGGCCGCCGACGACAATCTCAGCCGGCGGCAAAGGGTATGGACGAGCCCATAGTCAACGATGGGGACTCTCAACGGCTCCCAGGAACACCTGCACGACCCGGCCTCGGGCCAGGGCAACGGCGGCGCAGGTGGCTAGCGCCCCTGTAAGAACGGCGATGCCGGTCAACGCGGTGTGCCACTGATCCAATCCAGCGACGAGGGCAATGGCGATAACCGGGGCTGCGACGAACCACGACGTTGCTGCCAGGCGGACCGAACCTGAGCGCGAACGGGCTATCGCGACAATCTCCAGCAGTTGGCGGGCAGCCTCCCCGACGATGCGCGCCGCCGATACGCCGACGGCTCCGCTGGGCGCCAGCACGAGCGTCCCGATGATGGTCACGATAAGGCCGGCCTGCGACGATGCCGCCGCGACGCGATCACGATGTTCAGCATTCAGCAACGCGCTCGTCTGGCTGCTCACGAAGAACAGAATCACGGCTATGCCCACGAACGCGAATGAAAGCCCAGCGCCCGGATATCTGGGGAACAGGACGCTGAGCCAGAGTCGTACTAACACTGCCAGGCCCCCCACCATGAGAGTGCTGCCCAACAGGGCAATCGCATAGGTGCGGTCGAAGATACGACCAGCGAGCGCGCGGTCCCCTCTACTGAGAGCGGTCGCCATCATCGGATAGGCTGTCGCCGTGATCGCAGCCGCCACGATAGCCAGACCCTCGGCGATCCGCGTGGCGACCGTATACTCGCCGACCGCTACGGCCGACCCGACGACACCTAGCACCAGTGTGCCTACCCGGAACTCGCCGATGTATGCGATCTGCATTATGACCAGAGGAGGCGCAGCCCGGAGAAGCCGAAGGGCCGGGCCGAGGGCCCAGCCGCGCCCCGGCAAGTCTCGCCAGAGGAGGAGAAGGAGGAGGAGATCGCCAACTGAAAGCCCGGCCGCAAACCAGCGAGCGTCGTGCGTAAACACCACTCCCACGATTGCGCCTACGGTGCTCGCCACGCTGGCTACCACCACCACCGGCGTCGCAGATCCAAGCCGCAGGTCCACCTGGCGGCGTACGAGCAAGAGGCCAGCCAGGCTCGACGGAATAAGGCCCACCCCCGTGAACGCGACTATCTCAGCAGCGTCGGACCCGAACGCTATGGCGGCGACGATGACGACAAGGGCCTGCCCCGCTACTCCCATCAGCAGCTTGGCAAGCAGGTGCGTCGCCAGCAGATCCTCGCCATGCCCCCGGGCGAGCAATCGCACTCCGCTCACGTCCAGGGCCATGAGCGCGGCACGCAGGATGTCTGTAAGCGCGAGAGCTACAGCGAGCGCCGCGAACGGCCCGGGGTCAAGGGCGCTGGCGGCCGCAACGATCGGGAGAAGACGTGACAGACGCTGGCTTCCCTGGATGATCACGGAGCCGGCGGAGTTGCGCCTCGCGGGGCTCTCCAAAGCCCACAGGAGGCCGCGGACTGTGGCGGTCACTCTGGACGGCTGAGGTCGGCTCGGCGAGCAAAGAGCAAGGTCGCACCCGAATCCGGCCCTGCCGGTCGCGATGTCACCCCAGCCAGGCCTGCCTTGACGCAAAGAGACTGGATAGCTGGGACATCCGCCATGTCACCGATCTCCATGACCATACGATTGCAGTGAGCTAGAGTCCTTTCGGAGCCCTCCATGACGGATCGCTCGAGTCCTTCGACATCGACCTTCAGGAGATCCACGTGGGCGATACCGAGGTCTCCAAGCGCGTCATCGAGGGTCCTGACCCCCACCGTCTCTGATGAGATGCTCTCGCTTCCTGTGAGGACATGAATCCGGGCGACCGTTGAGTTGCCGTTCTGGTCCACGACAAGCCCGCGCGCCGTGTGATCGGCGATGGCTATGGGCAGAATGGTCACTCGATCCTCGAATCCATTCGCTTTCACATTTGCCGTTAGACGTCCAAGCACGACCGGATTGGGTTCGATCGCGATTACTCGTCCCTCAGACCCCACGAGCCTGGCAACGGCGAGAGTGAATACCCCTGCGTTGGCACCGACATCCACGACGGTGTCCCCAGGAAGGGGAAACCACTCGGCAGTCGGCCAATACTCCCCGCGGACAAGCACCTCGCGGAGTGGAATATGTTCGGATGCATGCCAGTCGAGTGTCATTCGCAGCCCGTTGTAGCGGGCTGTGCTAATGGCCGATCGATGGCCGGACCGTGGGAGCAAGCGAAGCACCGAATACCGGATGAGCCACAGAAGCATCACCAGACGCTGACGCCACGAACGACATAGCCCGACGATTGCCAAGCCGTTGGTGAGAAGCTTCACGCGACGGTGAGCAGCAAGCCCGGGATTGGCGAAGACCGCTGACGTCTGCACGACCAGGTGTCAATGGACTCGTGGGAACTCGTAACAGAGCGTCGCGCTTCGGCACGATGAAATGGTCCGGAAGAGCACAAGGTGACGTGCACACCGTGGTCCGGGCAAACGAAAATCCCCAACGAGATGCACCTCATGCGCGATTGCCGGCGGATTCTAGCATTTGCCAGACACCCCGTTCGTCAGCATGCCAGAAGCGGGCGATTCTTCCGGGACTGGACACTACGAAGAGCGGCGAAGGGCCAACCTATAGGCTTCGACCGTTCTCTCTGCGCAGCGACGCCAAGTGAACGCTGAGGCCCGAACAGGCCCGGCTTCCTGGAGGCGAGGCCGGAGCTGTTGGTCGGTGGCCGCTTTGCTCAAACCGTCCGCGATCGCCTCGATTGACATGGGATCGACCAGGATCGCCGCATCGCCGGCGACTTCGGGGATCGACGTAGTCGAGCTCGCCACGACGATGGCACCGCAGGCTAGCGCCTCCAGCACCGGAAGGCCGAAGCCTTCGTACAGGGAGGGGTAGGCCACGACATAGGCGGCGCTGTGGAGAGCCACAAGGACGTCATCATCGACATACCCGAGCTTGTGGACCCACTCGCCGCCACCGACCTTGTCGATCGCGACATCGATCTCCTCGGCTCGCCAGGCCGGCTGCCCAGCCAGCACCAGGTGCAGATCGCCAGCTCCTTGGTCTCGAGCCTTGGCCAAAGCTTGGATCAGTCTGGGGATGTTCTTGCGCGGGTGCAGATTTCCCACGGCCAGGACGAATTGTTCCGGTAGAGGCAAGCCACTCAATCGTGACGCGAGCTCTTCAGGCTCCAGGCGACGCCAGCGCGAGTCCGCTGCGAGGGGAGTAACAACAACCCGGTCAGGATCGATGCCATAGTGGTGGACGATGCGAGAACGGCTGAACTCCGACAATGTCACGACCGCGGCCGAGCGCGACGCCGAGAGCCGAATGCTCAGCTTGAGTCGGAGTCGCGTTGCGCGCGAGAAGGCACCGCTCAGGTCTTCGAACGACACGTCGTGGATAGCCGTTACGACTGGAAGTCGGGCAATCGGCGGCGCCACATACTGGACGTGGAGAAGCTGCGCGCCATCTCGTTTCGCCCGATACGGAAGCTCGAACGGCAAACGCAGCTGAGGCGCCCTCCAACGCAGGTCTCGCCGCTCGATGTGTGCCGCTCTCGGCCAGGCCATACCCGCGTCCAGGTAAACGATCGGCTCGACGTCGTCGAGTCCGGCGAGCGCGTCAGCTAGGTTGACTATGTACGTCTCGTTGCCGGTCTTGCGGCGCCCGACGACGTGGGCATCGAGAGCCACTCGGATGGGGGGTGCTGTTGGTATCATTCGGCCTATTATGCGTGTTGCCATCCTCGGCATCCGGGGGGTTCCGGCCAACTACGGCGGTTTCGAAACGTTTGCCGAGCAGCTCGGGAAACGGCTCGTGGAACGCGGCCACGAGGTTACGGTCTACGGCCGTGACCGATGGGTTCCGGCCGGGACAAGCGAATACCTGGGGATGCGAGTCGTTCGCCTTCCGGCCCCTCGGTCGAAGTACTTCGAGACGGTCGTCCACTCAATCTTCGCGGCGTTTCATGCGCTAACAAAGCCGTACGACATCATCTATATATGCAACTCCGCCAACGTGCCCGCGGTAATGCTGCTTCGGCTCTTCGGCAAGCGTGTCGTGCTCAACGTGGATGGGCTGGAATGGAAACGTGGAAAATGGAGCCCGGTCGGCAAGGCGTACTACCGCCTTTGCGCGTGGACGGCGGCGCATCTCCCGGTCCACGTCGTAACGGATGCTCTTGTAATTCAGCGCTACTACCGCGACGCCTATCGGCGTGAAACCAGCTACTTCCCGTACGGTACCGAACTGGAGCCAGTGCCCGACGACGGCACTCTCGCCCGACTGGGCCTCGAGCCGGAACGATACGTTCTGTACGTCAGCCGTTTGGAGCCCGAGAACAACGCTCACGTCGTGATCCAGGCGTATTCGAACGTTCGTACAGACCTTCCGCTGGCGATTGTTGGCGACGCTCCGTACGCGTCTGACTACATCTCAACCCTACACGCGACGGACGACCCGCGCGTGCGCTTCCTGGGCGCGATCTATGGCTCCGGCTATCGTGTCCTGCGTTCCCACGCAACAGCCTACGTGCAGGCGACGGAAGTGGGCGGCACGCACCCGGCGCTTGTGGAGGCTATGGGCTTTGGCAATGCCATCGTCGCCAACGATGTGCCGGAACACCGCGAGACTCTCGGTGACGCCGGCCTCTTCTATCGGGGGCAAGCTGAACTCACAGCGCAACTCCAGCTCGTCCTCGACGATGCGGCGCTCCGCGCCGACCTCAGAGAGCGGGCCCATCAACGTGCCACGGAGATGTACAGCTGGGACGCTGTGACAGAAGCGTACGAGGCGTGGTTCGCAGGCCTTGCTCGTCTGCCGCATCCGGGCGACCGAGAACGATAGAGGATGATCGAATGAACCCATCCACATCGGCGACACCAGCGAGCGGCCTCCGTCAGTGGCCGCGACGACTCCTGACTGACAGACTGTGGGATTCCCGCGTGGCGCCGGTGATCCTTATCCTGGCCGGCATCGCGATGCTGGGGCTGTTGCTCTACGTCTCCCGCTGGTTGACGTTCTGGTTCGATGAATGGACCTTCGTCGTCTACCGCCCTGATCCCAGCGTCCGCACGATCGTCGAACCCCACGTTGACACATTCCTGGCGACTCTGGCCGTCATCTACGAGGCCCTCCTGCGCGTCTTCGGGCTGCGCACATACGAACCCTACCTACTCGTTGACTGGCTCATGCACTTCGTCTGCGTCGGCCTCCTTTATCACATCGTGGCGCGTCGCTCCGGGACAGTGCTCGGACTAATGGCTGGCCTCTCGCTCCTGCTGCTCGGTAGCGCCTACGAGGACCTGCTACAGCCGTTCCAGATGCAGTACCTCCTTGCCGGCGCCGGCGGCTTGCTAGCGCTGGACCGGCTTCTGGTGGTGGAGGCTGAGCCGGCCAAACCACACCGTGAACGGGATCTCATCGTGGCTGCGCTAGCGCTCCTGTTTGCCGTCGCGTCGTCAAGCCTTGGGCCCATCTTCGTCGGGCTCATCGTCGCGTGGGCGGTGCTACGGCGTGACCGAGCCGCGCTTCTCGCAACCGCGCCTGCCATCGCCCTATACGTCGTCTGGTACATCATGTGGGTCGATGAGTTCCAGCGGCCACCGACGGCGGGCATGGACTTCCTTCTTGCCACCGAGTCGCTTCTCTACGGACTTGGATCGGCCGTCTGTGGCGTCGCGGGATTGCCACCTCAGCGTTTCGGCTGGGTTGGGACCTTACTGTTGGCAGCGGTCGCGGTAGGCGTTGCAGTCGCGGTGATCCGCGGACTCCGCCTGGCGCCGCTCGCGACAGCGGCCTTCCTGGCGCTCATCGCCGAATACGGCCTCCAGGCGTTCTTACGCGGCTCAATGGGCGTCGAGCACGCCGCGCGCTCGGGCTACTTGTACCCGGCAGCTCTGTTCATCTGGCTGGCAATTTCGGGCGTCGTGGGGCGCGGTCTTGACCGCGAAAGGTGGATCGCCCGAGGCCGTCTGGTCTTCGTTCCCGTGGCCGTCCTGGTCTTGGTCGTGCCGATGGCGATGGGCAACATGGCGCAATTCGTCGGAGCCGCGCGCCAATCCAAGATTATCCGTGCCACCGAGGTCGCCGAGCTGCGATTGGTTGAGGCGGTACGGTCGATCCCCGGCGTCGATCTCGATGTCTCGCCCGATCCTGATTACATCCCGCAGCTAACCGGACGCACGTACCTCGCCGCGATTGAACGCTTCGGAGCGCCGACGCTTGCCTGGGATTGGGAGTCTTCGGCAGACAGCACGAGGGTCAACCTGGCCGCTGTGCGACTCCTGGGCCCGTCGATCCGAACCGTGGCACCTCCGAGCTCTGGCGGCAGCGCGCCGCAACTCACAGTCAAGGCCGGCTCTGCCGAACGCGGCGCTTCAAGTAGCTGCAGCCTGGTGCGACCATCCGGCCCTGATGCCGCCGTGACGATCGCCATTCAGGACGACCAGGCCTTCTGGCTCCAATCGCCTCCGACGGGCGCACTGGTGAAGGTTGGCGTGGTCGACAAGCCGTCCGCAGCGCTGGACGAATCGGTGGGCAAGAGCTTGGCCAACGGACAGGCAGTGGTTCTGCCCAGCCTTCCGACGCCCTACCGATGGCAGGTTCAGCTCACGTTTCTCGGAACGCAGTCGTTCGAGGTCTGCTCGGCACCCGCATAGATGAGTACCAAGCCTACCGCGCGCTCCAGCGTCTGCGGCGGCCCAAGGCCTCGCGAAGTCAGCGGGCCTGCCAATGGCCCTCGCCGGGGTGGATCCGCTCGCTCTATCCGCCAACCGCCCACCGAGCGATCGGAACCCGGATTGCCACCGCGACGGCCCCGAAAGCCAGAACGAGGGTAGCCGCCCACACCGCCACCAGCGCAAGAATGTTCGCGCTGGCATCCAGGTGACCGAAATGCATCAGCCCAACCGCGATCATCAAGTGGCACAAATACACGCCAAACGTCAGGACCGAGAGTCTCGCCAGCGTAGTGTGAGACGACCCTGACCCCTGGTCGGATGCTCGGAGGATCGCGAAGAGAGCCATCGCCGCGACGACCGTGGGCACGCAGAGGTAGTTCTCAAGGTAGCCCCGCAGTACCTGATCATGCCCGATCCCCCACCACAGGCCCACGGCTTGAGTGAGGACCGCAACGCCCAACGTTGCAGCCAACAGTGGCCGGGGAACGCGTGGCGTCGCGGTGTGGATCGCATACCCGAGGAGGAAGTAGCCAACAAACGGGATCCACCACGTGACCAGGTTCGGCGTGGCTGACGTCCCCGCGATCAGCCCCAACACCGGATCCAGCATATTCATCCCGATCGCGACGATCGCGGCTCCCCATATCACGCCGCGCGGAGCCGAGACTATCGCGCGATACAGGAAGGGGGCAACAAGGTATAGGCCAAGGATGAGCGGCAAGAAGTACAGGTGGTTGTACGGACGTCCTGACGCGATGGATGCAAGGATTTGGCCAGGATCCCTCGTGCCACTCTGGAACAGAGCCGCGAAAACCAGGTAAGCGAAGGTCCAAAACACGGCTGCAGGCAATAGCCGAGAGAACCGACGACGGTAGAAGGTCGAGACTGGGGCGCCAGCACGGCCCAACACCAGGGCCCCACTTGCCATCACGAATACGGGCACTGACCACCGCGACCCGGAGTACAGCGCATTTGCCACCCACCAGCCGACTCCGCCGTCCGATTCGCTGTTTGCCTTCACGCCGATGATGTGGATGACGGCGACAGCGGCAATGGCGATGACCTTAAGGGCATCGATATACCAGGCCCGGCCACCGCCGGTTCCAGACTGCGCAAGAACTGGCACAGCTGACAATACTCACCCCTGTCAGTGACTGCATCGCTTTGGCTGGCCAGCTGGCGCGTGGCTCAGCGGTGTCCGGTCCGAGAACGACACGGCGAGTATGCCCGAACCCAGTGTCACAAGTGGGCCGCAAGGCCACCCTGCATCTCCGGCTCGTTGAGGTGTGTAGTGGCAGCAGCCGTACATCCGCCGCGGGCGCTCCCTGCTGCGGGTCACGGCGACGCGTTATGGGCTGGACCGAGCACGACTTCACTGCCATTCGCGCTTATCAGGACGGCCGGCGCTACTTCCGGCCCGAGACGATGGCGGCCATCGATGCCGTCATCGAAGGAAAGGAGACCCCGTCTGCGTTGTTGATGGCGAGCTAGACGATCGGACGCGAGGATGGGCTGTTACACACGTCCTGGGACTTGACCCCCTCCGCCAGAGGGCCCGCGTCCAGACCGACGTCCACTGGACGACCCGATGACGCATCTCCCTCGTTCACGCAATACCTCGTGGTCTCCTGCCCTCGGCCAGTCACTCCGTCCAGGGCAGCGGACACTCCTTGCGGGGACATAGGCTAGCACGGCCGTCGCCCGGAGCCGGTCAACCCGAGTGAGACACCGGCGTCGAAAGTTCAGGCTTGCGGCAGCTCTCTCGTGGGTCGAGTGACGCAGACCTCGGAGGGGGCGAGCCAGGGCCGGGGCGCCCGTGACGAAACGCTCGCGGTGGAAGATGCAGGCGCAGGCGCAGGCGCAGGCGCAGGCGCAGGCGAGGATATAAGCGCGGGCTTCGAGGAGCTGGTCCGCCCGACCATAGAGGACGTTGGCCGGGGTGAACATAGCGATCCCGCCGAGGCGAGGGTCGCCGTTATACCATTCCCACCGTCGACGTCCCGGTCGTTCTGCGAGGGAGGAAGAATGCGCGAACCTAGTCGTTCGGTTCCGGAGAGCGAGGCGCGGACTTCGGAACAAGGCCGGCCACCTCGGGGTGCGCGAGCGCGAGTACACGACTTTGCGCTTGTGGTGTGGTCCAAACTGCGGGCTGCTCCCTGCGACGCTGTCGTCGCGTTGGGGATTGCAGTGTTCGCTGGCGCCCTCCGCCTCTACCGGATCGATGGCAAGAGCCTCTGGGTCGACGAGATCCAACAGGCGGTGGCGGCGCACCTGCCGTTGCCGGGCTTGTTTGAGCAAGTCAAGGGGAATGTTGCCTCAACCCCCCTCGACTTCTTGGGCGAGCGGCTGGTGACCGGAGTGTTCGGCAATGGGACAGCTGCCACGCGCCTCTGGGCCTTTGGCGTTGGCTGCCTCGCGGTGGTCGTCGTCTACTTCGTGGCCAAGCAGTTGTTCAAGAGTAGGCAGGCTGGCTTTCTGGCAGCGGTCTGCCTCGCGACCTCGCCATTCGCGATCTACTACTCACAGGAGGCTCGCTTCTACTCACTTGCCATCCTTGTCACTGCCGTCAACGTGCTCGCCTTCAATCGGGCTTGGGAACGAGGCGGGCGTGGCAACTGGCTGGCCTACGCCGGTGCGTCTGCGCTGGTCTTGTACTCGAGCTATTTTCCAGCTGCGGTGCTCTTGCCGACCGAGGGTGTCTTTGTGTTCACGGCCTGTACATACCGATGGCTCAGTGGCGGTCGACAACGGGAAGCCTTGCGGCAAGCTGTCATCCAGACAGGGTCATGCGCCGGAGCGATGCTGCTGGCCTTGGCGCTCTTCTCTCCCTGGCTCGTATACGCGACCCTGCCTGCACTCGGCCAAACGCACGGAGCCACGCAGCTCCCCGCACTTGATGGCAAGCAGGTGCTCGGAATCTTGGTTGAGTTGTTTGGGACGGCCCTATACACCGCTGGCCTTGCTGCCTCCTTGTTGACTGGGTGCATCGTAGCGGCGGCGGTCGTGGGGTCGACGGCCGCGCTGAAGTCGCGCCGCGGCGTTGCTGTCGTGCTGATCATCACCATTGTCGCCGCGATCCCGTTCGCATGGGCCGCGGATACTCGAGCCCAATACTGGTGGGCCACCAAGCAGATTGCCTTTGTCGTGCCGTTGGTCTGCGTCTTGGCCGGAGGCGGTCTCTGGACCATCGTGCGTGCAATCGAGCGCGCCGCGGGGCCTGCGCTGCATTCAGGGCTGGCTCGCAATGCCCTTGTCCTGGTGCTGGCAGTCGGCTGGTTGATGCTGAGTTGGAGCCCCATAGCACGGATCTACCTTACGCCCGCTGAGGGCGGGATTCCGAAAGATGATTGGCGCGGTGTTACGCAACTGATCTCGACGACCGCCTGCCCCGACGCGGCCTTCCTTGTGAATATCCCCGGACACCCTTACCACGACTTCGGGATCGGGTACTACGACCCCCAGTTGCTGCCCAGGACTCAGTTTCTGATCTTGCCCACCGGCAACCTCTCGAACATCGCGACCGGTTCTTTTGGGCCGCATGATTGGCTCGTTGTTTTCACCTATGGACTGGGTGCCGGCTCGCTCGACCAGATGTCGTCTGCCCTGACGGCTTCGGGCTGGATGGAGCACGACTTCATTTCCATTCGCGCCTATCAGCACGGCGCCAGCTGTAGCTCACGACCGAGCCCATAGCCCGTCGCCGTGACCCGTGGTACGGAGCGCCCGTAGTGGACGTCAGCTGCCGCCCACCATCTTGCTCACGCACTGCTTGCGATCGGAGGGCGGCCTGATCCACATGAAGCGGTGGAGGGATTTCCACGCGAGTTGACCCGGGCGCGTTGCGTCCGGACTACGTCACAAGGCGCAGCCGGAGATTCCCGGCCGACCCCTCACTATTGACATTGACGCCGGCGAAGAGGGCCGCATTCTTGCGACCTCCGGTTCGGGAGCTGGAGACGAGGAACCCCGGGGGCCTCCTCACGCTCGGCTGGTTCCGCAAGATGGAAGCGCGAAGAGGGTGTCGTCCATGTGCGGAATCGTAGCTGCGACGAGCCCGGCTGGGAATCCCACGAGGCAAGAGATTCACAGGCTCTTGGCTCACCCAGGCTCAGTCGCCACGGCGGATGCGCAGTCGTGCTGGGCCGCAGTCGGCCCGACCACGCGACGAGTCGGCGCCCTCAGGCGTCGGGTCGAGCCGGGGGTCCTTCAGAGCTCGCCGCTGGCATCGGGACGGATCCGACGATGCGAACTCGACGGGCCCAGCCGAGCTGAACCAGCGCGATCGCTCCACCGATCGAACTGACCGCCAGGGTCAGGACATGGATCAACACGGCGAGTGCGAGTCCTTCGGAACTCGCCAGCCCGAAGGCGGC
>JGI24129J20441_1000543_pt1 | contig 11747 bp, 8 predicted proteins | sample BarGraNGADG00211_FD_20441 | JGI IMG/M metagenome (IMG submission 20441) | reverse complement strand
GACGTGGTGGCCGACCCGGTGGGTGCCCGCCGTGTACTGGGGGTGGTGCCTCAACAGAACAACCTCGACCGTTCATTGTCGGTGCGGCAGAACCTGCTCTTTCACGCCAGCTATCACGGAGTGCCCAGAGGTTTGCGGAAAGCCCGGGCGGATGAGCTGCTTTCTCAGTTCGGATTGGCCGACAGGTCCGACGGGCGGCCGGACGATTTCTCCGGGGGCCAGATTCAACGCATGATGATCGCCCGAGCCCTCATGCACGCCCCGACGGTGTTATTCCTCGACGAGCCCTCGACGGGACTGGATCCCGCCGCCCGCCTCTTCATGTGGGACCGGATCGCCCAGCTGAAGTCGGAGGGGACCACTGTGGTGATCACCACCCACGACATGGAGGAGGCCACCACGTTGAGCGACCGGGTGGCCATCATCGACCATGGAAAGCTGCTCGCCCTCGACGCCCCCGCCGCCCTGGTCCGGGACATGGCCGGGGAGCGGACCCTGGACTGCACGGTGGAGCCGGGACGGGCAGTTGATGGGTCCGCCGTCCAGGGGGCGCTGATGAGACTGGCCGCCGTCGACCGGGTCGAACAGCTCGACGATCCGGGGGGTGCCTGGCGCTTGCGGGTCTACGTGCAGGGCGACACCGCGCCGCTGCTGGCCGTCGTGGCCCAGGCCATCGATGATGCCGGCGGCCGGCTCACCGACGTTCGCCTCGGGGAACCGACCCTCGAGGATGTCTTCATTCATCTCACCGGGAGGGCATTGCGATGACGGCGGTCGACGATCTCGAGGTCCGGGCCCTTCCCTCCGGACGGGTCCGGCCATGGGGCCCATGGCAGACCGCGCTGGCCATTCTGCGCCGGGATCTCTTTGTCACCGGGCGCGAGTTCCCCATCTTCCTGGCCCAGGTGATCTTGCAACCGCTGTTTCTGCTGTTCGTGTTCGGAAAGGTGCTCACCCAGTTGGGGTACGCCCGGCCCGGATATGCCGAGGTGCTCTTCCCGGGCTTGGTGGCACTGGCCGCGGTGCTCACCGGTCTGCAAAGCACCGCGCTGCCCCTGGTCATCGAGTTCTCCTATAGCAACGAGATCGAGGACCGCTTGCTGGCCCCGCTCCCCATCGGCGCGGTGGCATTGGAGAAAGTGGTGATCGCGGCCATGCGGGCCACCATTGCCGCGGGCGTGATGTTCCCCATCGGGGTGTGGTTGCTGGGTTCGATCCCCTGGAGTGCCGGAGCCGCTGCCGGGGTGGTGGTGATGACCCTGATCGGCGCGCTCATGGGTGCGGCCATGGGCCTCGTGCTGGGCACGTTCGTTGCCCCCAACCGAATCAACGTGACGTTTGCTCTGGTGCTCACCCCACTGTTGTTCACCGGGTCGAGTCAGTACCCATGGCCCTCCCTCAGCCACATCCGATGGTTTCAGGTGGTTTGCGCGCTCAATCCGATGACCTACGTGAGTGAGGGGCTTCGCGGGATGTTGGTGCCCAATGTCCCCCATATCCAGACCTGGATCTGCTTTGTGGCCGCGGTCGGAGCGTGCTTGGTGCTGACGGCCATCGGCATGTTCGGCTTCCTCCGCCGAGCCCTGGGCTGATCTGCGCTCACTGTTCGGCGAGGATGGCGGCCAACTCGGCCAATGGATCCCTGACCTGCGGCCCGATGGTTTCGACGGTTGCCATGTTGATGACCCCGTTGAATCGGAAGGGTGCCTGGTAGTCGCGCCCAACCGCCGGCCCCCATTCATACCCACAGGTAAGGCCGATCCCCACGCCGTTGAAACCCGAAGGGGTAAAGCGTGGCAACGTACCCTGAGCGACTGTCTCACCGTCGCAGGTGAGAACCACCCGCCCTCCGAGCCCGTCGTCCTTTTCGAATTCGAACGAGACGGAGTGATCCCCCGACCCGAGGGGACCGGCTGCCTCGATGACGTGGTGCTCTTTGCCGTACAGATTGTGAACGTAGCGGAGTCGTCCTTCGTGGAGGTGGAAGGACCATCCCCCCAGGGCACACCCGAGGGCGAGTAGCACGCCCCGGGGGACCACACCGACCGGGACGCTCACCTCTACGGTGATGCGATGGGACCGGTTACGTACGTTGACTGCGACCTGCTCAGGCACGGGAGAAACATCGGCAAAGTACCGGAAACGGGTCCGGGGACGGCGATGGTCGGGCTTGGGGTGGGTGAGTGCCCACAGCACGCGATTGTCGAGGGGGAGCACCTGATTCCGGCGCGCCTCGTCCCACCACAAGGCCACAAGTTCGGCCACCCGATCGGGATATTCGGCCGCCAGGTCTCGGGACTCGGAGATGTCCTCGGCTACGTGATAGAGCTCCCACACGTCATCTTCGAACGACGCGTTGGGGTTCAGTCCGTCGTCATAGAGAGGCCCCACTGGATGAAAGGTGACAGCTTTCCAACCGCGGTGGTAGATGGCGCGGGAACCGAACATCTCGAAGTGTTGGGTGACGTGTTGTTCAGGAGCCGATGCACCGTCGACCCCGAGCAGATACTCGAAACTCACCCCGTCGATAGGCGATTGGCGGACTGACTCGATCTCGGCCGGCGCCTCGATACCGGCCAGTTCGAGCACCGTCGGGAGAACGTCGATGGCGTGGGCGAACTGGGGTCGGATCTGTCCGGCACTGGCACCGAGCCGGGCCGGCCAAGTGACGATGCACGGATCGGCCACTCCTCCCTGGTGCACCTCGCGCTTCCAACGTTTGAACGGGGTGTTGCCCGCCATGGTCCAGCCCCACGGATAGTTGTTGTGGCCCAGCGGGCCACCGATCTCATCGATGCGGTCGTACATCTCACCGATCCCGGCCGGGTCGAGGTTGGAGAGTCGCACATCGTTGATGGAGCCCTCCGCACCGCCCTCCGCGCTGGCGCCGTTGTCCGACACCACCAGAATCAGCGTGTCGTCGAGCTCGCCGAGTTGGCGAAGAAAGTCGATCACCCGACCCAGCTGATGGTCGGTATGGGAGAGGAAGCCGGCGAAGCACTCCATGAATCGGGCGGCCACCGCCCGTTGGCGATCGTCGAGTGTCTCCCATGCCGGCACCCAGGGCGGCCGGGGTGAGAGGACGGTGCCGGGTGGCACGATCCCTAGCGCCAGTTGGCGTGCCAGCGTGCGTTCACGCCACGCATCCCAACCGTCATTGAACGCGCCGGCGTAGTGCCCGATCCATTCCGCCGGAGCCTGGTGAGGGGAGTGGCAGGCGCCGGTAGCCACGTAGAGGAAGAACCGTTGGTCGGCATCCACTGCCCGCAGATCGGCGACGAACTCGATGGCCCGGTCAGCCAGGTCCTCGCTGAGGTGGTATCCGTCCTCGACCGTCGCCGGTGGTCGGATGGAGTGATTGTCGTAATAGAGGGCGGGGGCGAACTGGTGTGTCTCGCCACCGTGGAATCCGTACCAACGATCGAACCCTCGACCCAGGGGCCAGGTGGAGCGGGGCGCAGCCATATGGGTCTCATCCTCGGGGGTCAGGTGCCATTTGCCCACCGCGTAGCCGGCATAGCCGTTGGCCCGGAGAATCTCACTCAGAAAGCCGTTCTCCCTGGGAGGGCGACCCCAGTAGCCGGGGTAGCCGATGGCCAGGTCCGCCACCCGTCCCATGCCGTTCCGGTGGTGGTTACGCCCGGTCAACAGGCAGGCCCGGGTGGGGGAGCACAGCGCGGTGGTGTGGAAGTTGGACAGACGGATCCCGTTGGCCCCCAGTGCGTCCATCACCGGGGTCGCAATGTCCGATCCGTAACAACCGAGCTGGGCGAACCCGACGTCATCCAGTACGACGAGCACGACATTCGGAGCGCCGGCCGGAGGCTCGGGAACGGGTGGCCACCATGGCTCTGAATCCCGCCAGTCGTGTCCGATACGGCCTCCGAATTCAGCATCACCGCGCATCGGATGACTCCTTGGGTCTGGATGGGATTCCCCTTGTGAGCCGGGGAAGTCATGATGTAGTCCGAAGACGACGGTACCGCAGAGCCTGGCCGGCACGCCGGGTGCAGAAGAGGAAGGGTGACATCACATGAGTGGGTCGAAGGCTGGTCGCTCCGGATTGCAGGTAGGCCAGCTGGCGAGCATGGCGGACCTCTTCCCCGACGCCATTGGCTATCGGGTCATGGGAGCCGACCACCTCACCTTCGGACAGTGGGAACACCAGTCCAACCGGCTCGCCCGTGGGTTGAGTGCGGCAGGCGTGGGCCGGGGCGACCGGGTCGCCATCTGGCTGAGTGGTGGCAATGCCCTTCGCTGGGTCATCGCCTACGCCGCCATCCATAAAGCCGGAGCTGCGGTGGTGCCGCTCGATCTCCGGTTGGCGCTTCCCGAAGTCGCCAGCATGCTCGCCCATGCCGGGGCGGTGGCACTGGTTGCCGATGACGAGCGGGTCGAGGGCGCCCTGTCGATCGGCACCGGTGATTCGGACGTTCCGGCCACATTGGCCCTGGTGGTAGATGCCTCCATCGACCCCGGGACTCGGGCGACGGCATGGTCACCGGACGCCGAAGGAGCCGGTCCGCGGTGTCGTTGGTGGGTCGACGTGCTCGACGACGACGGGACCAGTTACCAGGTCGCGGTCGACCAGGACGACCTCTCGGACATCCTGTTCACCTCGGGCACCACCGGACACCCCAAGGGTGTGGCCGTGCGGCACGCCAATGCTTCGGCGGTCCCCAACTCTGTGCCTTCGTGGAGCGGGAACCTGTGGCTCCACGCCAGCCCGTTGGCCACCTTCGCCGGGGTGAGCTTCGTCTACACCCCGATGAAGTTGGGGATGACCAGCGCGTATCAACCCCACTTCGACCCCGGGCAGTGGCTCGGGTTCGTCGAAACCGAAGCGCCTCTGGCGGTGTTCCTGGTCCCGGCGATGGTCCAACTGCTCTTCGGTCACCCGCACTTCGATGAGGCCGACCTCTCCTCCGTCCGGGTCTGTGCCGTCGGCAGCGCACCCTTGGCGCCGGCGGCCATCGATCGCCTGCAAAAGCGGATGCCTGATGCACTGGTCTCCAATAACTACGGCATGACCGAGGCCGGGTCGGTCTACTGCCTGATGCCCAAGGGCGAGGCGGTGCGTCGCCCGGGATCGGTGGGCAAGCCGCTCCCTCCCGCCGAGGTCCGCTGTGTCGACGGCGACGGGAGGGAGATCACGACCGGTGAATATGGTGAGGTACGGCTTCGGATTCCCGGTCGCCAGCGGGAGTACTTCGGCGACCCCGAAGCCACCGCGGCGACCTGGGTCGATGGCTGGCTCCGCACCGGTGACATCGGGCGTCTCGACGAGGACGGTTACCTCTACATCGGGGGTCGGGCGAAGGACGTGATCATTCGGGGCGGAAGCAACGTGTACGCCATCGACGTGGAGGATGTCATTCTCTCCCACCCGGGGATAGCCGAGGTTGCGGTGATCGGGGTGCCCCACGATGTCCTCGGTGAGGATGTGGCTGCCGTGGTGGTGCTGCGGCCGGGGTGGGAGACCGATGCCGAGGCACTCCGGCAGCACTGTCTCGTTTCGTTGGCCGCCTACAAGGCGCCGAGGCGGTGGGAGTTCATCGACGAACTGCCCCGGAATTCCGCCGGAAAAGTCCTGAAACAGCAGTTACAGGCCCGGTTGGCGGTCACCTGAGCGGGACGCCGGATGCGCCGACGGATCAGTCGCGTTTGCCCAACAGAGGATGGCTGGGCATGCCCACCGGCTGCAGGTGCTGGCCGAGCACCTCATGGAAGTGGTCGGCGACCTCTTCAGGGGTCCACCCACCCTCTTGCCACATGCTGGCGATCTGACGTGGGGTCTGGAACAGGGTGTAGGCGTAGCCGGTGCGTCCCAGGACCTGCCCGTTGACGAACGAAGCCGCCTCCGAAGCCAGAAACGCCACCAGGGGCGCATTGAGCGCAGGGTCCTCGTTGGCCGGTGGCTCGGCTCCTTGATAGAGGCCTTCGGTCATTCGGGTGGTGCCGGACGGGGCCACCGCGTTGACGGTGATCCCGTACTTGCCCAGTTCGACGGCCCACACGAAGGTCATGCCCATGATGGCCGCCTTGGCCGCTCCGTAGTTGGTCTGCCCGAAGTTCCCTCGCAGCCCGGCTGACGACGTCATGTTGACGATGCGCCCGTACCCGGCCTCTTTCATGTGAGGGGCGGCATGCCGGGTGGCGTTGAACGTCCCCTTCTGATGGACGGCGACGACCGCGTCGTAGTCGTCTTCGGTCATCTTCAGCAGTGAGCGGTCGCGGACGATACCGGCGTTGTTCACCAGAATGTCCATCTTCCCGAAGGTGTCGATGGCGGTGCCGATCATCCGGCCGGCGGCTTCGAAGTCACTTACCGAATCGTGGTTGGGGACGGCCTCGCCTCCCAGTGACGCGATCTCTTTGCAGACTTGTGTGGCTGGGTCTTCATCCCCACCCCGGCCGTCGAGGCCGACCCCGATGTCGTTGACCACCACCTTGGCTCCCTGCGAGGCCAGACACAGGGCAACCTCGCGGCCGATTCCCCTCCCCGCACCGGTGACGAGAGCGACCCGATTATCAAGCAGACCCATTTCTTGACACTAGCCAGGTTCATACCTGGGGAACCAACGAGTCGGACAGCCTGGACCGCTACGGGATACCATCGGCCGTTACGTGCCGTGCGGGGAACGACGGATGTCGACGACTGCCGAGGAGGTAGGGGAATGGCTGCATTTGTGGAAGACGCCGCCAACGCGGTGCTGGCCGCGGCGAAGGACATGCTGGCGCGTGGCCTGGTGGAGGGCACCGCCGGCAACATCTCCGCCCGCACCGAGGATGACAACCTCTGCATCACGCCGTCTTCGATCGACTACGCCGCCATGACACTCGAAGACCTGGTGACCGTCGACCCTAGCGGGAAGGTCATTGCCGGGACCCGTTCACCATCTTCGGAGATGGCGCTGCATCTGGCGTGTTATGCGGCTTATGACGACATCGGCTCGGTGATCCATTCCCATCCTGTCCACGCCACCATGTTCGCCGTCACCCACGAACCGATACCGTCGTGCATCGACGAGTTCTCCATTTTTGTCGGCGGGGAAGTGCGGGTGACCGAGTACGCCGCCAGCGGCACTCCCGAGCTGGGGAGCCAGGCGGTGGCGGCGCTGAAGGATCGTGGCGCGGCGCTGATTGCCAATCATGGGATGGTGGCGGTCGGTCCCACCCCGGACAAGGTGCTCCATATCACCGCCCTGGTTGAGCGCAGCGCCCACATCCTGTGGGGTGCCCGACTGATCGGCGCTCCCCATCCGCTGCCCGACGACGTGAACGCCAACTTCGCCGGCGTCTATGGGTTCATGCGCACCTACAAGGGATGACCCCGGCCGGACGGGTACCGTGGAGGAGGAGAGCGGCGGGGGTGGCTGCTCTTCCTCGGGGGGTCAACAGCGGCTCCTCTCCTTGGCCGGTTTGGCGCCCTTGGCTGCGCCGCGCCCGCTTGCTGGCCGGAATGCCGGCCGTCGGTTCGGCTGGGTGGAACGGGGCCACTGTCCCGGCCTCGTTCACCGGTCGCGGTGGGCGACCACTGCCCTTGCCAGCGTTGGTGGTCACAGGATCGACATCGCACTCGGACCGGTGGCTAACCTGACGAAGTGGTCAGTGTCGGTCGGTTCTGTCGCGGGGTAGACCGCCCCGAGTCACAGGCGACACCGTGGTTGGGGCCGTGACCGAGGTCGGGATCAGCCTGGCCGAGGCGGTCGAACGTCATGTCCACCCCGGTGACTCGGTGCACGTGATGCTGGGCCATAGCCGCTGGACGGCCGTCGCCCGGGAGGTGGCCCGCCAATTTTGGGGCACCGACCCGGAATTGACCCTGGTGATGACCAGCCTCGGCGCCCTCGGCGCCCTCTTCTTCCGGGGCGGGCTGGTACGTCGGGTGGTGACCGCCTATTCGGGGAACAGTTTTCCGACGTACGCGCCGAACCCCATCTTCCGCCAGGCCTACCAGTCCGGGGAAGTGGCGGTGGAGCACTGGTCCATCCTGACCCTCGCCCAGCGGTTGGAGGCCGCGGCCCGCGGGCTGCCGGCCATGGTCACCGGTTCCCTGTCCGGGTCGGACATGGCCGTCAACGATGCCTTCTCTACNGTCGACTCCCCATATGGCCCGATCGGGCTGCTGGCGCCGCTGGCGCCCGATGTTGCCCTGTGTCACGCCGCCGTGGCNGACGCCCAGGGGAACTTGGCGTTTTCGGAGCCACTGCTGGAGGGNGTGTGGGGAGCCTGGGCNGCCCGCAGGGGCGTGGTGGCCACCGTGGAACGGGTAGTCGACGAGCTTCCCGGGCTCGGGCACCGGGTGCGGGTACCTGCCCACCGGGTGCTCGCCGTGGTGGAGGCGCCGTTCGGCGCCCATCCCGGCGGCTTGTACGCGCCGGGCCTGCCAGTGCAGGGATACGGGGAGGACATCCCCTTCTGGGTGGAGGCGGCCGAAGCCGCCCGGGGTGACTTCGACGCCTGGGCCCGTACCGCCCTGTTCGACCCCCCTGACCACCGGGCCTACCTCGACCGGCTCGGCAACCATCGTCTCGACGAGCTGAGACGGCGTGCCGATCCGTCTTCGTGGACCGAGGACGCCATCGCTTACCCGCTCCCCGAGGGAGAGCCGGTGAGTGACTGGGAAGTTGCCGCCAGCCTCGGGGCGAGGGAGGTGGAGACAGTGGTAGCCGGTCACCAGGCTGACGCGGTGCTGGCCGGGGCCGGGGCCGCCAATCTGGCGGCATGGGTGGCAGTGGGCAGGATGCGGGCGGCCGGTTGGACAGGGGGGCTGACCGCCGAGCTCGGTCTGTGGCATTACACCCCGACTCCGGCCGACCCCTATATCTTCAACCAGCGGGTGTTCCCGGGCACCTCGCTCCTTTCCGATGCCTCGACGGTTCTCGGCATGGTGGTGGGGGGACCGGGGACTACAACGGTGGGCTGCCTCGGAGCCGCCGAAGTCGATCGAAACGGCAACTTGAACTCGACCCAGTTAGCGGACGGGCGGTTTCTGGTCGGCTCCGGCGGGGCCAACGACGTGGCCACTCGGGCGGCGGCCTGCGTGGTCGTCACCCTGGCTCGTCCCGAACGGCTGCCTGATGCCGTCGGTTACATCACCGCTCCTGGGCACCGGGTGGTGAGTGTGGTCACCGACCGGGGCGTGCTCCGGCGACTCGACGGCGAGCTCCGGGTGGCGGCGGTCCCGGCCGGAGCNGAGCCGGTCGACCGTCGGGTCCAGGCGTTGGTGGCCTCGTGCGGTTGGGAGCCGGCGGTGGCCCGAACCGTCCACGAACTCGACCCGGTCGACCCGGGCGAGGTGCGGGCGCTGCGGGAGTTCGATCGAAAACGGTTNTTCCTGCGGTAAGGGCCACTCCTGCGGTAAGGGCCACTTGAGGTACCGGTCAACCCGGCGGTCGACCCNCTCGGCTGGCCAGAACTTCTTCCATGGCGGCGAGGGCCAGGTGGGCGGGGCCGGCGAATGCGACAGCCCCGTGCTCGAGGATGACGGCGTCGGCGGCGAGGTCGAGGGCCCTGTCCACTTGCTGCTCCACCACCAGTAGCGCGGTCCCGGCCTGATTGATCTCCCGGAGCCCGCGGTAGACGGCTTCGATCACCACCGGGGCCAGACCCAGCGAGAGCTCGTCGGCCACCAGCAGGCGCGGGGGCACCACCAACACCTTGGCCAGGGAGAGGAGCCGCTGTTGACCCCCCGAGAGGGTGCCGCCCGCTTGCTTGCGACGCTGGCCGAGCACCGGGAACGCCTGGTAGGCGCGGTCCAGCGACTCGGGCACCCGTCGGCGCCCGGCCCGTTGACGGAAGGCCATCACCAGGTTCTCTTCGACCGTCAGATTGGCGAAGATCCCCCGCCCCTCGGGGACATGGGCCATGCCGGCCCGGGCGATCTTGTAGGCCGGCTGACCTGTCACCTCGTGACCGCTCAGCCTGATGGTCCCGTGGGTGCTGGGAAGGAGCCCGCTCACCACTCGGGCCACTGTGGACTTCCCGGCTCCGTTCGAGCCGAGCAGGGCGGTGATGCTCCCGGCCGGCACTGTGAAGGTGACGTCGAAGAGCGCCCGATAGGGGCCGTAAGCCGCACTGATGTGGTCCACCTCCAGAGCGGGGGGCTCGATGCCGGGGGTGCCGGCCTCACCGGCCATGGTGGTCGACCGGGAGGCGGGGTCCGTCACCCGCTGGTCCCCAGGTAGGCGTGGCGAACAGTGGAGTCGGCCATGACCTCGTCGAACGCCCCGTGGGCGATCACCGTGCCCAGGTCCATCACGACGACCCGGTCCACCACCTGGGCCACCATGTGGAGATCGTGCTCGACCAATAGCACGGCCATCCCCCGTTCCCGCTGCAGGGTGCGCAACACGTTGGCCAACTCCTGGGTCTCCCGAACGTCGAGACCCGAGGAGGGCTCGTCCGCCAGAAGAAGGACCGGATCGGCGACCAGGGCGCGGGCCAACTCCACCAGACGACACGAGCCGAGTCCGAGGGCGGACACCGGGGTGTCGGCCCGGTCGCCGACGCCGACCAGGTCGAGTACCTCGGCCACCCGCTTCAGCTCAGCCGGGGTCGGGTGGCTGCGGTTGCACAGGTCGCGCCACAGCTGCCCACCGGTGCACCGGGCCCGCTCGGCCACCAGCAGGTGCTCGGCCACGGTCATGTCGGTGAATACCTCCACCCGCTGGTAGGTGCGCCCGATCCCGAGCCGGGCCCTTTGGAAAGTGGGCAACCGACCCAACGCCGTCCCGCCCAGCTCCACCGTCCCGCGCTCGGGACGGAGCTGCCCGCAGATGCAATTGAAGAGCGTCGTCTTGCCCGCCCCGTTGGGCCCGACCAGCCCCACGCTCTCCCCGCTCTCCACCGTGAAGTTCACATCGCGCACGGCGGCGATGCCTCCGAACGACTTGGTCACCCCGGTGACCGACAGCAGCGAGCCACCATCGGAGCCCCCTTCGGGGACGCCGGTCGGGTCCGCCACCACCTGGGGCCGGAGGACCTTACGCCCCCTCAAGGCCCGTCCCGCTTTCTGGCGTCACCCCGCCGGCATAGCTCCCGTCGAGCGAGGAAACGCCGAGGGGCAGCTTGGCTCCGTTGTCGCCTCCGCCGTCATTTCCCCGGGGAGCCGGCGGCCCGGATGGCGGGCGTTCGGGGAAGAGCAGCCGTTCGAAGCGCATGGTCCACCGACGCTTTTGGAACTCGAGGATCCCTTCCGGGTGGGCGGCGTAGGTGAGCGCCCCGGCCGCGAAGAGCACGAAGGTGAGGCCGGTGCCCCCGAACCGGGCCGGGAGGTAGGTGAGGAGCTGCTGGACCACCACGAAACCCATGCCGGCCTGGATCGCACCCTCGATGGTGCTCACCCCGGTGGTGATCACGATCACCACGAAGGCCAGCGACAGCTCGTAGTTGAACTGCGCGGCATTGACCGACTGTTGCTGGATGACGAGCATGGTCCCGCCGATTCCGGCCACGACCCCCGAGAGGGCAAAGATCTGGATGCGCTGCCAGGTGATGTTGATCCCTATCCCGGCGGCCGCCGTCTCACTCCCACGCAGGGCGGCGAGGTATCGGCCGGTGGTGCCGTTGCGCACCAGCATCACTCCGGCCACGCAGATGACGAGCACGATCATGAGGACGACGAAGAGGGAGTGGCCGTTCTGATCGAGAATTCCGAGGCCAACCCATTTCGACTGCACAGTGAGTGCCCGGCCGTTGCTCACCGCGATCTGGCTGAAGACCGAATTGTCGAAGAACAAGGC
>JGI24129J20441_1000542_pt1 | contig 11749 bp, 12 predicted proteins | sample BarGraNGADG00211_FD_20441 | JGI IMG/M metagenome (IMG submission 20441) | reverse complement strand
GCCGGATCAAGCTCTCAGGCGTCGCGCCTCGCCCTACTTCCGACGGTTGCCTTGCCTCAAGAAGTGCTGGTCACACGGGGGGCTGAATGTTTACGGCAATCTTCATGGATCTGAGATATGTATACGAAATGAAATTCACTCGTCCGGTTCGTTTTCTCGCCGCAGGATTTGTCTGTGCGACGTTGGTCAGCGCCTGTAGCGGCAGCGTCTCAATCGGTAAGGTCGAGGTTTCCCAGAGCGACGTGGAGTCCCAGGTGGCCAGTCAGCTGGGCTCCCTGTGGGTCCAGATCAAACAACCGGCCCCGAAAGTCAGCTGCCCTGGAGGGCTCGAGGCCAAGGTCGGCGTTGCCATCGACTGCACGCTGACGCCACAGGGAGGGACAACGACGTATCCCGTCCACGTGACCGTGACTTCAGTCAACAACGGCACTGCCCACTTTAAGATCAAGGTCGGCCTTGCTGGTGCTGGGGACAAGACAGCGTTCTGCAATGACAACGCCATTCTCGACAAAGCGACGTCCGCAGCCCAACAGCTGTCCGACCTGGTCGCCATCCTCAAGGCCAACCAGAGCACCATCAACGACTTCCAGGCGAAGGCGCCGTCAGCGATCGCCGACAGTGCCGGACCGCTCGCCATCGCCGCCAACAACGCCATCGCCTCCGGGGATGCCAGCGCCTTCTCTACCGCAGCGCTCACCGACGCCGGCCACCAGGTCGACGCCTTCTGCGGGCAGAACTCAGACGGATCTCCCATCACCAACGGCTCGACAACCACAACGACGGGCTCCTGACCTCAGATCGCTCAGGGAGCAATCTCGGGTGCCGGTGAAGCAGCGACTCCGTCCCGGCGAACGCATTGCGAAGTCCACGTTGTCAGCACCGAACAGCGCCTCGATGACTCTCAGGTAGGGCGTTTGGCCATCCGGGGTTGGTCCGTGACTACGAGAGAGCCCCTGGTTTTGGCCCGCCGATCCGGCCGGTGGCGATGAGGGCGTTGATCTCCGCGTCGGCGATGAATCGGGCGGTGTGGTCCTCGGGGAGCCAGTCGTCGAGGGAAGGTGGCAGGAGAAACGACTGCGTCGGGTCGTAGTGGCGGAAGACCTTGGACCTTCCAGCGAGAACCTTGGCCACCGAACTCACCCTCTGGCCACCTCGAAGAGCACGTCCGCAGCAGGGTCCTTTGCCATGCCCGGAATTCTCGCCGATGCACCAGCAGAACGCGAATCGGATCCAGACCGCATCATTGGCAGGCCCCAACCCACGATCCTGACGTCGATCCCCCATTTTTGCGGACCGACGAGCAGCCGCAACCTGCGGCCGCACATATCACGACGCCAAAGGGCGCTGACCAAATACCGGCGGTGGACGCACAGCCCATCGTTCATACTCAGCATCACAGCCCGAAACGGCCGTCGCGCGAAAACGCCCGTCCCACAAACTGACGGGGATCGGACGCTTTACTTCAATTGTACCCTGACGGACGAACTGCAATCGGGGAGTGGCACCCAGCGGAGCCTTCGAGCCCCTTGTCGTTGCAACGCTCNTACTTCGAGCTGCTTGCCTTTACTTGCTGCCTGAGCCTTCCGGGAAGCTGCCCCGGATAATCCCCTGCAATCCGTGCTCAAGAGAAACCATCTTTCTCAAATCTCCTGGCCACCTCCTTCCGGATCCTCCCTTGGAATCCATCTAATTCAACAGCGCCGATCGTCTAGTTGTTCCCATCTCGGGGAATCTGCGCCACTGTCAAAGGCAGGGAGGAGGTGCCCGACCTGACCCGGCCGCGCCTATGCACAACCACTTCGAGCACCCTGCTGTTCAAAGTGAGCCCGCCGGCAGGTTCTGACCCACGCTCCTCGGGGCCGGTTGGGTCGACTGCGCCTTCGATTCGATTCGATGACAACGGACCTCAGGAGAATGTGCCCATCACTCATGTGCCTGCGACCGACTCCCACCCGCGTCGCCAACAACGTAGCGGTCAGGGCCCACGTCGAACTTGTCGGCACAACCGATACTGCAGAAGTAGTAGATGACTTCATCATGGCGACGTTGAGCGGCGGCGTGCTCGGGATCGACTTCCATCGAGCAGACCGGGTCGGTGTGCACAGTCCGGCCATATTCGTCTGAAACGGGCCCGGTGTACCCGTGGCCCAATGAGTCAGGAACCGATGCGTCCAGGTGCGCCTCTCGGTCGGAGTCTCGTCGATCTGCGGCAAGACGCGTCGGCTTCGCTTCGAAGCGCATGCGGCAGCGGTCCGAACAGAAGTAGATGCGCTGTCCGTCACGCACTGCCGATGCCGGTGCATTGGCCTTCTCCACCTGCATCCCGCAGACGGGATCGAGCGCATAGCCACCGCCGCCTCCGAGCTTCTCCCGATTGCGATATGCCCAATAGAGCAGGCCGAACAGAGCCAGGAACACGATGTTCAAGAAGGTCGTGTAGTTCCATGAGAGATGGCTCGGCGCAATCTGGGTCGGCCTGGTGGTGGGGACCAATCCGACAATTTGGAAGATGCCTTCCGTGATGAGCCCGGCGGTGGCCATGACTGCCCAGAACAGTGCCAGCATCCGGAGGGTCAGCCGACCTCCGTAGTAGCGGCGATAGATCAGCAGAAGGGGAATTGCGATGAGGTCGGCGAAGATGAAGGAGATCACGCCACCGAAGGAGATGCCACCCTTCCACAGCGCCGCAGCCAGCGGCACGTTGCCGATGGAGCAGACGAAGCTGATGATGGCGATGAACGGTCCGACGATGACGTTCTCGAAGCTCGTCCAGAAGCCGTGGCCGTGGAGGAAGACGGTGTTCCAGAAATGAACGGGAACCATCACGGCCAGGAATCCGGCCACCGTGTAGCCGATGGCCAGCTCTTTTCGCAACATGGTGAGGTCGGCCATCGTGTAGGTGGCGGCATCGGCCCAACCGGACTTGGACTGCAGCTTCTTGCGCCAGGGCTCTTGCTGGAGCGCCGTATTCTCGGTCGGACCGTGCTGATGGTCATGGCCGTCAACGGCGGAGAGTCGCTCTCGTGCCTGCACGACGAGACGGCCCCGTAGCCACAGACTGCCCAACATGGTGAACAGAACGATCATGATAATCCCGCCGATGAACTCGCTGGCCGCGAACTGCCAGCCCATGAGCACGATGAGCACGATGCCGAGCTCGATCACCAGGTTGGTGGAGGCGAACATGAAGACGTTCGCCGAGACGAAGTCTGCTCCCTTCACGAAGAGCGACTTGGACATCGCCGACGCGGCGTACGAGCAGGATGAGGAGACCATGCCGTAAAGGGAGGCCCGGGCCACGGCTGCAGGCCGGTGATTGCCGAGTTTCCGTTGCATGGCTTCGTGACTGACGAAAGCCTGTACCACCCCGGACAGGCCGAAGCCGAGGATCAATGGCCAGAGGGTCTCCCAGAACATGAAGAACCCCTCGCGCAGACTGCGCCCGATGTCGACAACAACGGGCAAGGTTGCAATCGTCATTGGTGTTGCTCCGGTCGTCTGAGAAGGAGCGATCCGCAGACAAAATCCACCAACTCACGACACACCCACGCAAAGCGCCTAACTGGCCCTGTCGCGCATGGCGGATCTCCACCATCCCGATTGCAAGTCGTTGCCTCGATCTGCTTCATGAGCGCACCAATCGAGCAATGGCAGCAGAAGCCTCGCCGATCTTTAGATCGGCCTCTTTACCGCCTGCTTGGACAGCTTCGACCACACAATGCGCCAGATGGTCGTCGAGCAGTTCTATTGCCACCGATTGCAGAGCCTTGGTAGCTGCTGCGATCTGTTCGAGGATGTTGATGCAATAGCGATCTTCATCGACCATCCGCTGGATTCCACAGACTTGGCCTTCGATGCGTCGCAGGCGCTTCTGCACTGCTTCTTTATTGGTGGCGTAGCCAGGCTGTAATTTTGGATTGGATTCCATCAGCATACCCTACCCCTCTAGGGTATAGTTCACAAACAACACGTGGTTGCTATTGATGCCGCGCAAACTGGGGGTTCTAAGTCCCTGTCCCGTACCGATCTCGGCCGGTGGTCCGATCCACCCCGTTGGCGGCACGGTAGGTGATGACATGACCCGCACGAGCCGGCACCGATGGACTATGCAACATGCGTAACGCATCTCGCGTAGTCCTGGAAACCGTGGCATCAACACCAAACCCATTTCGCTACGGCTCGCCTGTCACCGGGGCGAACTTCACCGGCCGTACAGTCGAGCGCCAGGCGCTTGTCAGCGGGATGAGCGATGGCCTCAACGTGTCGCTCGTCTCCCCCCGCCGCTACGGCAAGACCTCCCTGCTGCTGCGAGCCGAAGGAACCATCATTTGAGCCGGCGCCACCGTCGTGCATGTCAACGTCCTGCGCCGCCCGGACCTGGGCCACTTTGCTGCCGCGCTGGCGACTGGCCTCGCTCAGACCCACGGGCGCCGGCTGCGGCGCGGCGTAGCCGCTGCCAGCGATTTTCGGCGACGGTTCCGGGTCACCCCGGCCGTCGAGCTCGGCGACGACGGCAAGGCCCGATCCTCCTTCGCACCCTCCCTCGACGCCAAGGACGCGGCGTCGGTCCTCGAAGACATCTACCGACTCCTCGCCGAAGGCGACAGACCAGGGGTGCTCGTCCTCGACGAGTTCGACGCCATCGTCGACCTTGGCCCCAAACTGCCGAACGCCTTCAAAGGGTTTGCCGACAGCTACCCGCAGGTGTTGCTCGTCGTCGCCGGCAGTCGCCATCACATGATGGAGCAGCTTGTCCACGTGCATGGCGCCCCCCTCTACAGCATGACCCAGCCCATTTCGCTCGGTCCGATCGACCCCGACGCCATGGCCTGTTGCCTCATGCGCCGGTCCGCCGCTGGCGGCAAGAAGATGCCTCGTGCGATTGCCGACACCATCATCGAACGCATCGACCTCGCCACCTCCTCCGTACAGCGAGCGATCGCGGCTCTGGTCAATGACGAGTGGGTCACCGACGATGGCGGACTCTGGCATCTCACCGATCCGTTCCAGCCCGATGGGTCCAAGCCGCAGATCCCCGGTAGTCGCCGCTGCACCCCTGATGGTGGATGTCCGTCGAACCGGATCAAGCCCACTCGCCTCGGTGGCGCGAGTGACCGATCGAGCCGTGAGCGGTAGGACCACGTCGGAAATCCGACCGCAACGTTACGACCGCTTGGCCGATCTTCGGGATCTGGTCATCTTGCTCTCCGAGTCCTTGACGCCCAGGGGAGTGGAACAGTGGCTGCACGCCCGGAACAGGCTGCTCGCGGGAGCCGCCCGATCGAAGCACTTCACGAGGGTCGGCTCGAGGAGGTTCATCGGGCGGCACTGGCGTTCATCGACGGCGCCTACGTGTGACCTTGGATCTTGAGCGGACCGTCGCGGCAGAACCGCGACGGTTGCTCTGCGACCGGTTCTGGCNTCAGGGTCCGACGCAGCGTCCGCTCGACGAGTTGTCGACCCGGCCCGTATGTTGAGACAGCTCGTCGAGCAACGCCCGTCACGCTAGGTGCTGCAGATCGTGGCCGAAAATCCCAACTGTCCTGACGACCTTAAGGCCCTTTTGACTCTCGCCGAGTAGCACCCCTACCCCACCAGCGATGATGTCGCTAGCCGTAGAGCCATAGATGACGGGCCCAGTCGGCTGCTCAGTCAGTGCTGGTAATGACGACGCCCGGGGCGCCCCTGACCAGGACCGGGGCGCACAGAACGTTCCGACGAGTAACCCCCCGAGCACGCCGTGGCCGCACCCGGGTCCAGACCTCCCGATGTAAACGCGAAATCGCTGCAATCCACAGGGCTTGTAGCGAAAGGCGTTCTCGGGGTCTGCCCTGTTCACAGCATTCTTCGATGCCGGAGAGGCGAGGTATCGGTTGCACAGACTTTCTTATGGCCCTGACCAGCCACAACGCGCCGTGCAGGAAGAACGCCCTGCTTCGTCAGGAGGTCTGGAGTCGGCGCTCGGCACACCGGACCGCGGCGGACGCCGAGCCGTCGTTATCGGTGCGCCGTCGTCGGCCTGCCGCTCAATCTCACGGACAATACAGAACCGGTCGATCTGTTGCTCGTCGGTCCGTCGAGCAGTGCGCGATATCTACCGGTGGACGCGCAAGATTGACGGCAAGACCGTCACCCGCCTGCTCACGAAAGAGCAGAAGGAGCGCTACGAGACCTGGTTCGACAGCGCCAGACGGATCCACGCCCTAATTGCCGAGCTCGAAGCACAGTCGCTTCTTATTGCCGAGTCAGCTGAAGACTGGGACGAGCAAGCCTCAGCTCCGAAAAACAGGAAGGTTTAATTGCAAGCTGAATGGCTGAATGCTTAGAGTACGTCGCGATGGCGAATGTTCCTGAAGTCCCAGCAAGTCTGACGGTTCAGATGACACGCAATACCGCGGGCGTGATCACGTCGGTGGACGAGGGTATCGTCGACATGCTCGGTTGGCGGCCCGAACAGTTGATCGGGTCGCCTTCGACCAGGTTCATCCACCTCGAGGATCAGCCGAGCGCGATCGCCGCGTGGATGGAGATGATCACCTCGCCGGGCCTGACCTACGTCTGGCGGGGCCGGTACCGTACCGCGAGCGGGTCCTGGAGGTGGGTCGAGACGGTGAACTGTCTCGAGGACTCGGACAGCCCGATCGTGTCCAGTTCGATGACGCAAGTGACGGTGAAACAGGCCAGCGTTGAGGAGGAGTTGCGTGCTCGCGAGCAACTGTTGAGCCGGCTGTCGGATGCGCTGCCTGTTGGCGTGTTCCAGGTCGACCTGGCCGGGCATGTCACTTTCACCAACGATCTCCTGCACGCGATCGTGGGCGTGCATCCCGTGGCCACCATCGAAGCCCAGATGTCAACCGTTGTCGCCAACGACCGACCGCTCTTGGATGCCGCGCTCGTCGCGGTGCTTGCCGGTCAGCCGGTCGACGACCTCGAGATTCGACTTTGCCACCCGGCCGCAGAACCGTCGCTGGTCGCCGACGCGGGGCGGGTGTGTCTGCTGAGTCTGCGGGCGCTCACGGACGGCGCCGGCGTCGTGAGTGGCGCCGTCGGATGTCTCAGCGACGTGACCGACCGTGTACAGCTTCGCCACGAGCTCGAGGTGAGGGCGTCGGTCGACAAGCTCACGTCATGCTTGAACCGGGCGGCAACGCTCGAACTTCTCGTTCGGACGATCGCCGAGCCCGATGTAACCGGCGGGGGGAACGCCGTCGTCTTCATCGACCTCGATCGGTTCAAGTCGGTGAACGACCAACTCGGTCACGCGGCCGGCGACCGACTTCTGATCGCGGCCGCAGACCATCTCCGTGGCGCCGTGCGGGACCGCGACCACATCGGCCGTTTGGGCGGCGACGAGTTCTTGGTGATCTGTCCGGGGGTCGAGAGCTCAGTTCAGGCGTTGAGCATCGCCAAGCGCATCGCAGCGGCGATGACGGCCACGGTTGACGTCGGTCCCGGCGCGGTCATGCTGCAGGCGAGTATCGGCGTTGCCTGGACCACCGAAGCGCTCGACGCCGACACACTCATCGCACGGGCAGACAGCGCGATGTACGAATCGAAACGTGCAGGTCAACAAGGCGTGGCACTGTTCGCTGAGGCCGGCGGCGACACGGATCCGACAGCCTTGCGACAACCGGGGCGCACCCGTCGGCGTGCGGCAATCTGAAAACACGTCCAGTCGGTCCCGACTCGTCGCCCAGCGGGTTCCCGTCAGGCTCGCGTCGCCCCCCGGGGAGGGCCCGGTTCACCATGTCCGTTGTTGACTCTCGATGGCGGGTGGGGCTCCTTTCCATCACCCGACTGAGGTCGGCAAAACCAAGCGATTGACCCCTGAAGACCAGCCGGGTACCTGTGAGGGTGCACAAACCCGAACGCCAGCTTGACCAGGCCCGACGTCTACAGCGAGCCTCTCCGGTCATGGCCCTCTCGCTCCTCTTCCGTCTGGTCCGTCGCACCATCGAGCTTCTTCGGGTTCATCGTCTCAGCGGCATCGAGAAGGATGTCAAGATCATCGTGCTTCGCCATCAGGTCGAGGTCCTGCAACGGCGTTGACCACGCCCCCGGTTCACCTGGGCTGATCGGGCGTTCCTCGCCCCTGCCGGAGCGCTACTCCCCCGCCACCGGTGGTCGTCGCTGCTCGTGACACCGGCGACGGTCCTCCCTGGCAGCGCAGGATCGTCCAGAGGCATTGGAGCTATCCGCATCAAAGACCCGGGCATCCACCGCTTCCCGACAGCCACGTAGAGCTGATCTGTCGACCGGCACGGGAGAACTTTCGCTGGGGATTACTGCGGATCGTCGGCGAACTTCGCAAGCTCGGCGTCACGGTCTCCGCTACGTCCGTTCGCAACGTGCCTCGTCGCCACGGGCTTCCTCCCGCTCGCCGCAGGCAGACCAACTTGGTCGGATTTCCTGCGGTCCCAGGCCAAGAGCATGCAGGCTACCGACTTCACCCCCATCGACGCCGTGACCGGCCAGCGCTACTACGCCCTGTTCGTCATCGTGATCGAGCGTCGTGTCATCCTGTGGGTGCCGAGTAACCCGTCCGAGCAGCTCACGCGACGAGTCGATACTCGTGAACGAGACNGCCGAGCTTGTCGCGCCGTCGCAACTGGACTGGATCCGGATCGCCGATGCGCAGCGGCTTCTTCTCTGCTGCGAACGGTGCCGGTTCGTTGTAGTGATCGAAGAATTCGCTGAGGACCGTTTCGAGCTGGGCGCGATGGAAAACCAACAAGCGGTCGAGGCACTCCCGGCGGACGGTCCCGATGAACCGCTCGTGCGAACGCGTTCGCACGAGGGGACCGGATGGGCGTGGCGATGACCCGGATGCCTTTAGTGGCGAACACCCCGTCGAAGCTGGCGGTGAACTTGGCATCTCGGTCCCGGATCAAGAACTTCGCCTGGCGACCCTGCTCGGCCAGGTCGAAGCTCAGATTAAGAGCCTGTTGGGTGACCCACTCCACCACCGGGTTGGTGGCGGTGCCGACAACGCCCGAAGGCTGGGCGCTCGAGAACCTCGATTTGGCAGGCGTCAACCATGTCCGGATAGGTCACGCCGAACGATTGACCCCTACTGGAGCGGGCTCAAGGGATTGTGGCCGTGACGGCACTGGTGACCAACAGCATCCCCAGACTTCCTGGCCCGTTAGCCGGTCTGGAGATGCGTCGGAGTGGTGCCGTTGGCCAGGAGCAGATCGAAGCCGTCGGGAATGGAGATCAGCCCCGGTGCCGTGCCCGCCTTGTCGGTCAGGCCGTACTGCCACACGATCGAGTTGATGGCCGGGTCGATGGCGACGAGACGGTCGCGGTAGTCGTCATTAACGAGGATGAGCCCGTTGGGGAGCCGCTCGGCCAGTGACGGCTTCTTCAGCATGCTGTCGCCCGCCGCGACATCGTACGACCAGGAGATCTTCCCCTCGCGGTCGAACTCAAGGACCCGTCCCTCTGCCGGCGGGTTGTAGTCGGTCATTAGGTACAGGTCGGGTCCCAGTTGTTGGGGGTCCGACGGGTAGTTCACAGTCGGGAATTGAACGCTCCACACCGGATGTCCGCTCGGGGTGTACTCGTCGATCCACGAGCCGTGGATCTCGGAAACCAGGACGTTGCCGTCGGCGAGCGGGGTATCGCCGTTGGGGTAGGCGACGGACGTGCCGGGTACGTGGGCGTCAGCACCATTGCCGATCTGGCCGGTCACCTGCTTCTGCTGAGAGAGGAACAGGATCCTGTTGTTGGAGGCGTCGGCCACCGTGATCGTGCCGTTCTTCAGCAGGAAGGCGTCGTCGGGCTGGTTCAGATATCCCGGCGCCGAGCCGGACTGGCCCGGGTGCCCGTACTGCCACAGGATCGCACCCGAGGGGTAGCCGATCTCCACGATGGTGTGGTTGTCCTCCTGGTTGGAGATGATCCCCTTGCCGTGGTCGAAGAAGAATGCGTCGTCGGGAAAGTAGAAGCCACCCGGAGGTGCCGGCATGGTGGCCGAGGGATACTGCCACTGAAGGTTGCGGGCCGGGTCCATGACGAGTAGCCGGTCGTTGCCCCGATCGGCCACCAGCAGCTTGCCCGAGAACGGGGCACCCGCGGCCGAACTGCCGGCCGGTCCCCCGTAGGAGCTGGGCCGCAGGGAGAGGACGGTCTGAAGCGAGCCGGAAGGCACCCCAGCCTGGTCGTTCCCGGATTGGGCGGCTACTTCGCCGCCCACGATGTAGCCAATGGCCGACGTCCCCGATCCGACCGTGGCAAAGCCCCCGAAGGCCACCGCCTGGGGGAGGAGCCCGGCGTTGAGCACCTTGCCCGTCGAGGGGACGTACGCGTAGATCTGGGTGAGCGTCGGCCCTGCGGGGATCTGGCCGCCGGCGACGTAGATGGTGCCGGCGATGACGAACGCCGCCGCACCGTAGAGGGTCTGGGGCAGGTGCCCGACCACGGTGGCCCGATGCGTGACGGGGTCGATGCGTTGGATGGCGTCGGTGGCCGTGGTGGCACTCCCGGGTGCCGCCGTCTGGCCTCCGAAGGCATAGACGTTGCCTTTCAGCGCGGCAAGCGCCGGGTACCGGACCGGCACGGGCAAGTNGGCCACCGACGAATAGTGTGANCCGTCTGTGGTGGACAGCACCCCGGGCAGGTATGTCGTCCCGTCGTATCCCCCGACGAGATAGGCCGTCGTCGTCTTCCCGACGGTGACGGTGGTCACCGCCAGGTCGGAACGAGGCTGCGGCAGCTGGCCGGCGACCGCCCCCGTCGGGGATCCGCTCGGCGGGATGGCAGGGGTGGCGATCGACTGCACGGTGGCGAACGTGGTCGGAGACCCGCCACCGAAGACGAAGGTGGAGGAGCCGAGCGCGCCACCGGCGCCGTCGTGCACGGCGTCGGGCAACGTCCCGGCGGCGGTATGGGCGCCCGTGGCCGGATCGAGCGTGTAGACGCCGGTGACCGATGAGCCAGCCGGGGTGATACCGCCGAGCACGGTGAGGCCCGACCCATTGGCCACCACCGCCTCGCGCGACAGGGGCGCCTGTAGTTGCCATGGCTCGACACCGGCTTCGATGGAGGGCGGTCCAGTGCTGTGGCCTGGCTTGGTGGTGCCGGAGCTGGGCTTCGTCGTGGTGGTTGACGTCGTCGAACTGCCGCCCGAGCACGACACGAAAACGACGCCGGCCAGCACCAGCACGGCGAGCGCGCCAATGGCGGCGATCCGGTGTCGGCGCCGCCGCAGGCGGCGTGCGCTGCGTGTCTGGCGTTCCATGGCCCTTGTCTGCACGTCCCTGTCGGCTGGGCCGTGGCGGGCCCTACCTTGGAGGCTAGCCGGGCGATGTGGCTGGATTGGGGATTGATGCCGCATTTCGCGCCGACCAGGAGGCCTCGCGAGTCGACGACACCGGCGACGTGCCCTTCATCGGTGTCGTCGTCGAACGGGTGCCACCGGATACACCCCGTTCCGGGGTGGGGCTCATCGGGATCAGGGTGTGGGTGCCGAGAATGCCATCCACGCTGGTCAAGCGGTCCCGGGGAGTACCGCCGCCAGACGCAGCCGACCTCCCCATAGCGCTTGTCAGGTTCCCCACCCGTTGGCGTGTCCCAGATCGCCTACTACACATGTGATTCTTTTGGTATCTCAGTGTCTTTCATTTCTCGCAGGAAGCATGCTCGGGTGAGCCACATCCCATGCATGATCCGATCGTTGCCACCGACCGTGGAAACCCGCTTCGCAGAGGGTGACTCACTGGTCGATTTACAATTCGAACTCGTCGCT
>JGI24129J20441_1000540_pt1 | contig 11774 bp, 7 predicted proteins | sample BarGraNGADG00211_FD_20441 | JGI IMG/M metagenome (IMG submission 20441) | reverse complement strand
CAGGACCAGTCCGCCGATGAGAACTGCGCGTGCACGCCGAGCCACCAGACCGCCCCAGGTGTGCATCATGCGAACCACCCTAACCGGCCAACACCGGTCAAGATCCGAACCGCCGCCGAAGCAGAACCGACGAGGTCAGAGCCCGGTGCCGGCGAGCCGCTCGGCCAGGCCCTCAGCTGTCGACGGACTCCATCACCATGGCGGAAACACCCGCTACCAGCCGATCAAGGTCCGACTGAGCGGTGTAGGGCGAGAGGCTGACCCGGATAGCGCCACCTCTGTCGCGGAGTCCCAACGCCCGGGTCAGCTCCCATGCGTAGGCGTGGCCGCTCCACACGCTGATGTCCTGCTCGCCCAGACGCGCCGCAACCTCACCCGGTGAGAGGGAGTCGACCGTGAAGCAGATGGTCCCTGTGCGCCTGGTCGGAGCCCCGACCATCCGAACTCCCGGTATGCCGATGAGCCGGCTGATCGTGCCACGCACCAGCACGCCCTCCCTGGAGGCAAGAGCCGCGAAGGAGCGATCAAGTCGCTGGCGCCGACTCCCCTCTCCCACAACGAGATCAGCCAGATGGTCCACGGCCGCGGTGACGCCTGCCATGTTGGCCAGACCGTGGGTGCCTAGCTCAAATCGGTCGGGCACGTCGTCGGAGGAGGGCTCGAGCTTGTCGGGTCGCAGGGTCTCCAGCAGATCGGTGGAGGCCACCACCGCTCCAGCGTGCGGACCGCACCACTTGTAGGCGGAGAGAGCGATCAGATCGGCCCCCAGCAAAGACATATGCAACCGGAAGTGTGGCGCCGCGGCGACCGCATCGACGTAGACCAACGCCCCTGCGGCGTGGGCGATCTGGCTGATGTTGGCGACGTCAGGCATGGTTCCGATCAGGTTCGACGCCGCAGCCACGGCAACGAGCCGTGTGCGCGGCGTGACCAGCTCGGCATACTGCCCGGTCGGCAGATCAGTGGTCTCCGGATCGACACGCGCCCAGCGCACCTTCACCCCGGCAGAGGCCGCGGCCTGGACCCAGGGCCGTACGTTGGCGTCGTGGTCGAGCTCAGAGACGACGATCTCGTCGCCGGGCCCCCAGGTCTTGGCCAACGCCCCGGCCATGCGGTAGGTCAGCGTCGTCATGTTGGGCCCGAGGACCACCCCACCTGCCTCGCCACCGGTGAGGTCCGCGACAGCCGAACGGGCGTCGTCGACCAGCTGTTTGGAACGTCGGCTGGCCGCAAACTGGCCCCCAAGATTGCTCAACCCCGAGCGGTACGCCTCGGAGATCGCCTCGATCACACACTCGGGCACCTGTGTCCCGCCGGCGCCGTCGAGAAATGCCGTGCCGTCCTTGAGCGCCGGGTACTGCGAACGAATGCCCTCGATGTCCCACATCGTGTCCATAAGGAGGAGCATGCCCGATCAGGCCACCAAATGATCGGCACAGGCGAGACAATCGCAGCGCCGGCCAAGTCTGGCACCCTGAGCTCTCTTGGAGGTAACGATGCCCGTGACCACCGACCCGCGGCTGGCTGGCTTCTTCGGCCGCCGTCTGATCTGATCGCGACCGGCCGCTCGTTGCCCCGAAACCACCGTTTCGGGTTCTGCCAGGCCCAGATTCGGTGGGCTCAGAGCAACAAGGCGAGTCGGGGTGGGGTCGCTCAGGCTCGAATGATGCGGATCCGCCAGGCCTCGGGGCCGCGCTCGAGATAGTCGAGGCTGAACACCCCCGGCGAGCGCTGCTCCAGCTGAGCCAGCAGGGGCAGCGGGTCATGGGGGGCCACGAGCACCAAACCGCCGCCGCTTCCCAGTGAGTCCAAGGCGCCGAAGATCGTGGCGTGCCGTATGGCGTGTGGCACCGCTCGCGCGTCCAGCACGGGCAGGACCCCATCCGGGTCCCCTCCACCACAGCTGCACTCGCCTGAGCAGCTGCCAGCGGCGCTCGATAACGTGCTGTCGGGCTCGTCGTGACAGCCGAGCAGCTCATGCATGCCCGCGAGAACCTGGGCGAGGGAAACCTCGCTGGACTCGGCCAGCAGTGGCAGGATCTGGTCGTTCTCCTTCACGAGGTGGGAGTCGAAGAGCGACCGCAGGGCCTGCGCGTTGGCCGCCGCGCGCACGGGGGTCGGTGCGTTCCGGATGGCCTCCACCAGCTCGATGAGGCCGCGGTGCTCGGCAAGCATGGCGTCGACCAGCAGTCGAGCGCGTGGATCCTCGCGAGCCTTGGGATACATGCTCTGCTCCTCAGCAAGCGCATGCGGGATCAGCTCGGTGTGGCACCAACGGACCAGGGCCTCGGAGGCCGCACTGGCGCCATGCGGATCACCCTGCGCCGCCGCGTCGAGCAGGACCTCTACCTGAGCTGCCAGAGCCCCGGCCAGCTGTCCGTGATGATTCTTGACGGCTTCGACAGCCTCGGCGTCTGCGGCGCTGGTTGCGACGACGACTGTGCTCATGCGAACTCCTCCGACTCAACGTGATGAGGAACCCCCAAGGGCGCCTCGGCCCGCACGATTGGCGAAACCTGCCCCTAGTTTATTACACTTCGTTCCGTGATAAATACCGAGGCCATGCACACCGGCGCGCGGCCGGGCTACGGGCCGATGCCAGCGGCAGGTCTTCGCTATCAGAGAGCCACTCTCTCGAGCCCACGGGCGCGCATCCTAGAGGTCCTCGTCGACCAACCCGAGCCCTGCACGGTGGCGGCTCTCTCGGCGTTGACCCACCAGCACCCCAACACGATCCGCGAACATCTGGACGGGTTGGTGGCCGCCCGGCTTGCCGACCGAACCCGCGCTTCCGCGAAGGGGCGCGGGCGTCCCCCCTGGCTCTACGGCGTTACTCCCGACGTTGGATCCGACCAAGCGTCCCGTGGCTATGCGGGTCTGGCGTCCGCGTTGGCCGCGCACATCGTGCGGACGAGCCGACAACCGCGCGCCGACGCCATCGAGGCTGGGAGGGTGTGGGGTCGCGATCTGGTGCGACCCTTCGCCATGGGCGTGGGAGAGGGTCCGGTCCCCGACGCCGTGAGGGCGCCGAGCGCGCTGGCGCGGCGCCGCGAGGTGGTCGCGATGTTGAAGGAGTTCGGGTTCGCTCCGAGTCCGGATGCTCGAGCCGCCGTCGTCAGGCTGCGTCGCTGCCCCCTGCTGGAAGCAGCTCACCAGTATCCGGAGGTCGTCTGCGGGGTCCATCTCGGCATCGTGCGTGGCGCCCTGGACGAGCTCGGGAACGACCCCGCTCGAACGGAACGTACCGCGCTGCAACCCTTTTCGGAGCCCGGCGCCTGTCGCCTCGATCTGCTCCCCCGCTCGGCGACCGACGGATGAACCGGCGCCTCAACAGGCCAAACCGCCTCAACAGGCCAAACAAGGACGGTGGCCGCTTCATGAAGCTCGAAGCCCCGGTCCCGATGGCTCTGCTTGACCGCACCAAGTGGCATCTCGGCGCCAACGCACCGGTCGCGGCCTGGCTGACCTCACTTGGTGTGGTCGCCCTGTTCCACCGATACGTCGCCGAGTCGCCCTGGCTGTTGGTCCACCTGCTGTTGCTGGGCGCCGTCACCAACGCGATCTTCGTGTGGAGCGCCCATTTCACGGACGCACTTCTGCGCCGCCGCACCACTACCGGATCAAGACGCTGGCAAGCCTGCCGGCTGATCGCGCTGAACGTCGGTGTCCTCACGGTCGTCGGCGGCATGGTGAGCGCTCACTGGACACTGACGCTGGTCGGGTCCGTGGTCGTGGGCGCCGCGGCCGCCGCACACGGCATAACGCTGACCCTGCAAGCCCGCACGGCGCTGCCATCGCGCTTCGGAGCAACGGTGCGCTATTACGTCTGCGCCTCCCTGGCCCTTCCGATCGGCGCGGGGCTTGGTGCCACCTTGGCCCGCGACCCGGTCGAGCCATGGCACGGACGGTTGGTGATCGCACATGTCACTCTCAACCTGTTGGGTTGGATCGGTCTGACAGTCATGGGCACGCTGGTCACCCTCTGGCCGACGATGCTGCGCACCCGGATCGCCGGGGGCGCCGAACGCGTTGCGCGCCAGGCACTTCCGATACTGGTTGGCTCCGTTGTCGTGACCGTCGCGGGTGCCCTGGCCGGGTTGCAGGCGTTGGCGGCGGTCGGTGCAGCGGCGTACCTTGGCGGAGTCCTCTGGGCTGCTCGGCCGCTGGCACAAGTGACCCGAGCCAAGGCGCCCTCGGCCTATGCGACGTGGTCGGTCATGGCTGCCGTGGTCTGGCTGATCGGATCCCTGCTGGGCCTGGTCATCGTGTTGGTCACCAGCCCGACGTGGGCGCTGATCACGGACCGTCTGGGACTGCTCATCGTTCCCATGGCGGCCGGGTTCGCCGCCCAGGTCCTGCTCGGCGCCTTAACCTACCTGGCTCCCGTGGTCCTCGGCGGCGGACCCACCATCGTGAGAGGAACCCAGGCGCGGCTGGATCGGGCCCACGTCCCACGGGCTGTGCTCATCAACGTCGGACTGGTGGTCTGCATCCTCCCGGTCCCCCATCTGGTGCGACTCCTCATCTCGATTCTCGTGCTTGGCGCGTTCGCTGCCTTCCTGCCGCTGCTGGCCACTGCTCTCCTGTACGCCGAGCGCGCCAAACGGGCCGTACGCCACTTGGCCATCGATCCAAACCGTGAGCAGGCAGGTCCTTGAGCCGGCCGCGGGGGTGGCATACGGCATACCTCCGGGCAGGTGAATGCCACGAAGGTGATGACGAGCTGGTGGAGGGCAACGACAGCCTCACGGCAGGTGTCGATCGCAGCCTGATGCCAGCCTTGGTCGCCGTCGGTGATAGCAAGCCCACCACTGCGGGCGATCGCGACAAGGATGCTGCCCGCGGGACTCGAGGTCCCTCCATCCGCGCGCGAATGGCTCGATGACCTCCAGCTGTCCCAAGACACAGAGCCTGCCGACAACGGAAGCCTCCAGTTCGGTTGTCCACAGGGCAATGTGCGGCCGTTCTGCGGGGGAAGAGTCTCGCGTCTAGTCGTGCGCGTCGGCCGCTCCGGTTGCGACGCGCGGAACTAGCATCGCGGCGTGACTCTTTCGACGGACAGCCACAGGCCCACGACGTCGTAGCACTCCTGGCTGCCCCGCTTGTCCAGCGCAGTCATGCTGGACCTCAGGTTGTGGATGTTGGGGTTCGGGCTGCTGATCGGCTTGGCGTTCCCGTTTGTCGTGGTTCTGCTGGGAGTGCCGCGTGACATCGCTCTGCGTCCCAGCTTCTTCACCGCGACCTTGGTCGCCGGGCTCGTGGTTGCCGAGGTCAACCATCTGCTTGCCCGGACTGTCGTTGGGGTGCGGCTGCGGTCCCTGGTTGGCGGCATGCAGCGCGTCGAGGGATCCCTGGTCGACGCCTCCCGGAGTGGCGACTGGGCTGGATGCGACCCAGCTGCATGCACGGTGCCCGTTGACTCCACCGACGAGCTTGGGGAAGTGGCCGCGTCGTTCAACCGCCTGGTAACTGGGCTGTCCAACAGCCATCAGGTGTCTGATGGGATCAAGTCGCTCTCGCGCGCCTTCGCCGCCCACCTGGAGCTGGGCGCACTGGCGGAGGCGACATTGGGTGAGTTGTCGATCCGTACCGCCTGCGACGCCGCGTGCTTGCTCGTCGTCAACAACGGGCGGGTTGAAGTCGGGGGTTCAAGCGGTGTTCGCGATGCCGAACAGCTGGTGGCAGGCGAGACCGTGCTCACCGCACTGCGAACCGCGCGGCCCACCGTGCTGCACCTGTCGGCTGATGTCATGGTCAGCGGATCACTGGTCGACTTCACCCCGCAGGAGGTGCAGGTGGTGCCCGTCAGCTACGGCGTGGTGCCCGTCGGCGTCCTGGTGGTGGCCTTCGCGCAGCCGAGCAGCCCGCAGGCCAGGGCTGTGCTGAACGCCACGATGCCGGGTCTTGCAGTCGCGTTGAACAACGCCCTGAACCACGAGAACCTGCAGCGGGTCGCGGCCATGGACCCGCTGACAGGTGTCTACAACCGGCGGTTCGGCCTGCAACGCCTGACGGAGGAGTTCGGCCGCTCGAGTCGGTCCGGCGATCCCCTGGGCCTGCTGATGCTCGACCTCGACCACTTCAAGGCCGTCAATGACACCTACGGACACCTTGTCGGCGACCGGGTGCTGCAAACCGTCGTACGTGCGGCACGGCAGGTCCTGCGAGAGGGGGACGTGCTCCTGCGTTATGGCGGCGAGGAGTTCCTCATCGCCCTGCCGGGGGCAGGGCGTGATGAAGATGGCCGAACGGGTCCGTCGCGCCGTGGCCGAGGCCGAGGTCACCGAGGCCGGCCAGCGCATCCCGGTCACCGTGAGCATCGGTGGATCCGGGCTACCCGACAACAACGCCACGAAACCGCAAGACCTGATCGTGGTGGCCGACGCGGCCATGTACAGCTCAAAGGAGTCCGGACGCGACCGCTGGGTCATCGCCTGACAGCTCCTACCGATCGCTCGCGACTTGGCATCGCAGTACGGGGCTAGCGTCGCGTGCGTGAGGCGATCTCGACGTAGTGGCACAGTGCGTTGACGGCACGGAGCTGTTCCGGGGTGTGCACCTCGGCATCGAGCAGATCTGGGCTGGCCACGATCACGGTCAACGCCTTGGCCCGAGATACGGCGACATTGAGCCGGTGCAGGTCATAGAGGAACTCGACGCCCCGGGGCGCGTCAGCAGCGCTGGAGCTGGCCATGGAGTAGAGGACGACCGGCGCCTGCTGCCCCTGGAACTTGTCCACCGTGCCCACNCTCGCCCCGGCGGGCAGCCTGTCCAGGAGCCGCGCGACGTGCCGGTTGTACGGCGCCACCACCAGCACGTCGTCCAGTGTCAGAGGATGCTCGACTCCACGCACATCGCACCACGTGCCTCGGCACAGATCGTCAACGATTCCGGCGACCACCGCGACCTCCTCGTCACTGGACGAGCCGTTGGCCTCATGGGCGACGGGCTGCCACCGAAGCCCTGATCCTGACAACAGCCCCGAGGCCGAGATCCGTTGTACTTCAAGACCATTGGCAGAAGCCAGCCGGTCGTCGTAGGAGGTCCGAGAAACGAACTGGGTGATCTCGGGATGCATCCGATAGGTCTTGTCGAGAAAGACGCCGTGATCGGCGGGGATCGTGTCGTGGCCGTCCAGCAGGTGGTCGAGAGCGGAGATGCCCGCACCGTCGGGATGAATGGCCTGCGTCGGCTGGGTGAGCTGCCGAGGGTCGCCGAACAGGACCATGGAGCGGGCTGCGGAGCAGACGGCAACGGCGTTGGCCAACGAGAACTGCCCGGCCTCGTCGATCACCAGCACGTCAACCAGACCCTGCATGTCCTCACGGGCCCAGAGCCAGGCGGTCCCACCAACGAGGTTCGCGGTGCCGGTGGACAGGGCCCCGACGACGACGTCGTTTGTGCCCACCACGGTGATCTGGTCAGAACCGGCGTCCTCCATCTCGTCCCACTTCTGCAGCGCCGGACGGTTCACCTTGACGAGCAGGTTGTTGATGACCTTGTGGGACAGAGCAGTAACCCCGACCTTGAGCCCGTCGTCGAGCAAGGCTCGGATCAGCGCCGCACCCGTGGTCGTCTTGCCTGAACCGGGAGGGCCCTGGACAGCCAGGACCTGCCCGGACAGGGCCCGCCCCACACGGACCACCATCTCGGCCGGAGTCTCCCCGGCATTGGCCCCGAGCTGGAGCGGCACCAGATGCGGCGGCACCCGACGATCCAGGAGCGCTCTGCCCAAAGGCGATTCACCCGCCAGGACCTGTGCGCTGACCCGGGCGATCGACGCCTGCAGCACCTTGACGTTGAGCGGACCGTCGGGTCCGAACCCACGTGGCTGCGCCGGCGCAAGCCTCTTGGATCTCCGCAGCACGATGTAGCCGGTGACGGGGTCGAGCTCGATCACCTTGCCCAACGCCGCGTGCGGCTCGTCGACGTCGATGGCCTGGTTGCCAACAGCCAGCTTGCAGTCCTGGGGCTCGAAGTCATAGCGCCACAGCAAGGAGGCCTTGACCTCGCCCACCTGCACGGGGGTGGACAGCCCACCGATCGTCGAACCGTCCTCGACCAGCATCTCGTCGTCGAGATCCTCCACCCGGAAGAACTCCCACCACTTGGGACGGTCCTCGCGCCGGTGCCATCCGACCAGCCCCGCCAGGAGTGGCTGCCCCGCCTCGTGNAGCCGTTCGGCCAGGTCTGCCTCGGCCTGCTCGGCCGCGGATGCCTCGTCACTGGCCTGACCGTCCTTCACATCTGGGCGAGCCTGCACACCGTATCTGGCATCGAGCTCGTCCCGCCTCAGCTCCAGCCACGCGTGGAGGTCGTGGGTCGAACGCACATCATCACGGTTGTAGGCCTCGATCGCGTCCAGGATCGCGGTGTCCCCATCGACGAGGAACCGTTCGTACTCAACAACACTGGTCATGGCGTCGGCGACCTCGGCGTCCGAGCCCGCCGAGCGCGTCCGCCCCCAGTAGAAGTCCTCGAGCTTCTTGATGGAGTAGGACCCCTTGCTGATCCGGATCCCGCGCCGGACCACGCCATACAGGTCGACGAACCGCTCACCGCGCAGGAGGGTGTCGAGCGCGGTCTCGCGCGTCCCATGCCGACCTGTCAGGCGCTTGAGCGCCGTCTGCTCGTATGCCGCGTAGTGGTAGACGTGCATGTCAGGGTCGGCCTCGAGCCTGCCGATGAGGTCATCGATGAGCTGCTCGGTGAGCACCTGCTCCTCCTCGAAGCTGTGCGCCCACCACGATGTGAAGATCCCCTGGCGATCCCAAAGACCCGCGAGGTACTCACGCCCGGTCCCGTCCTGCGCGAACGGGTCGCCCTCGAAGTCGAGATAGACATCACCCGGGCTGGGCATGGGCAGAACCAGAAGACCTTTGCCCATCTCGGGGAACAGCAGCTCGTATGCCGGCACGCCCGTTGTGCGTTCGGCCACCTGGAGGCGGGCCTGCTGGGTGAGCCGCTCCCGGGAGGGCCTACCGATGCTGCGCGGGAGGTCGGCAGGATCGGCCTTGCCGAGATCAGCGACGGTCGAGATCCCTGCATCCACAAGGGTTTGCCGCTGGTCCTTGCGCATCCCAGCGACCAACGAGAGGTCGTCGGCCGCCTCCCAGAGGTCACCGCAACGAGTCGACCATCGGCACTGGGAACAGTGAGCCACCGGCACCGGTTGGGTGGCGGATCGAGATTCGACGGCCAGGCGCAGTCGGCTTCGAGCTCTCCGGGCGTACGACGCCACATCGGCCAGGCGCCAGGGGCGCTCGACGCCGTCGCCGGTGACGACGCTGAGGAACTCGGGATGAACCCCTTGGAGCAGAGCCAGCCGCTCGGCATACGTGGCCATCTGGAGCAGCGCGGGCACCTTGAGCCGACGGGCAAGCTTGGTGTCGGCGATGTCGTAGGACCATTCGCCGAGGTCGCTGGGTCGATCGGTGCGCAGCAGGAAATCGGCCTGGCCGCCCCAACTCCCGTCGTAGAAGGTCGCCTGGTAGATCACGTCCACCCCTGTGCGGATCGCGGCGAGGGTCTGCTGCTCCGCCTCGATGCGGCCGGTCACGTCGAACCGCGTAGGGATCTCGGTGACCTCCAGCCCCGCCTCGCGCAGGCGCAGGAGATAGGCCCGCTCATGGTCCATGCCCTTGCTGAACACCAGGTTGAGGGCGTCGTCAGCGATCTTCGCGCCGCCACTGCCCGGGTCATCGAGCGCCGCCAGGTCGAGCGTGGTGACGTGCGCGCAGGCGAGGTGCTTCGTGAGGTCCGTGGGGCTCAGAACCAGCTGTCCCTCAATCCGATTCACAAAGCTCACCTCCTCGTTGCCAGCACCATCCGAATGTTGGCTGCAGGCTACGACGTGCCACCGACAGCCAACGCACACGCCGGTGTGGGCCACCCGGTATGGCGAGCCGCCGGGTACATCTGCCGCACTTGGCCGGAAGACGGCCCCGGTATGGCGAGCCGCCGGGTACCCCTGCCGCACTTGGCCGGCAGACGGCCCCTGATGCCTGAACCGCCGACCTGACGGGACCTTGGTCCCTACCGCTCGCGATGGGCGCGTTGGAGGCTGGCATCCGGACACGAGGAGGAGGATCCCATCAGTCACCTCGAGCCGAGCACCGCGATGCCGGAGTGGGGCACCGCGTTGCGGGATCGAAGCATCGCGATGCCGGAGCGGGGCATCGCGATGCTGGAGGCGGCTCATCTCACCCGGCGCTTCGGCAGCCGCGTCGCGGTCGACGATGTCACCTTCCGGGTGGCACCGGGAGAGACCTACGGTCTGCTCGGCCCCAACGGCGCCGGCAAGACCACGACCATCCGCCTGGTGTGCGGCCTGCTGTCCGCGGATGGCGGCGAGGTCACCGTCGCCGGTAAGCCGGTCAGCACGTCGGACCCAAGGGCGAAAGCGCACATCGGCTATGTGCCTCAGGACGTGTCCCTCTATCCCGACCTGACCGCCCGGGAGAACCTGACCTTCTTCGGGCGGCTCTATCGGCTCAAGGGCGCGGCGCTAGGCCAACGCGTCGACGAGGTCCTGGACCTCATCGACCTGCTGGACCGCGGTGACGATCGGGTCGAGTCCTTCAGCGGTGGCATGAAGCGACGGCTCAACATCGGCGCCAGCCTGCTGCACCGACCCAGTCTGCTCATCCTGGACGAGCCGACGGTCGGGGTCGACCCGCAAAGTCGGCACGCCATCCTGGAGAGCATCCGCACCCTCGGGTCATCAGGTCTCGCGGTGCTCTACACGACTCACTACATGGAGGAGGCCGAGCGGCTCTGCGACCGCATCGGCATCATCGACCATGGTCGACTGATAGCAGAGGGGACCAGCCGTGAGCTCGTCGCGCAGGTAGGCGAGAGGGATCGAATCACCCTGTCGGCCAATGGTTCTCTCGCAGCATTCGCCGAGGCGTGCCGCTCCCTGGAGGGCATCGAGCGCGTCGACTCGACCGACTCCACAGTCGAGCTCCTCGCCCGAGACGGGAGACTCCGTCTGCCCCAGGTGCTGGAGGCCGCGGGTCGGGCCGGCACGTCGGTGCGGTCCGTCGAGGTGGACGAGCCGGACCTCGAGGCGGTCTTTCTTCACCTCACCGGCACAGCACTTCGGGAGTGAGGCATGAGTGCCATCCTCGCGATTGCCCGAAAGGACCTACGGCAGCGACTGCGTGACCGCTCGGCCATCGTGCTGGGCTTCATCGCGCCCATGGCCGTTGCCGGGCTGATCAGCGTTGCCTTCGGGTCGACCGGATCGTTCCACGCCAACGTGGCTGTGGTCGACCTCGACAGAGGCGGGGTGGCGACCGCGTTCACCTCCTTCCTGCACAGACCTGAGCTCGCCGACCTGCTCACCGTGACGTCGGTGGCGGGCGAGGCGGACGCTCGGTCAAAGGTCGCCAAGGGCGACGTCAGCGCCGCGTTCGTCATCCCCAAGGGGTTCTCCGCGGCGATCGACTCAGGGCAGGGGCGACCCATCACCGTCCTGGCCAGTGTCGACTCATCGGTGGCAGCACAGGTATCGCGTTCGCTCGCGCAGTCGTTCACGGCCCAGATCGAGGCGGTCCAGCTCTCCGTCCAGACCGCGGTGCGCGCGGGGGCTCCCCATTCCTCGGCTGCCGCGTTGGCCGCTGAGGCGGCTGCGGCGCAGCTCCCGGAGCAGACGGCCACGCTCCCCTCGGGCACGCGAGCACCAACCGGCACCAGCTACTACGCGCCCGCCATGGGGATCTTCTTCATGTTCTTCGCCATCGGCTTCGGCGCGCGCGGCTTCTTCCTCG
>JGI24129J20441_1000538_pt1 | contig 11796 bp, 13 predicted proteins | sample BarGraNGADG00211_FD_20441 | JGI IMG/M metagenome (IMG submission 20441) | reverse complement strand
CTCAACGCCCCGCCGTTGTCGACAGTGATGTCACGCTTGGCGTACTCCACGCACAGCGGGTCACGGCTTGCCACGGACGCCGGTGGCTGAGCGCCCTCCCCATAACGCAGGAAATGGCACTCGCGGGCGAAGGAGGGCGCAGCGTATGACTGCAGCGGTGCGGGGTCGGCGGTGGGCAAGGGATCGGGCATCGCGAACGCCGGCAGCACCCCGCTCAAGAGCGAAGCGGTGGTCGCGAGCAACAGCATGAGGGGCCGACGCATGCCCCTACAACGAGCGGCTCCCGGAGAGGTTACGCGAAGTAGGTTCTGCTCACGAGAAATCCCGCGACGTCGGCCTTGCCGCTCTCACGACCCGGTCGTGTGGGTGTCGATGGCGCGTTTGGCCGGCGCTCGACCCGGACCGCACGGACGCGCCATCTGCCAGCACCAGGATGCGTGGCAGACACCGGATGCCTATAGAGAGCAATCACAGCACTCTCTGACGATGCTCGGGCCGTATCTCCACCGGACCCGCGCCCACCGTAGGACGGTCATGCCACCCGAGTCTGCAGCGGCAGCAGCCAGAAGCACCGTCTTGCCGCTTCCCGGCTCACCGCGCAGCAGCAGTGCACCACCGCGGCCCGCGCGGGCGCCGGAGACCATCCGCGCGATCAGGGTGAGGGCCCCCTCACGTCCGATGAGCACCGGGCGAATATACCAAAGCACGGACACAACCCGGGCTCAACTGCCAGGGTTTGCCTGGACGCCGGGAACCGGAGCCGTCAAGCGACCGTGACGGCGTCGCTTGAGGTCGAGTTCGGAGAGCGATGGAAGGCGCGGCCATAGGTTCTGAGAAGTTCCACGTGGCGGCTTTCCGAACCCAACCCGATGCCCACGTATTCGCATACGTCCTGGGCCAGGTGAGCCGTCCCTTGAAAGCAGTGACAACCTCACACCAGCGCACCGGCAACGCCTGATCAGTTCTCGAGCGTTGACCGGTCGGGGTTCGCCAAGATCGCCAGGAGTCTCAGGGCCGATCCCAGCGGGACAGCGACCCCCTGGAATCGATTATCTGGGCGACGAGGTCGCACATCGGGCACTCCGCATTGCCAAGATCGAGGCAGTCGTCACGATCGAGGCAGTCGTCACGATCGAGGCAAGCGACGCCCCAGGAGGTAACCAACGGCCAGGCCCAAGATGCCTAGGAGGGGCGCGGCATACCGCTTGAGAAGAACGGGGACCACCGTGCTCAGCAGGTTCAGCTCAACATCTGCTGCGGCAGGCCGGTGCTCCACCTGCGGACGTTGCGCGACCCGCACGGCGAGCGCGGGTTGCTCGACCTGTGGGTGGGCCGAAGGCAACGGTGCCGCTTCTGGTGATGCCAGGTTGGCCTGCAGACAGGCAACGAACTGTCCGAGCAGCTTGTCGCTGACGTCCTGCATGACTCCTCTGCCGAACTGCGCCGGTTTGCCGGTGACGGTTAGATCCGTTGTCACGTGCACGGCCGTCCCGTCGCCGTCCGGCCTCAGCTGCGCCGTAACGGTCGCGTTGGCCGTGCCGTTGCCACGTTTGTCCCTGCCCCTGGCCTCGATCACCGCCCGCCGCACAACCTCGTCGCGCTCGACGTAGGTGCCGGTCCCGCTGTATTGCAAGGCGATCGCGCCAAGCTTGACTTTGGCAGATCCCGTGAATTGGTCTCCTTCGACAGAGATCAGGGTCGCGCCTGGGAAGCATGGGACGACCATCTCAGGGTCGTTGAACGCCGCCCAGGTCTGCTCGAGGGACGCTGGGACTGTGAACTGGTGCCTGAGCTCCACGGGTTCTGCCCGATCAGCCCGCGGCGGCCAACACGGCCCGACGTGCCAGGATCGGTGCTAGATGACGACGATAGTCACCATCGCCGTTAAGGTCGCTCGGCGGCCGGGTCCCATCGGCAATGTCCGCGACCGCCGCTGCGATCGCCGAGGCGTCGACGGCGACACCAACCAGAGCCTGCTCGGTAGCCGTTGCGCGGACCGGGGCGGAACCCATGTTGGTCAGGGCCACCCGGGCCTGCGCGATAGCGCCGGCCTCGACGCGCACGGTGGCGGCGACGGCCACGATCGACCATTGCTGGGCGACCCGCGCGAACTTCTCGTAGTGAGCACCCCAACCGGTGAGCTTGGGCACCCGGACCTCGGTGAGGATCTCACCTTCACCGATGGCGGTCGTGAACAGGTCCTGGAAGAAGTCCACGGCAGGCACAGTGCGGGTTCCGGATGGTCCGGCGATGACGAACGACGCGTCCAGGGCCAGTGCCGACGCAGGCAGGTCGCCCGCCGGATCGGCGTGAGCCAGTGCCCCTCCGAAAGTCCCGCGATGGCGGACCTGGGGATCAGCGATCGTCTGAGTAGCCTTGCTCAGCAAGAGGGCATGGGTTGCCACAATGGACGATCGAGCCACGTCGTCGTGCGATGTCATGGCGCCGATGACGAGGACGTCGCCCTCCTCCCGGATCCCCCGCAGGGACCCGATCCGTCCCAGGTCGACGATGACCTCCGGTGCGGCCAACCGCAGCTTGAGGAGGGGAATCAGGCTCTGGCCGCCGGCCAGGACTTTGACGTCGTCGGACGAACCGAGCAGTTGCATGGCCTCCGCAACGCTGGTTGGGGAGTGGTAGTCGAAAGCTGCCGGGATCATGCCGTGCCACCCTTGGTCGAAGCTGCCCGAAGCGCACGCCACACGGTCTGTGGAGCGCATGGCATGACGACGTCCTGGACGCCAAGATGCCTGATGGCGTCGATCACGCCGTTCACGATCGCCGGGGTCGAGGCGATCGTTCCCGCCTCGCCAACTCCCTTGACGCCCAGATCATTTGTCGTCGATGCCGACACAGTGCGGTCGGTAATGAACGACGGGAGATCGGCAGCGCTCGGCACTAGGTAGTCGACGAAGGAACCAGAGACCAAGGTGCCGTTTTCGTCATACACAGCTTCCTCGAACAACGCCTGTGCGATGCCCTGTGCGAGCCCGCCATGGACTTGGCCCTCGACGATGAGCGGGTTGACCACGTTGCCGATGTCGTCGACGCAGACGTACTTGCGTAGCTTGACCGCACCCGTCTCGGTGTCGACCTCCATGGCCGCAATGTGCGTGCCGTGGGGGAACGAGAAATCCACCGGGTCGAACGTGGCGTCCGCGTCGATACAGGGCTCGAAATTATCAGGAAGGTTGTGGCCCTGGAACGCCGCGAACGCCGTCTCCGCGAGGGCCATCCCCTTGTCGGTGCCCTTGACCGTGAACCGGCCACCGGTGAACTCGAGGTCGTCGGCACTGGCCTCGAGAAGATGCGCCGCGACAGCGCGTGCCTTCTCGATGACCTTGTCGGCAGCTTTGACGACGGCCATGCCCCCCACGACCAACGATCGGGACCCATACGTGTCAAGGCCTCTCGGCGAGATCGCTGTGTCTCCGTGCAGGACCTCGACGTCCTCGAAGGGAACGCCCAGCCGGTCGGCCACGATCTGGCTCCAAGCCGTCTCGTGGCCCTGCCCGTGCGAGCTCGTGCCCGTGACGACCTCGACCTTGCCCGTGGGCAGCACCCGAACGGATGCGTGTTCCCAGCCTCCGCCGACGTAGTTGAGCGCGCCCAGCACCCGGGATGGCGCCAGCCCGCACATCTCGGTGAAGGTCGAGACGCCGATGCCGAGCTGGATCGGGTCACCGGACTCGCGGCGATGCCTCTGCTCGGCGCGCAGCTCGTCGTAGCCGAAGAGCTCCTTGGCTCTCGAGGTGGCCGCCTCGTAGTTGCCCGAGTCGTAGGTCATGCCTGCGACGGTCGTGAAGGGGAACTCTTCGTGCTTGATCCAGTTCTGCTCACGCAGCTCGATAGGGTCTCGGCCCAACTCGGCGGCGAGGTCGTCCATCAGCCGTTCGATCGCGAACGTCGCCTCGGGACGGCCGGCGCCACGGTAGGCATCGGTCCACGTCGTGTTGGTGAAGACGTTGGTGTCGGTGAAGCGGTAGCCGGCGAACTTGTAGATCGAGTTGTACATGAACGCGCCCAGCACCGGGACGCCCGAGGTCACGAGGCCTAGATACGCGCCCATGTTGGCGAGCAGGTCGACCTTGAGCCCAGTTACGGTGCCGTCCTTGGTCGCAGCCAGGGTCAGTCGCTGCAGCTGGTCGCGGCCGTGGTGGCCCGAGACCAGAGACTCAGAGCGCGTCTCGGTGTACTTGCACGGCTTGCCGGTGTGTTGCGCCGCGAGGACGGTCAGGACCTCCTCCGGGGTGAACTGCAGCTTGCCGCCGAACCCGCCGCCGACATCCGGGGCGATCACCCGGATCTTGCTCTCCGGGATGCCCAGCACGAGTGCGAGGAAGATGCGGACGAAGTGCGGTACCTGGGTGGCGCTCCAGACGGTCAGCTGCTCCCCGGTGGGGTCGACCAGGACCGACCGGGGCTCCATGAATGCGGGAATCAGCCGCTGCTGACGGTAGGTCCGTTCGATGACGACTCCGTCCTCGCGCGCCTTGGCGATCTCCTCGTCGACATCGGTACCGGTACCCGCCTGTCTTGAGTCATAGACCCAGGTGGCTGACACGTTGGTGGAGAGCTCGGGATGCGCGTAAGGCGGGCCGGCCGCCGCTGTGGCGAGGTCCAGGACCACGGGAAGCTCCTCGTAGTCCACGTCAACCAGTTCGATCGCGTCCCTGGCCTCGCGGGCGCTTCGAGCCACGACGACGGCGACCACCTCACCGGCGAAGGCGACGTGATCCACAGCAACCGCTGGGTGATTGGGAGCTTTCTGGTCAGCCGTGATCGGCCAGGCGTTCGGCAGGCTACCCTGCTTGCCAGCCAGATCGGCGCCGGTCAGCACCGCGACGACACCGGGGGACGTCTTGGCCGCAGAGGCATCGACGGCAGTGATCCGAGCGTGCGCTACGGGGCTGCGAACCATCCCGAGGTGGAGCATGCCGGACACAGAGAGGTTGTCGGTGTATCGGGTCCTGCCAGTGATCAGACGCTGGTCCTCCTTGCGTCGCCGCGCCTTGCCGATCTCAGGTGTCTGCGAGGAGGTGGCCTCCTGTTCCGTGGTCGTCATGACGAGGCTCCAGTTGCTGCCGCAGCGCGGGCCGGTGCCGAGCCGCCTGCCACGTGCTGCACGGCCTTGACGATGTTCTGGTACCCCGTGCACCGACACAGATTGCCCTCGAGGCCATGGCGGATCTCGGTCTCAGTGGGGTTGGGGTTGTCATTGAGCAGGTCAATCGAGGACATGATCATGCCCGGCGTGCAGAAGCCGCACTGAAGGGCGTGACACTCGTGGAAGGCCGCCTGCATCGGGTGCAGGACGCCGTCTTGTGCCAATCCCTCAATGGTGGTGACCTCGTGGCCATCGGCCTGAACAGCCAGCATCGTGCAGGACTTGACGCTGCGACCGTCGAGATGAACGGTGCAAGCGCCACAGTTGGTCGTGTCGCACCCGATGACAGTGCCGGTCTTGCCGACCTGCTCTCGGAGGTACTGCACGAGCAGGGTGCGATTCTCGACCTCGTCGGTGTAGGCGACGCCGTCCACCGTGACATTGATTCGGGTCATTTCTGGCCTAACCTCCGCTGTCGCCGCCGGATGGGCACCCCACCGGACGCGGCGACCTCGTCCAGGGTTTGGGGAAGACCTAAGACAACCGTGCTGTGGCCTACGACACAAGCCCTGGCAGGCCTTGACTTCAGCGATGGACACGTTCACTTCACCTCGGATGCTCCTCAGCCCTGATCGCGCCTATGTAGGCCACGTCTGGCAGACGTAGGCAACCTCCAGCACCGGCACGTCACAGCTGGGGTCGCGGGTGAGCACGCACATCACGGCGCAGGTCGATACGGTGCAGGTCGATCGCTCCGGTGGTGCGGCCACACCACGACCACCTCGTCGACGAGCAGGAACCGACAGATCGTCGCAAAGACCGACCGGGCTTCGCAGACCGTCACGTGATGGCTGAGGAACGACCCCCGCCTTCCACATCGGCAAAGTCGACCGCGCCGAAGTCGAGCATCCGCGGCTTATGGGCGTAGGCGGCACGCAAGTCGCGCGTGCCCACGCCTTTGCGTTGACCGACCGCACCGTCGGTGAGAGCAGCCAGCTATGGTCGCTTGCCAGCAGCCCGCGCGTCGTCGGCGATCGCGACGTGCGCCCGGTCGACTCCAGTTCTCACGCCGGCGGTGTGCCATCCCTTTCGGGCCGCACGACCAGTCGCCTGCCGAACCAGGCGAGATCCGAGTGCTCGATCACAGTGGCCAGAGCGAGCGTGCGCCCCGCTTCATTGTCTTTAGCCACCGCCCCGAGCTGGTGGAAGGTTCCCCTGGGACACCCTCTCCACAGACACGTCCAGGACGCCGCCCGGTCAGGCCAGCGGTGAAAGCATCGTCGTGGCTGATGGCGCAGCGCACCGGCACCGGCTGGCCGGCCGGCCACCACCTACTGGGTCCGGGCCCACCAGCATGGACGCACCGGCAGAGCGGGGAGCCGGGCGCTGCCGTCCCGACGACGGTCGCAACACCGATCGTCAAGCCGGCGCGCCACCAAACCGTCAGCTCAGGCAGAACCTCACGCATGCGCCACCACCTTCAACAGTTCCGCGAAGGACGCCAGCGAGTGCCCTGCCACTAGCTTGTCGACGTATGGCAGCACCGCAGCGATCCCGCCCTGAACCGGCTGGTACCCGACCTTTCCCCGGTGCGGGTTCATCCACACGACGGCATGCGCGAGCCGCTGCAACCGGGCGACCTGCTCGCCAAGCAGTCGCGGGTCGCCACGCTCCCACCCGTCGGAAGCGATGACAACGACCGATCCACGCGCCACACCGCGTTGTCCCCAACGGACGATGAAGGCTCGAATCGACTCCCCCAGGCGAGTGCCGCCGGACCAGTCCGGGACGCTCTGGCCCGCGGCCTTGAGCGCCTCCTCGGGATCAAGATGCCGCAGCGCCGTCGTCACCCGGGTCAGTCGCGTGCCAATCGTGAAAACCTCGACCCGACCCGGAACCTCGTGGGACATCCGGTGGCCCAGCCGCAACAGCGAGTCGGCATACGGCTCCATCGACCCGGATACGTCCACCAGCAGCACGATCCGGCGAGCCCTTGTCCGAGGACGGCGGAAACGCAGCGGTCCGGGCTCCCCGGCCCGCTGCAGCTGTTCGCGCAGCGTGCGCCGAGGGTCGATTTCACCGCGATGAGAAGGGCCTCGCCGCGGGCTGCGGCGGCGCGGAGGATCAACCTGGAGTTCCGCGAACAAACTCGTCAGCGAACGGCGTTCGGCTTCGGACAGCTGCGCGATGTCGCGGTGACGCAGCACCTCGGTCGCACTGGTGAGCGCGCGCACCCCTTGGTCCTCGTTCTCATCTTCGGCCGACGTCCCTGGCACCAACGGTGCCCGCTGGACCGTTCGCGTCACGGGCTCTGCCTGCCGACGCGGTGAACCCTCGCCGGAGAACCAGGCACGAAACGCCGCGTCGTAGCGTTCGAGGTCCTCCGGCGACGAACAGAGGGTCGAGCGGCCTGACCAGAACACCCCTTGACGGTCGCCGGCGCCGGCGAGCGAGGTCGCACGCAGGAACGCGTGGGTGCGGTCGGCGGTGACGGTGACACCGGCGTGCCGTACGGTGCGGGTGAAAGCCACCAGCATCTCGTCGGGCGCCAAGCCACCGGAGCGCCCCACAGGAGCAGCCCCGGAGCTCGCCATGGTGCTCATCCCGCCAGGATCAGGTCCAAGGAGTCCCGCACACGGTCCGCGTCCTCGCGATACTTCAGCACGGCACCCAGTGTGGCGCTTGCGGTCTCGAGGTCGAGGTGGTCGCGCCCAAGCTGGCGCAGTGCCCGTGCCCAGTCCAGTGTTTCGGACACGCCCGGCGGCTTCAGCAGGTCGCCGGAGGCGCGCATCCGCTGTACCGCCCTGGCCACCTGTTCGGCGAGCCGCTCGGACACCTCTGGCAGTCGGCTGCGCACGATCTCGACCTCGCGTGCCAGGCCCGGGTGCTCGATCCAGTGATAGAGGCAGCGCCGTTTGAGGGCGTCGTGGAGCTCACGCGTGCGGTTCGAGGTCAGGACAACCACCGGCGGCTTCTCTGCACGAACCACGCCATACTCCGGGATTGTCACCTGGTTNGTAGAGAGCACCTCGAGCAGAAACGCCTCGAACTCGTCGTCGGCACGATCGATCTCGTCGATGAGCAGCACCGCGTTCTGCTCGCGCAGCGCCCGCAGGATTGGCCGGTCGAGCAAGAACCGGTCGGCAAAGAGTGAGGCCTCCAGCGCCTCGGTGTCCACGCTGCTCGTCAACTGGCTTGTCGCCTCGACCGCCCGTAGGTGCAGGATCTGACGCGGGAAGTCCCAATCATAGAGAGCTTGGCTGGCGTCGATGCCCTCGTAGCACTGGAGCCGGATCAGCGGGCCGTCCAACAGCAAGGCGAGCGCCTCGGCCAGGGCGGTCTTACCCGTGCCCGGCTCGCCCTCCAGCAACAGCGGCCGTTGCATCGCCAGCGCGAGATATGTGATCGTGGACAAGCCCTCGTCCGGCAGATAACCGGTCGCCCGCAGCCGCGTCGAGACCTCCTGAGCTGACTTGGGTGAATGCGCCATGAACCAACACTATGCGCTCGACTCGTCTCGAGCCCGAGGATCTGACCCGGGTCTCCGTTGGCGCTCGCCATCCCGCGCCGAGGTACCCACCGATACCGGGGAGTCTCGTCCGTCTCGGTGTCTCCCGGTTACACGGTTGGCTACACCTACATACCCTCTAGCCACAGCTTGGTGTCACGAACTCATGGGTCACGGCGTCGGGACACTGGCCAACGGTTCCCAACTTAGTTTCTGTCTGTGACAGAATTAATTCGTGGCTATNAGTGACTTCGACCTGGACTGTTGACGCGTGAGGCGCCGCGCCCGCAGTGGATACGGGATCACCCACACGCCCCTTGGGCCGCGGTCACCGCCGTGTGTCTGGGCGCCTTCATGGGGCAGCTGGACGCGAGCATCGTGACCCTGACATACCCGCGACTGCAGTCGGAGTTCGCCACAGGGCTGGGCAGCGTCGCGTGGGTCTCGTTGTCCTACCTTGTGGTTCTGGCGGTGCTGTTGGTACCGGTGGGTCGTTGGGCGGACACCCGAGGACGCAAGCTGTTGTACCTGTATGGGTTCGGGCTGTTCTCCCTTGCGTCCGCCGCGTGTGCCCTGGCACCGACCCTGGGCTGGCTCGTGGTCGGGCGCGGGTTGCAGGCTGTTGGGGCTGCGCTGTTACAGGCCAACAGCGTGGCACTGGTAGTGCTCAGCGTCCCGGCTTCCCGGGTGCGGACCGCGCTCGGTTTGCAGGGCGCCGCCCAAGCGCTGGGCCTGGCCCTGGGTCCCACCCTCGGTGGGTTGCTGGTGGACGCATACGGGTGGCGGTCTGTGTTTTGGGTGAACGTCCCCGTGGGCGTCGTGGCGATCTTGGCCGGGTATGTTCTTCTGCCGCGTAGCCGGGACCTTAACCCAGGGCGGGGCAGGGACATGGCCGGGTTCGTCCTGTTGGCGGGCACGATCGTGTCGAGCCTGTTGGTACTGAGCGGCCTGTCCGGTATGCCCCTGCCGTCAGCTGTGGTGGTGGGGCTGTGCGTGGCGGCGGTCGTGGCTGCGATGCTCTTCTGGCGCGCCGAGACAAATGCGGTGGCCCCGTTGGTGGACATCAACCTGCTTCGGCGCGGCGGGCTCGGTGCCTCGTTGACGGGGGCACTACTGGCATACCTGCTGCTGTTCGCCCCCTTGGTCCTGTATCCGAGCGTCTTTGACACCTGGGGCATGAGCGTGGCCGCCGGCGGGCTGGTGCTGTCCTGCCTGCCGGCCGGTTTCGCGCTGGCTGCTGTCGGTGCAAGCGCGGCGCACCTGCGAGCGTCCAACCGGCAACGGGTCGCGGTGGGCTCGGTCGGGGTGCTCGCCTGCCTGGTGGCCAACATTGCGCTGTGGCGCTCGCCGGGTCTGGTCGCCGCGCTGCTGCTGCTCATGGGGGCCTTCCTGGGCCTGGTGATCCCGGCGAACAACGCCACCGTAATGGCAGCGGTCCCGGCACGTGCCTCCGCCGTGACCGGCGGCATGGTCAACGTGGCACGCGCACTGGGCACCGCCCTGGGCGTCGCGGTAGCGGCCATGGGCCTGCACGTCGCTGAGCTGCACAACTGGGTGGGACCACAGGTAGTACTCAGCGCCCTGGGAGTGTGCTCGATCGCCTTGGCCGCAACCACTCTGAGCCGGCCACCGACGCAGGGTAGGACGATGGCAAGGTGACGTGGATGAACACCGTCCCAGCCGAGCCCGTACTACCCGAAGCCGTCGCCGACCTCGTCGCCAGGTTGCGTCGGGCTATGCGCAAGGCGGCCCGGGTCCGGGCGCCCGCCATGCCCCTGAGCGTGGCACGGCTGGAGTTGTTGAGCCTGTTGCAGGAGCACCCCGGGGCCAGGCTCGGTGACCTGGCCGGACTGCTTCATCTTGCTGCGAACTCGGTGAGCACCCTGGCAAACGCCATGGTCAGCGCCGGGATGCTGGACCGCTCCCCCGGCACCACAGACAAGCGGACCGTGGAGTTCACCCTGACTCCCCGAGGCGCCCAGCTCGTCGGGCAATGGCGAACCACGAACACCGCTCTGCTGCTGTCCGCCATAACGGCCTTGGACCCCCAAGATCGACACATTCTGAACAAGGCGCTCCCAGTCTTGGAGCGCCTCGTGGCCGCCATCGACGAGCAGGCCCAGACGCTAGCGCACCACCGCGCCGTTGGCATCGCATGAACGAGGGAAGGATGCCGGCCGCTCGCGTCAAGGCCCACGAGTTCCAGGCGATGCTGCGGGGCTGGTGGGAGCTGCTCATCTGGGAGGTCGCCGCGACAACCTGACCGTGGTGCTGGCACCCAAGCATCTCAGCCTGGGCATCGGGGCTACCATCATCGACCTGCCGCAGTGGACCAGACCCTGTGCCTCGCCAGGACGCGGCACACCAGTTCGACGACCCTTCTACTGGGCGGTGCCGGCAGGCGAAGGTCCGTGGTCAACGGGCTGGGCGCCGCCGTCCTCATCACCCCCCATCGGTGCGGTGGGCGCAGTCGTCACCATCCTCTACCCAGCTGCGCACCACGAGTGCTCGCCTCCGCGCGACCTGCCCGTACGAAGGACAACCGGCGCGTGATCCTCCCAATGGGCATCCCCAGCCCACCCCAGGGTGTCTGGCTCCTGGGGCCCTTTCCCATCCGCGCCTATGCGCTATGCATCCTGGCCGGAATCGGCGTCCCCGTCTGGATGGGGGAACGGCGATGGAAAGCCAGAGGCGGCGCCCCCGCGGTGGCCGAATCGACGTGTTTACAGATAGTGCCGTTCGGCATCGTCAGAGAGCGGGTCTACCACGTGCTCATCGACCCCGATCTCTATCTCACCGCGGGCAGGAACCCGTGGAACGCGTTCAAGATCTGGGATTGTGGTTTGGGTATCTGGGGGCGGTTCTGCTCGGTGAATTGGGCGCCCTGATCGGTGCCCGCCGCGGGTGTACCCCTACCACCGCGAGCAGACGCAATCGCCCCGGCATCGCGGTGGCCCAGGCGTTCGGGCGGTGGGGCAGCTGGTTCAACCAGAGACTCTTCGGCCGCGGTGAAGCCGGCGACGTACGGGGCGAATGCGCGCCCGTGACCAAGCTGGAAGCGCCGGTCGGCTCAGATCACCAGGGCGGCCACGCCAAGCCACCACAGCGACTCGCGCATCGATACCGCCAACCACATCCTCGGTCTGCGCAACCGGCTGGTCGCCACCAAGGTCCTGTCCGC
>JGI24129J20441_1000530_pt1 | contig 11856 bp, 17 predicted proteins | sample BarGraNGADG00211_FD_20441 | JGI IMG/M metagenome (IMG submission 20441) | reverse complement strand
CCCGCCTCAACAAGGCGTGCGCCGCCAAAGTGGCTGCCACAAACACGGTGAACAACGGCGCGGTCATGTCGATCTTCGCCAAGATGCTGACCTTCGACCGAAAGTCGGGGGAGCAGTGGAAGTCACCGATCCCCGTGTCGACGTCGTGCAAGGCGGAGATCCTCAAGACACTTTCAAATGACACTCTCATGCTCACGGACTTCCGTGCCTCGCTCCTGCGAGCAGGCTGCAGTAACCCATCGAAATAGTGAGGCTTCGCGTCTTCGCCGGGAAGTCGCGGGTCCCTATTGGACAGTGCCTGACAAACGCGGGCCGTGACAGCCCCGGGGAGGAGAGCATGGAGCGTCGTGAGGAAGTAGACCGCTGGATGGAAAACAGCTGGACGGGTGCGGACCATTGTGCCGAGGGCGAAGAGGCGCGACTGCATCGGGCCTTTCGCGCCGTCCTCTGCGCCATGCCAGACGAGGACTTCGACCGCTTCGACGCCGCGAACCCGACTGTCATCTGCCAGCCGCACGTCAACGCCTCGGTCTTCTCCTACTATGTCTCTGTTCCGACTGGTGTGCAGGGTGGTCGGGTGAATGTAATCTATTTTTCGCCGTCCCTGTTCCGCAAGACCGATAAGAATCTCACCAACGTGGTGGCGCATGAATGTGCCCACGTGGTGCTCGGACACTATGAGAATCCTGCGACAGACTCGCCGCGTGCCCGCGAGCAGGAGGCCGATGATCGGTCAGCAACCTGGGGATTCCGACGCACGTACACGAAGAGCAAGTTCGACCAGTTGCCGTGACCGGTTGAGGGTGGCGAGTTTAGAACTCCGAAAACTTGGGGGACCACCGGAACCCTTGTGACTCCGCGAGATGTCGGGGCGTGCCGGTCACGACAGCGCGAACGTACGTCGGGTCGTGCGTCCGGCAGACATCAGCGATGATGGCTTCACGGTCGTAGGTGTCGTCGGTGCGGATGTCGAGAAGTTCACGCGCGAGGGCGACGACGCGGCGGGCTTTGTGAGTACTGAGGAGAGTACCAGATGCCTGCGTACAATATCTGTCATTCCAAACGGTCGGGACTTTCTTCATTCGTTGCCTTTCGTTTCAGATCGCGGGCCAGCTTCTCGCAGAACTCGCGTAGTTTCTTCGGGTCGCTGGGGACTCGCGCCAAGTGGAGTACGGGTTTCTTCATTTCTGCACCATCGATGGGTCCAACTTCCCGTCGCGCACATCAAGCAGCGACTGGGCCACGTTGCGGGCCTGTTCCTCATGGTGATACAACCCGTACACCTCGGACCCCTCCAGCCCGCCTTTGAAGGCGTTCGTGAGGGCGGTCCAGTCACACTCCCAACAGCAATCCGCGAGTTCGCTGGTGGGCGTCGGCCGTATCACCAACCACATGTGCGACTGGTTGCGGCGGCGGTCGTCTTCTCTTGCCGCCATGATGCCCGAATCTCCGGGTGTCGATCCAATGTTCATTACTGTTACCTCGCCTCGATTGTAGCGTGGTGGTCCCTGAAACACGTCAGGCCAGCCCGTGGACGGCTGGCCTGTTCGTGGAATCCGTTGCAATCTGGTTGCAAGCGGCTGAGTGAAATGTGGTCGGGGCGCCGGGATTCGGACCCGGGACCTCCTGCGCCCAAGGCAGGCTGGCTAACGGCATTTCCCTAATGATTCCTTGGCAATCCGGCCCGACTATGACTATTTCATGACCGGAGGAAGGGGTGGGCCGTGGGCATCACTGATGGCAAGTCGCAGGTGGTCGCCCCCCTTCCCTCCATCCCCTCGGACTGGCATCCAGCTACGACTTCCTGACGAACCCGAAATAGAAGGCCGCCAGAAACAACGTGAAGTGAATGAAGCCGCGTATGCCCAAGAACTCGGGCGTCATCGTTTGAAACCCGAAGAACGGAAACGGCACCGCAACGTGCAGCCACCAGAAATACCAGCTCGCACCGGCTGTCACGAAGAACGCCCCAGACAGGAACTTCAGAACATCCTTCCAGTTGATTCTCACGGCCCCCTACTTCTTCTCTTCCTTCCGCACCAGCGTGTCGTAGTTCTTCTTGCCCCATCGCTCAACGCCTGTCAGCACGTCGTCGGCAGCGTATAGCCAGGTCGGACCCGCCCCCACGATGTGCGTGGCGGATTCGTTTCTGGTCGCTTTCAACAGCACAGCCACGACGTTCGTGCCCGTCGCACTAGACCCGTCCGGGTGGGGGTCAAATGTCGGTGTTCGGACATTCTCACCGTTCTTCAGGTCCCGCCGCAGAACCTCCAGTGTCAAGTCGGCCTGGTCAGCGGAAGGTGCCTCCACCAACAGCTCCGTGTGGCTGACGAGGCGCTTCTTCAGGTCGGTCACGGAATCCTGGCGGGGCTGCTGGTCGGGCGGAAGGAGAGCACCGGGTGTGGCCACCTTCGTGAAGATGTAAATGCGGAGAGGGGGTTTGGTCGCCGTTCCTGTCGCGGCAACGGTCATGGCCAGCGACCCGACAAGGATGAACGTAACCAACAGAATCGTGCGGCGGATGACATTGTTCATCGGTGCCTCAATCCTCGAACGGTGTGTTGGTCCAGCATCCAACGAGCATCGCCAGCCCGCTTCAACGCCCTCAGCGAGGCGATGTCGGCCCGCGAGTAGAGCCACGAGGGGTGCAGGAGTCGGTCGCGCTGGGTGGTCATGACATCGGGTTCTAGGCGCGGAAGTGCTCAACCAGGTCCAGCACTCCAGACGACGGTGGAGCGTCATCCAAGAACAAAGTCCAATGAGCGACCGCGTCCCCCGGCTTGAGGGCGTCGAGGGAATTCGCCGCAAGGGTCCATACACCTTCTTCGACGGGCACGGCTTGGTCTGGGAAGACTCGCTGCGTATTCCACCCATCGTGATCAGCTGTTCCACCCCATCGCGATCGCTCAGTCCACGCCATCGTGATCGGAGCGAAGCGACGCGGGCGTCGACTGGTTATTGAGTCTCGGGCTTGCCGGCGTTCTCCTTTCGTCGAGACGGGCCTTTCAGCTTCATCGTATAGGCATTGTGCACCAAACGGTCCAGCACCGCATCCGCGACGGTGGGGTCGCCGAGGAAGGCATGCCAGTCGTCGCGGGCGAGCTGACTGCTGATGACGGTGGAACGCGCCGCGTCTCGATCCTCGATGACCTCCAGGAGGTCGTGCCGCTGCGGGTCGGTGAGGGTGCCGAGGCCCCAGTCGTCGATGATGAGGCAGTCGACCCGAGCGAGCCGGGCTAGCAGCGTGGAATAGGAGCCGTCGGCGCGCGCGAGCGCCAGTTCCTGAAACAAGCGGGGCAAGCGGCGGTAGAGGGTCCGGTACCCTTGGCGACAGGCTTGCTGCCCAAGGGCGCACGCGACGTACGTCTTGCCGACGCCGGTCTGGCCGGTGATGAGGACGTTGCGGTGCTCGAGGATCCAGCGGCCGGTGGCGAGGTGGCGGATGAGGGCCCGATCGAGCTCGCGCCGAGGCGCATAGTCGAGGTCCTCGAGGCACGCCTGGCCGATGCGGAGCTTGGCCTCTTTCAGATACCGCGCGAGTTTGCGATTCTCGCGCGAGAGATGTTCGGCGTCGACGAGGAACGCGAGTCGCTCATCGAAATCCATGGCGACCAGGGCGGCGTCCTGGTGCTGGGCGAGGTAGGCGTCCGCCATCGCGCGGAGTCGGAGACTGCGCAGGCGGTCGGCGGTCGGGTGCGTTAGCATCGAGTCACTCCATGAGGGTCTGGGTCGGGTTCTGAAGAGAGCGGGGCGAGCGCCACGCGCTCGACCCGCCCCCCGTGAGCGGGGCGACGGGGCCACGCCGTCAGCCGGTCGCCGCTTTCGGCGGATCCGCGGTCTGGTAGTACGCGGCGCCGCGGACATTGCCATGGGAGCGGGGGGCCGGGGCCGTCGCCGGGGCCGGGTCCAGCGGCACCCGGTCGAGTCCGTATTTGAGGATCGAGTGGACGTGGCGGTAGGACTGGGCCCCGGCCGCGAGCGCCCGCACGCAGGCCGCCTCGAGGCGCGCACTCCCGTCGCGCTTCCCGAGACGCATGAGGCCGAGACACGACCGATAGCCCTGCTCGGGGTGCGGCCGACTTTCGAGGATCGCGGTGGCCAGGCCGGCCGTAGCGGGACCGATGGTGCCCGCCCAGCGGATCAGGCGCGACGGGGTCCACTCGAGATGCGCGCGATGGGCCTTGGGCATGTGCTCGGGGACCGTGGTGAAGCCCCCGCGCTGGGCGCTGCGGAGGTGCAGCCACACGCGTTGCCCACGGAGGACGATATCGATCGTGGCGGCCGTGAGGCAAATCTCGACCACCGTGTGAATCAGCGCGTGGGGCACCGAGTAGTAATGGTGGTCCACCTCGACGTGATAGTCGATGTTGACGCGGGCCTTGCTCCACGCGGCGAAGACGTACCGATCCGTAGGCAACGGCCCGAGGGCGGGCCGATCGAACCGCGTGAAGAGGTCGCGGCGCGACGGCCCGCCGTAGCCCTTCATCGGACGAGCGTTCAGGTCCTCGAGCAGGTCGGCGATGCGTTCGTTCAGGGCGATCAGGGTGAAGAACACCTCGTGCCGCAGGCGAGCCAGGACCCAGCGTTCTGCCACTTGCACCGCCACTTCGACCTTCGCCTTATCCCGAGGCTTCGCCGGGCGGGCCGGGACGATCGCGGTGCCATAGTGCCGGCCCCAGTCCGCATAGCTGCGCTGGAGGCCCGGCTCGTACCGACACGGGTCGGTCACGCCGGTCCGGAGTTGATCGGGAATCACGATCGTCGGAACGCCGTCGAAGTACTCCACCGCACGGGTGTGACTCGCGAGAAAGTCGGCGCTGCGTTGCGTGAGCGTGGCTTCGGCATAGATGTAGTTGGACGCGCCGAGCGCCGCGACGAAGAGTTCGACCGCCACCGCTTCCCCCGTCTGGGGGTCGACCAGATGCGGTCGCTGGCCGGCGTCGTCCACAAACAGCTTCTCGCCCGCCTTGTGCACCTGCCGCATCGAGCACCGCCGCAGTTCCAACCACCGACGATAGTGCGCGCAGAAGGCCGAGTAGCGATACCCGTCCTTGTGTTCGGTCAGGTACTCCAGGTGCAGCAACTCGAGCGTCACCCCTTTTCCACGCAGCTCCGTGTGAATCCAGACCGGGTCCGGACTCGGCCGGTCGGTGGCCAGCGGCAGCTTCGGCCCCCACAGGGTGTGCTCCAACTGGTCGTCGGTCAGGGCCGTGACCGCCTCCCACGTCAACCCCAAGTGCGCCGCGCGGCTCGTCACCGCGCCGACGGACCCGGCACTGATGCCGAGACTCCGAGCCGTCTCGCGATGGCTCCGCTGCAAGGTCCATTTCAGTCGCAGAATCTCTCGAATGTGTCGCATGGGCAGTCGCTCCGTGGCCATCGCTCACTCCGGGGGACAAGGTGTCGCCAAAAGAGCGATGGTAGAACGACGCCGCGCGCCGCCGCGCCGGTGATCACGATGGCCTGGAATCGGTGATCACGACCCGTGGAACGGGTGATCACGATGCCGTGGAATGGGTGATCAGGATAGCGTGGAACGAGTGATCAAGATCGCGTGGCGCACGCACTCGCAGCCCGGCCTCAGAACTGAAAGTGCCATGCGACTCGATGTCGTGCCCAAGCAGTCGCCCGACACGACCCACGTTCGCCGGGGGCTTTACGTCCAGCAGAATCGTGACGCTGAAGCCGCGAATGGTCACTTCGCTGGTGTTGTGAACCACGAACCGAAAGAAACAGTTTTCTTTGTCTGGAATGTCTATACGCTCATCGTCATCATGGTCCATTTCCCCAGACAAGTCGGGACCATCAAGTGGTGGAAGCCGAGGCAGCGCGAACGTCTGGACCTCGACTACTCCAGCCGCCACGCGCCCCCTCTGCATTCTCAGCCGCACCTCGTGGTCAGGGAGCGGTTGCACCTGAAATTCGGAACGCCCGTAGTAGCGCCGGTCTTTCGCCTGGTAGGCGGTGGCCCCGGCGGGGACTGACACAACGATGCAGACGCGGCTCGAGAGGTCGCCAGAGAGGCGAACCGTGTTGAACCGCAGGCCGGTCAGGTAGGGGCTCACGTTCGATTCCAGGACCTGCTGAAGCCAGGGCGTCGGGACTGCGGCAGCTTCAACGCCGTCCAATCCCGCCGCGACTGGTGTCTTGCCTTCCTTGCGTTCGGCCATTCCCAGCACGAGAGTGCCGCCTTCGGAGTTGGCAAACGCCGACACCTCGATGGAGAGCGCCTCGACCCACTTGTCCCTGTCCTGGGCAAACAACCGACCAGACTTGAACTCCAGACGGGAGGACTCGCTATGGCCGATGAGCGCAAGTAGACGTTCCTCAGACCACGACTGCGATTGGTCGTCCATTGCTCACACCTCAATTCCCGTCACCGGGAGCCGACACGCTCCATCAACCCCTGCCGCACCTGGCCCGCCCGAGTCACGGCAGCTTCCCAATCCGCGCAATCCTCAGCCCCTTCAAGCACGTCGTTGATGAACCACACGAAGGAGCAGCAGTAGCCTCGCGGCACGACCATCGCGTGTGCGACACGGCCATCCTGGAGGCCGGACCTCCAGACTCGCAGGGTTCGGAGATGCGATGGGGGTTCATTTCATAGACGCCTGGCACAGGCCGCAGCTCTCACCAACCGCCATCGCCCCCAGTCGCATCAAACTGGAACGCCCGCGTGCCGGCTACATCAAGCTCACTGCCACTCAACGACGGTCTGCACGACCACGACAACCGATGCTTTACGGGTGCTTGCTGCGCGTTGCCCTATGGGCAGCGGGAGGAAGCGGCCTCCGAGGGCCTATGGCCGATGGAGGGGGTGGCGAGATCGCCACGGGAGAGATGAATCGAAGTGTCAAGCACGGCCTTGCCGCATCAGGGCATGCCGCGCGCTGACCGCTTCCGGAGGCGAAATGGATCATGAGCCGTCTCGATGATCTAATTAATTAGATCACCACGCCGCTTATGACTCCTGGCGGGTGTCGGTGCTCCGGTTTGCGGCCGAACCTGGAGCATTCGCCGCTAATCCCTGTCGGGCTGACGAGCGGTTCAGCTCAAATAATCGTTTCAATATACTTTCACTATTCGTTTCATACTTAGTCGATATTGCCATTTTCAGGCGCATTTTATAGATACACTCCATGGTAGAATAGTTTCACGTGAACACCGCATTAATCGAGCTGCGTCGTGGAGTTCTGAGAGCCGCGGACCTCAGGGAGCGACTGGGGGTTTCTCCGGCTACCCTGATGCGCTGGCTTCGCGAAGGGGGGGCTGACGTTGTCCAGATCGGTCGCGCACGCGCCACGCGATATGGGCTGCGACAATCGTGGCCGGGTCTTGATACCACTCGTTTTCCGTTGTTTCGAATAACCGAGAACGGCACTCCGGAGTCGGCAGGCGAACTCTTGACATTGGCGGCCCATCAGACGGTTTGGATGCCTGAGGGTGCCGTGTCTGACGGACTGCCGACAGAACTGGCAGACGCGCAGCCATCGGGTTTCTTAGGACGGCACTTTGCCGCGAGTCATCCTGATCTGAGGCTGCCCCCGCGCCTCGCCGATTGGTCTGATCATCACATTCTGATCGCGATGTCCCGGCGCGGTGAGGATTTACCCGGCAATCTCATTGTTGGGGATGAATCGTTTGCCCGCTGGCAAGCGCTCGACATCCCTGCGAGGACGCGTAACGATTATCCTGCTCTAGCGGAGGCAACGATCGCAGGACACCCTCCCGGATCGTCGGCGGGCGGCGAGCGTCCGAAGTTTGGGGCCTTCGTTGACGGACGTCACGTGCTCGTCAAGTTTGCCGTGCGTGGCGCCGCAGGTGATGTGGTTGCCAGGCGGTGGTGCGATCTGCTGGTTCTCGAAGCGCTAGCGCTGGACGCGGCGTCTTCGTGCGGCTTGTGCGTCGCCCGCACTGACACTATCGAGACAGCGTCGCACTACTTCCTCGAGAGCGAGCGATTTGATCGCGTAGGAATGCGGGGACGTATTGCCGTCATGACTCTTGCCGCGGCTCATGACGATCCCGCGGACCCATGGGCTCGGGCGGCCGTTCTTCTAAAGAGTGCTGGTCGCCTGTCTGATGAAGATGCCCGTCGCCTTCGGTGGCTCGATGCTTTCGGTGCGCTGATCGCAAACACGGATCGTCATCCGTACAACGTGGTGTTCTTTACCGAAGGCGCAACATTGCGCCTTGCCCCGGCGTTCGATCAGGTATCGATGTTGTACGCTCCAACGGCGGATGGCCAAGCGGCGCCTCGAGTCTTTGCATTGCCGCACGCGACGTCCGACACCTTGGACGTGTGGGATGACGCACGCATGGCCGCGCACGAGTTCTGGCAACGGGCAAGTGACGACGCTCGCGTATCAGATGACGTTCGCAGGTGTTCTGCTGCGAACGCGAATGCGCTCGTCAAATGAATACGTGATGTGCTCGTTCGAGCGCGGCTTGATCCGAGAGAGCGCGAGGCCATTCAATAGAGAGTGCGGCTTTGGTGGGCTCGATCCACTGAAATTGGTCAACGTTTAGGAGCCCGCAGCGAGGTTTAGGCAAATGACAGGCGGAAGCGCGACGCACGCGGGTATCGGATTTCAAGACAAAGTTGCCGGATTGCTCTCCGTGCACATCGTCGCCGATGCACCAGTGGATTTCTTCGGCCTTCCGTCCAATGTCACACCGACGTCGATAGAACTCGAAACGTCGGCACCGGTAGACGACATTCTCGTTGCCACGTCTGCTGCGGGGTTCTGCTTCATCAACGTCAAGAAAAGCGTCACCCTCAGCACGAAGCCAGATTCGCCCCTGGGGTCGGTGATCGATCAGTTCGTCAGGCTATGGATTGCCTGCCAGGCCGGCCGTAGCAACCGATCGTGGCAGCGACCGCTCGATGCGGCTAAAGACCGGATGGTGCTAGTCACGGGTGGGGATCGGTCGGCCACATTTGCCGCGGCGTTCTCGAAAGTGCTCGGCAGAATCGCCGATCGAGGTGTGATTAGGCCTCGAGATGAGGTGGCCAGCACTCAGACAGAAGTTGACGCTTACGATACCGTGCTGGAACTTCTGCGAGATGCGATCCGCCGGCACACTGGAGCAGACGGAGCTGATGACGTAATCGCTCCGATCCTCCGAATGACTCGCGTGGTGGTTCTTGATCCTGATGGCAGAGACAAGCCGAACGCGCTTGCCCTGCTCAGGACTGCAGTAGTAGCCGATCCGGCGGATGCAGAACGTGCGTGGCTTAGCCTGGTTTCTGAGTGCCAGCGTCTTGCTGAAGACCGAAGCGGGGCGGACCGAGCGGCTCTCCGTAACGTTCTCGTCTCTGGCGGTGTTCACCTGCTTGGCGTTCCTGAAATCGCCAGCGACGTTCGTCGACTCAACGAATTCACCGTTAACACGCTCTCAAGCCTTTCCCATCTCGCGCACCTCAACGTACCCGCCGGAAATGGAATCGACAGGGTCGAAATCAATCGGGCCGTCACAGAGGCCCTCGTGGGACATGCGCGCCAGTCGTCGCTGCTCATTATTGGCGAGCTGTCGTTCGGAGAAACGATGACGTTCTGGCAGGACCGCGTCGCGGAGGAATCCAGGCTCTGTCGTCCCGGCGGCGACTACATCGTCTTCCTGCGGTCGTGGGAGCGCGGGCTTCTGAAGAGCGCGATGTCGTCACCCGGAGCCTTCGTGGTTCGCAACGGTCTGGTCGAACCGGAGTTCAAGACGGGGTGGGAACGCTACATCGGCATGAAGGTCGAGGCCCTCCTTTCGGAGTTGCGACGGCTGGTCGGAGGCCAGTGAGGGCGAGAGCCTCGAACTGAGCGGTAGCGACACCCGCTGCAAGCGAAAGGCATCAGGACAACCTCGTGGCCGTGGTTCACCACCGACACCGCGTTCGAGTTGGTGTCTAATCTCCCAGGCAAGGGAGTGCAATGACCAGGCGATACGTTCTCTGGGCCATCGGCGTTCTGCTCATCCTGGCGGGGGCCGGGCTCGGTTGGCGTGCGTGGGTTGAATCGACCACCACGTCGCTGCCACCGGTGGCCGTTCCGAAGCCCGAGGTCCCGGACCTGGATGCGCCGGGCGAAATCTGGGTGGACGGCAGCGCCCCCGGACCCAACGATACGTTGGAGGTTGTGGCGCGGCAAGCTGACGCGATACTGGTCGTGCAACTTGGAACCGATGTCAGCGAACATGTGGACCTGGGCACGCCGCCAGGCACCCTGCGGAATACCGTCTACAGCTTCAACATCCTGCAAACCATCAAGGGCCCATTTCGCGTCGGAGAACGTGTGAGGGTCGCCAGAATGGGAGAGCGTCGGAGCTTCGAGCACGATTTTCCACGCCCCGGTCTGGGCGAAACCTTCGTGGTGTTCCTGAAGTGGTGGCCAAGCGCCGGGGCGTAACAGCACCTCTACGGGCCGTTCACGACCTTTCGCGTCGTGGACGGGACTATCCAGCCGGTCAGGGGATACCTGAAGGTGCAACCGGGCCGAGATGCGAAGGACTTTGTGCAGGAGCTGCGGAAGATGGTGCAGTAAAGACAGGACTGCGGCAACGGCAGGTCGGGCTCAGCTCCACGCATCCATCCCCCTATCGTCCATCTTGTTTCATATCCGGCGTCGTCACGGTCACGGTCATCACGACGCCAACGGGCTTGCCCTTGGGGCGGTAGGGGTTGAAGCGCCATTGTCGCGTGGCAAGCTGTGCCGCCTTGTCGAAGTCATCCCGAATGCCCCGCAGCAGGCACGAGGACACCACCACGCCCTTCTCGTTGATGGCCAGTTCGAGAATCACCACGCCGGATGGGAAAGGCTTGGCGACCGAGGTCATGTCCGGGTCCACCTTGAGGATTCTCTTTGGCGGGCCAGGACCTTGCCGGTAGTAATCACGGGTTGCGGCGGCGGGGCAGCAGGGCACGTCCGGGGCACAGGCCCGACGTGAGGGAGCTGATGCCAGGGGTGGTTGTTGTTGCGGTGGTGTTGCTGGTGCCCGTTCCCGAATCGGCGCACCCCACGCCGCGACCGACAACGCCACCAGGCCGACGATGCTCAGCAGGCGAATCACGCAGTGGTCCTCCTGGAGGGTTGGACACCAAGGGCCAGGGGTTGGGGGTGCCTCATTTCGCCTGTTAAAACAGACAGGTCGGACTCCAGCGAGTGGTCCGTCAGAGGCGTCTGGGGTCCCTTACTTCTTTTCAACATGAGGGGATTCCCTCATTGGAAAGAAATAGAATACCACGGACGCCTTGGACGTGATGGTGGGCGGCTGGTTCTTCGAGTTGAAGTTCGATGGCTTTCGGGTGGACTTGCGTGTAGACTCCGACCCCGACTGGAGGGAAAGCTTGTGAACGAACAGGCCCGATGTCCCAAGTGCGCGTCGAGTGAGAGGATTCGTGACGTGCTTGTCACCGCGCCCGCTGATGGAGGCACTGTTGCGGTGGAGGTCCAAGTCAATCGCCATCCTCATGCCCTCCTCTTCAAGGGCGCAACGAAGACGCCGCTGAAGGCCACGGTCTGCGCCCAGTGCGGGTTCACTGAACTCTACGCGAGTGACCCCAGCGAGCTTCTGGCGGCATATCGAGAACTGTGTTCGTCTGGGGAGGATGCGTAATATGCGACGGAGGGGCCACCTCCGATGGGAGGCCCTTCTGTTCGGCAACCCTCCCAAGGCCGTCATCGTGCCCGGAGCAGGAGGTTCACCCACTCCAGGAGTAGTCGCGGGTTGGGCCGAGCGGGTCAGAAAGCTGGTTCTCGTTCATGGCGCGATGGCCAGGAACCCTGTTGCCTTACCTGACTCTCTCGCCACGAAAACTGGTCACGAGAACACCATCGCAGTAGTGGCTGGTTGGTTCATACCAAAGCG
>JGI24129J20441_1000527_pt1 | contig 11909 bp, 10 predicted proteins | sample BarGraNGADG00211_FD_20441 | JGI IMG/M metagenome (IMG submission 20441) | reverse complement strand
TTAAGACCCAGCTCTTTTGCTTTTTCCAGTGACATGATCACCGTGGCACTGGCCCCGTCGTTGAGCCCTGAAGAGTTACCTGCCGTAACCTTCCCGATTTTCGGAATGAATGCGGGAGGAAGCTGGCGTAAGTCTTCCAGAGTTATCCCCGGCCGAAAGTGCTCATCCTTATCAAAGACCTTCGGCGGCTTACCTTTTTTCTGCTTAATCTCAACAGGCACTATTTCTTCAGCAAAATCTCCTTCCCGGGTCGCCCGCTCCACGTTATTGTGACTGCGCAGTGCAACCTCATCCATCTCCTCACGGCTGATGTTATACATCTGGGCGATAAATTCCGCTGTGTGCCCCATAATATAAGGCTTGCCCTTGTACATGTCATAGGGCATACCCCCGGCCAAAGGACTATCTTCAGGGCAGGGAATAATCCTTGATCCGCACATGAGTCCTTCAATGAGCCTGTCATCCAGTGTACTGTTCTGCAACCGGCATCCCCAACGCGCGCCCGGTGCTACATAAGCAACACCCGACATGTGTTCAACACCTCCGGCAAGAATAACATCAGCCAGCCCCGCCTGAATCATAGCCATACCGGAAATGGTGGCTTCCATACCAGAAATGCACACCCGGTTCATCGTGACGGCAACTGTTGTGTTCGGTATCCCGGACTTGAGAGCAGCAACCCTCGTCAGATTCAGCGCTGTATGCGGCTCGAAACAGTTCCCGAACCGGACATCATCAATCAAATCCGGACTAATACCTGCCCGCTTGATAGCCTCCTTCATGACCACGCTCGCGATATCCACCGCATGCACATCCTTCAATGTTCCGCCGAACGTACCGATCGCTGTCCGGCAAGCTGAAACAATAACAACATCTTTCATGGTTCTCTTCTCCCTATTCGAAGTGATATTTATTTGTTTGAATAATCATATACGCCTTTGCCTGTTTTCCTGCCGTAGCGCCCGGCCCGTACCAATTGGACAAGCAGAGGCGCCGGACGGTATTTGTCACCAAGCTCCTTATGGAGCCCTTCGATGACATGCAGGAGCGTATCTAATCCTACAAGGTCGGCCAGAGCGAGCGGTCCGATGGGATGATTACAGCCCAGAACCATTCCCTTATCAATATCTGCGGCGCTTGCCAGGTTCTCTCCCAGAACAAAAAAAGTCTCGTTGATCATGGTACACAAAATCCTGTTCACCACAAAGGCAGGCGCCTCGTTCACGATGATACATTCTTTGCCGATCTTTTTACCCCAGTCCAGGGCAATTTGAAGTGTTTCATCAGATGTCTCATACCCCTTGATTACTTCGAGAAGCTTCATCACAGGTACGGGATTGAAAAAGTGCGTGCCGATGAACTTTTCCGGTCGCTTGGTGTTTGATGCCATCTCCGTAGGGCTTAATCCCGATGTATTGCTGAAGAAAAGGCAATGCTTAGGGACAATCTCTTCCAATTCCTTAAACACCTTTTTCTTGACGTCCATGATCTCGATGATCACCTCTACCACGACATCCGCATCTCCCGCTGCCTGTTTCAGGTCAAGGGTTGGGGTGATCCGGGACAGGACAGTATCCACCTCCTCCTGTGTTTTTCTGCCCTTTTTCACATCATTGCTTAAGTTCTTCCGAATCATGTTCATACCATTATCAATGAAGCGCTGTTCGATATCCCTCATGGCAACACGATAGCCCGCTTGCGCGCATACCTGGACAATACCATTGCCCATCAATCCTGCACCCAAAACACAAATTTTCTTGATCTCCATTTTCATACTCCTTCCATTCCTTAAGGTTTTTTACTTGTATTTATATATAACCATATCATCCATAGTTCTGATCTTTGAGAAGCTCCCTCGCAATGACAATCCGCTGTATTTCAGATGTGCCTTCATATATGGAGGTGGCCCGGGCATCACGATAGAGCCTCTCTACCTTGAAGTCCTTGAGATAGCCGTACCCACCATGGATCTGCATCGCTAGATAGGCACTCTTGTTCGCCAATTCCGAAGCAAAAAGCTTGGCCATGGAAGCCTCTTTTGTGAAAGGCATACCCTGGTCTTTTCTCCAGGCAGCGGACAAGGTAAGTAAGCTCGCTGCCTCGATCCCTGTCGCCATGTCGGCGATCATCCACTGAATGGCCTGGAACGAGCTAATGGCCTTGCCGAACTGTTTACGTTCCTTGGCATATCGAATGCTTTCATCCAGGCACGCGCGGGTGATGCCCAAAGCCTGCGATGCTATACCGATGCGGCCGCTATCCAGGGCGGTCATGGCTATCTTGAATCCTAGACCTTCCTTTCCCAGCAGGTTTTCCTTCGGAACCTGGCAATCCTCGAAGAGAAGCTCCACTGTATTGGAAGCCCTCAATCCCATCTTATCTTCCCGTGTACCTATTGAAAATCCGGGGGTGCCCTTTTCCACAATGAAGGCCGAGAGGCCTTTGCTGCCTTTTTCCGGGCTGGTTCTTGTAATGAGATTTACTACATCAGCATACTGCCCGTGGGTGATGAAGGTTTTTGTTCCGTTGATCAGGTAATAGTCTCCTTTGTCCTCTGCCTTTATAGAGAGACTCCCGGGATCTGATCCGGCACCCGGCTCAGTCAGGGCGAAACATCCAAGCAGCTCTCCTTGGGCTAGCTTAAAAAGGTATTTAGCCTTCTGGTTTTCATTCCCGAATTTGAGTAACGGCTCGGTAGAGAGATTGGCCACTGACATAGTCACCGCAGTTGACGCACACGAATAGGCTATTTCCTGGAGCGCCAGGCAATAGCTTACCGCGCCGGCGCCAACTCCACCATACTCAGCAGGCACCATCATCCCCAGCAGGCCGAGCTCACCCATCTTTTTTACCACGTCTAGGGGGAATATCTCTTCCTTGTCCCTTTTGGCAGCCAAAGGCTCTAATTCCTTCCTGGCAAAATCTTTAGCCATGAGTCTGACCATTTTCTGTTCTGTACTCAGTTGAAAAGACATACTTCCTCCTTACGGTACATATATGACAACCAGGAGCTCTGCCTTTTCACGGGTTGGATTGCTGAGCTTATGAGAAAGGGATGAATCAAAACTGATGCACTCCCCTTTCTTCAAGGTTGAAGTGTTCTGACCCACCTGAATCGTTAGACCGCCATGAAGGACATAGATGAATTCTTCCCCATCATGATGGTACTCAACACCTTTATGTTCGGTATCCGGATCAATGGTTACACGATAAGCCCTTAAGTGTTTTTCCTCTCCCGGCAAGGTCAGGGGTGCATACGCATACGATGCAACTCTCTTCTTGTGGCTTGTTGTCCGTCTCTTGGATGCTTCTTTATTACGATTTTCCTGTAATTGATCCATGTCCACCTTGAGGATGCGGCCAAGCTGGAGGACCACCGCAACAGGCGGGGCTATTCTATCCTCCTCGATCTCTTTCAGGAAGTCCACCGGATAACCGGTATCGTGCGAGAGAACATCCAGACTGAGTCCTTTTGCCTCTCGAAGTCTTCTTATTCTTCCTCCAAATGATTCTTCTGTTTTTTTTATCATGTATCTCCCTTCATATCTTTTTAAGAGCGCAGTGAGCTGAAGTTAATTTTCAAGGGTGCATCATCAATTATTGATAAAAACTTCTTTTTAACGGCGGGAGTATAAGAAGAACGATTTTGTATGTCAAGCGGATTTTGACCAAATGAAGATTTTGGCCACAAATACGGGGCACATTGGGGTCGTTGAAAAACCCCATGTTTTGGGGGATCATTTTTGATTGAAAAAAAGAGCCGTCCCTCCGTAGAATGAGACGGCTCAATGAGCATGTCCAGATATGGTAAAGTGGTCGGTCTACTTTACTGCGTCTTTCAGACCCTTCCCGGCTTTAAATACGGGAACCTTCTTTGCGGCTATTTTAAGAACCGCGCCTGTCTGGGGGTTTCTACCTTTGCGGGCTTTTCTCTTGCTCACACGAAATGTACCAAATCCCACAAGTGTAACAGTATCACCTTTTTTGAGTGCTTTCTGGATTGCCGCCAATGTTGCGCCTATTGCCAGATCCGCTTCTTTCTTGCTGCATGTAACTTTTGCCACTTCATTGATCAATTGCGCTTTGTTCATTTATTGCCTCCTGTTTTTTATTTAAACCAACTGCATGACTCTTTATACATACTCTTTTTCCACAAATCAATATAAATTCCGCCGATAAATGCAGATTGCATTAAAGTCTTCAGGCCGGTTAAAATTACATTAATACTGTAGCTTCATAAGGATAAATATAATTTTCATCAGTTCCTACTATACTATCAGCGGTTCTGTGTGTGGAAAACAGAACTTTTCTGTTGGTAATATCAACCGGAATCTTCTTTTTAAGTTTACTAGAAAAATTAAGGATTACAAGGAGTTCCCGGTTGTTGTATATGCGCCTGTAGGAAAGAATATCATCCTCGCCTTTATTGACAGGTTCCCACGACCCGAATGCCAGAATATCATTTCTTTTCCTCAACTTGATGAGCGACTTGTAAAAATTCAGAAATGATTTTTCATCTTTAAGTTCGGTCTGGACATTCACTTTTGTATAATTATTATTAAGCGGAAGCCACGGTTCTCCGGCAGTAAAACCGGCGTTGATTCCAGGAGTCCATTGCATCGGCGTTCTCTCCCCATCGCGACCTACTGGAATAGGCCAGTACTTAAGTCCTACCGGATCATGAATATGCTTTTTCGGAATATGACGGTTAGCCATACCAAGCTCCTCTCCATAGTAGAGAAAAGGGGTCCCTTTCAAAGTCAGAAGAAGAACAGCAAGAACCTTCCCTCTGCTCTCCGATTCGTTTCTTTTACCGAACCTCGTCATGCTCCTCGGCTGGTCATGGTTGGAAAAAACATGGCACGGCCAGCCGTTATTCGGGACCGCATTGATCCATGAATTGATAGAATTAAAAAACTTTTTAGCGTCCCACTGGAGAAACATCGTGGAAAAATCAAAAGCGAGGTGGAGTTCATCACTCCCGTCCCCCATGTATGAAGCAGGCATTGCGGGGTTCATGTCGTCCGCGAAAGTCTCCCCCACCATCATCCGCGAATCATACCCGTCGAGGATACTTCTTATGTCGTGCAGAATGTCATGAAGCTCGGGCTGGTTCCTGTTATATATATGCTTCTGCATATCGTGAGGCCTGGGGTACCGCCCTATTGCGAATGGATTGTTTCTGAACTCTTTATCTTTTACAAAAAAATTTATCACATCAAGTCTGAACCCGTCGACACCGGCATCGAGCCAGTAACGGAATTCTTCGTACACGGCTTGGCGGAGCTCATTGTTGCGCCAGTTAAGGTCGGGTTGTTCTTTTAAGAATAGATGAAGGTAATACTGCTCTCTCACCTCATCCCACTCCCAGGCGCGCCCGCCGAATTCCCCCATCCAGTTATTCGGATATTTCCCCTTTTTCCCGTCACGCCATATATACCAGTCGCTCTTCGGGTTATTCCTGGAAGAACGCGATTCTATAAACCAGGGGTGGAGGTGCGAAGAATGATTGAAGACAAGATCCATGATTATCTTCAAATCCCTTTTATGGCACTCTTTTATGAGGGTGGAATAATCTTCAGTTTTCCCGAATATCGGGTCAATCTCCCTGTAATCCGACACATCGTAGCCGAAATCGAACATGGGAGACATGTTTACCGGGGAGAGCCAGATAGCGTCAACACCGAGTCCTGCTATGTAATCGAGCTTGGAGATGATTCCCGGAATGTCGCCTATACCGTCACCGTTCGAGTCGTAAAAACTTCTCGGATATATCTGATAAACAACGCCGTGCTTCCACCATATTTTTTTTTCGGGCATAATCTCATTCCGAGAGCTTTGCATAACTGCATAAAACCAACATTATTGTCATTCCCGCGNAGGCGGGAATCCAGTATTATCAATGGTTTCCTGGATACCGGCCTNCGCCGGNATGACGATTAGAGGTGTTCTGCAAAGCTCTCATTCCTTGTTTGATTATATTTAACTCTATATAACTTGAATCTGTTAAATCAAGTGCAAAAAGGATGTGTCGTTAATCCGGCAATCGCCGCGCCGATAAGGGGAGCGTTTTCAATTTTGATAATTTTAAAATATCTTTCATATTCTCCGGTTAAAATTCTGGTTAAATAGCTTTCCATTTTTTCTTTGAAATCCTTCACTCTGTAAAGAGTTGATCCGTCTGCCGTGATGCAGACAGGTTTTTCCGCACTGGAACCCTTCCCCGATTTTAATATAAATGCTGCCAGGTTGATCGAAGCGAGAAGGGCCGCCCTTTCGACAACAGATTCCATTATTACAGCGGCGGTGGCCCTGTCGGCGCCGGTTAATGACGCCAATATATTTGAGGTCTTCCTCCCGGTTCCGGAGAAAAGAAAAGCGTTCATATCTTTTGTGCCAAATTCGCTGATAGAACCGAAAATCTTTTTCCCGCTCTCGGAAAAGAGACCGAAATCCGCCGCTGATTTCAGATATTCAAGAGTGAGGGAACCGAGATAGGCTCCGGAAACCATTTTCTCAAAAATATAATTACCGGGATTATTTGTCTTACCGTCAAACTCTTCGTCAATTTTATTCCGCGGGATAAGATTGAACATCCCGGACTCGGCATTAATAATCTGATAGCCTTTCCCGGAAAGAGAGGGGTCCTTTAAAATTTTACTCCCATCCTCAATATAAGCCGTATTAGAACCCGTACCGAGTATAAAACCTATATAGCTGTCGTATACAGATGAAGATGAATCCGCTTTCCCGGCAAGAAGGGTCGCGACCGTATCATTGAGCAGAGTAAAACTCCACGCGTCATTAAAACCTTTCCGCAAAAGGGCTTCCCTCAATGAACGGCATATATAATTACCAATTACTTCCGGAGCTTTTATCTCTTTTGTGAAGTATAGGAGCTTGCCGTCATTATCATTGGTGATCTCCACAGGATAAGAAAAACAGAAACCTATCCTCTCTGATCTGGAAAGAAGAGGTTTTACATAATCTGCTATTATATTAAAAAATTCTTTTTTGGATACTTCACTTTCTATGCCCGGCATCATATATGTTTGATAATCTTCAATATCCATCCGGTTATTTTCCCTGAAGGATATTACCGCTACCCGGAAATGAGTCCCCCCTGCATCAAGAGCGATTACAGGCGTGTTGAGCGGGAGTAAAAAATCTGTATTGATGTATGAAGGGAGCATCGCCAGGGAACTTTTATCCCCCGCAAGCCCTTTCTCCATCTCATTAATCAGATCTTTTATTATTGTTGTGTGGTTGATACTATCTGCCGTAAGTCTGTTCCTGTTGATAAAATCGGATAAACTATGTTCCGGCATAATAACGGCTCCGGTGATGATTTATTTGATTGCGTGTTCATGGTTGAACTATAAGAAACTCAGTCTTGTATGTCAAGGAAATCTATGCCGCAAAATCTGGGGTGAGGCACAGATGACCGCACCGGGGTGTACATCGCGACATCCATTCTTATGAGAAATCTGCTCACCTTTTGTTCTGTTCACCTTCCCAAAGGATATTTTTTACGGAATTTCAACAGCCCTCTCCTGCACGCCTTACGCTTCACGTTTCACAAATCTCGCTTTTACTTTGTCGTGATCACCCAGACACCCTGCCAGTCCTCGGGTGGATGTTCGATGAGTTCGCGGCACTTGGCAAGATAGGCGCGCGCCACCGGATCCTCCTGCGCAATACAGGAAAAGACTTTTTCCGCTTGGCTGAAATTTCCTGTATAGAAAAATTCAAGCCCTTCGGCAAACTTCGCCATTCTCTGTTTCCTGTGTTCATCAATGTCTTCCGGCAACAACGGCTCGTAGACTACCACGGGTTCGCGCCGTCCCACAACGGCGACACGGGAAATTTCCCGCACCGGATACGCGCCGGCCATCTGCTCCATCGTGGATTGCGAAATCAGGACATAGGTGCCGAACTGCTTGTTGATGCCTTCCAGCCGCGCCGCCAGATTCACGGCATCTCCAATCATCGTATAATCAAACCGGGAATGGGAACCCATGTTGCCGACCACCGCCTGACCGGTGTTGACACCGATGCGCATTTTTAAATCCCTTCCCAGTCTTTCCCGAAGGGACGGGCGCATCAAAGCAAGTTTAGCCTGACACCTGAGCACGGCACGGACACAGCGTGTTGCATGATCTGGCTGTTCAAGCGGCGCGTTCCAGAAGGCGATGATCGCGTCCCCTTCATACTTGTCCACGGTGCCACCCTCCTCATGGATTATATCAGTCATAGCCGTGAGATAAATATTGAGCAGATTGGTCAACGCTTCAGGATCAAGTCCTTCCGATATGCTCGTAAAGCCTTCCAGGTCGGAGAAAAAAATAGATAGCATCCGCCTCTCGCCGCCCAGTTTTAAGCGTTCGGGATGCACGATGAGTTGATCGATCACGTCCGGACTCAAATACTGCTTGAAGGCATTTTTGATAAACATCTTCTGACGTCCCTCGGTGGTGTAATAGATAAGGCCCGCACCGAAGAGCGTCACGGCAACACCCGCCTCCTGAACCACCAGCGGCAGCCAAAATCCCAAACGGTAAGCGATCAAACAAAGGATGACTGGCACGCAAATAAAGAACACATAGACCATAACACTCTTAAAGATGCCGGAAGCAGAAGATGTCGCCATACCGGCAAGAAGGGTGATGATCAGAGTGATGAGAACGACAAGAGACATGGGAACAGGCCGGATAAAATCATTGGTCAACAGGTTGTCGAGCATCGTAGCGGAAATCTCCACACCGGGATAAACGCCGGAAACAGGCGTGGGACGAAGATCAAAGAGTCCGGGAGCGGAAAATCCGAAAAAGACATAGGCGTCTTTGAACTCTTCCAGATTCTTAATGACGGGTGCCTCTCCGTTTTGAAGACGAAGTTCGCTCTGAATGACCGACGCGGCACTGTATGCTTTATGGGTTCCCGGGGGACCGCGAAAATTGAGGATGACCTTTCCTGCTGCATCGACAGCAACTTCTTGTTCGCCCAGCAAAAAGCGCCCCGGATAAATTTTTAAAGGGGTATCTGGTTGAGCTGTCAGAAAACTCGCCAGGGCCAGCGACGGCAGTATCTTGCCATCGAATACCTCAAAAAGCGCCGCCCGTCGATAGACGCCGTCAGAATCGGGATTCATGTGCACATTGGCCAGAAAGCTTGAGGCAGCCGATATTTCCGCTACGGGAAACGAGGCTCGCGCAAAAGCGTCATGACCGGTGTCAGTAAGCCATGGGTCAAGCCCCTGAACTTTCAGTACCGGTGCGGGAGCAAAAGAGGGCCAGCGGTTTTCGCTGCCTCCAGTCCGGCTGAGAAAGACGGTTCCTACAAAATGTTTAAAGCCTGTGATTTCGGATGAAAAGGCCTGATCATCCGTCACTCCGTATTTGGAAGGTTCCGTTAAGAGCACATCGAAGGCCAGCGACTTTGCGCCGGTTCGCTTGCAGAACTGAATAATTGTTCCGTAAACTTCGCGCGGCCAGGGCCAGGACAGACCGTTTTCGTCTTTAGCCCAATCCAAGCTGTTTTGATCAAGCAGGATCAGGCGGATTTTGGAAGTGTGCGGCGACGGCTTTGCCAACAGGTTGGTCCGCCAGTCCCAGGTCTTTGCTTCCCAATTAGTAAGCCAGCCCGGAAAGAAAAAGACAAAAGCCACGAGTGCGCCGATGATGCCCGCCAGCATCCCCTGCAGTAGTTTTGCCTTTCCGCCCCGAAGTATTTTTTTAAAATCCATGTTTCCACCCTGGTAAAATAAAGGTGACACCCACGCCGTAGGGAACGGTTCTTCAGTCCGGCGTATGCTGGATCAAACTGTTATAATAAATGGCCCGCAGCTTTGGTAAATCTTTCCTTGCGAACAGTGGGCGGCTCGCCGCCGGTAAACGCCTGTCCGTTGTCCTTCAGTTCGGCAATCCGGTTCTGGGGCGAAGGATGCGTCTTGGCAAAATCAGTCCCGCCTGGCTTCATTTGTTTGGCCATAACGCCCAGCATGTCCGCCAGCGCGCCCGGGTTGTAACCCAACCGCTTAAGGATAGACACCGCCGCCGCATCGGCCTGATATTCATAAGAACGGGAATAGCCGTTGTTGATCATGGTATTGGTAATGTCGGAAATCGCACCGCCAAACACCTTGGTGAGTTGCGCCACTTCCTGACCGCCGAAAGATTTCGCGCCTTCCTGGGCTAAAATCGTGAGGGCTTCGGTCATCCGCGCCTTTTCAATGGCCTTCATGCCGTGCCTCAACTGAACGTGACCGATCTCATGCGCCAGAACGGCAGCCAGCGCGTCTTCCGTCCGGCAGCAGCGAAGCAAACCACGGGTGATAAAAATATGTCCGCCGGGCGTGGCAAAGGCGTTGATATCGTCGGAATCCAGAACCAGAAAATGATAACCGCCGAACAGCTCCGGCATGTCTGAAGCCTGGGATAGCGTCTGTCCCAACACATTGAGATACGCATTAGCCTTTGTATCCGCCAAAGCCTGATACTTCACAAGAACAACCGCGCCGACGGATCGCCCGATGTAGTATTCCTGCTCGGGTGTAAAATCCTCCAGACTTTTGGACACGACCGCCGTGCTCTTGCGGATGGATTCGCTCTGTGACTTGGTAATCGTTCCGGTTGCCTCGCCCACCGTTGTGGCCACGGTTGTCAACGTTTCCACAGCGGCGCAACTGATCATGGTCATCACTGCCAGAGATATTATTCCGATGCGCCAAGAAAGAAATAGTTTGCTCATGGCTTGCCTCCTTGTTCGCTGAGCGCCAGATGACCGCCGGTGATAAAATCTTCTATTTGTCCGGAAGATACCTTCATGGCTTCCATCCGGTTAATCCAGGTGTAATCAAGATTTTTGTTGGTTTTGCGGTACTGGGCTTCCACCTCTTCGCTGAAACCCTTACCCGCCAATGCAATTTCATCGCGGGTGACGGAAGTTCCAACATTGGCTTNTCCGGCTTTCAAGACTATCTTTTTGCTCGTCAGAGCTGTGCTGTGCATCCATCCCTGATATTTTCCGTTGGAAAGCGATACTTTTTTCCAGGCGCCGCGTTCCCCCAGCACAGTCACCCGGTCACCATAGGACGTCTTTGCTACGATTTTGCCCAGATGGGACGGCGTGGCCCGCAGCTGGCCTTCCCTGACCTGGACACTAAGAATTTTCTGCGCCTCAGCTGTTGCGTTCAGGAATAAGACGCTCAGAAGCGCGAGACAAATGACCATGGATATATAACGAAACATTTTAACCTCCTTTCCATAGCAAATGGATCATCTTTTGATAAGACATTGCTTGTTCATAGTTGAACTATAAGAATTTCGGCCTTGTATGTCAAGGAGATCTATGCCGTAAAATGTGGGGTGAGGCACAGACGAGCGCGCTAGGGGTATATCGCGACTGGAGTGAACCCAAATCAGCGTCATAGAATGGCCTGATCAATATGTGTAGAAAGACTCACAACCTTTCCCCTTTAGTCTTCTGCCTCATAACGATGGATATTCCTAATATGTATCCCCGGAAAAAAATTATAAATTTAGTTTCGTTTAAAAAACGATAGATTTATCTAAAATAATTGTCAATTCCCGCCATCCTGCAGTGCCCCGAAACGTTTATCTCGATTTCCCACCAAAGATTCTCCTGACGAGAGGAAACTTTAATTCGATGGCGCTTTCAGGACAGAGTTCTTGGCAGCAGAAGCACCGGATGCAGGTCTTATAATTATGCACGGGCGGTCTCTTTTTGTCGCCGCCAGACCAGTCCACGGATTTCGGTACCATGGGACACATTGAGATGCAGACACCGCAGGCCACGCACTTTTCTTTGATAATGAACGGCTTCGGGACAAACCGGTTGTTCAGAAAACTCATGAAGCCTTTGGCTTTATATGGTTTGAGCGGCGACCG
>JGI24129J20441_1000524_pt1 | contig 11925 bp, 10 predicted proteins | sample BarGraNGADG00211_FD_20441 | JGI IMG/M metagenome (IMG submission 20441) | reverse complement strand
CCAAACAACATTGTAAAAGCGATAGTAATTAAACTGCCGAAGATAAGCACAAAATAGAGTAGCGGATTAATTCCTGTGCTGGCATAGATAATGCGTTGTCGCCTCATTTCAGCCGCTAGATTCAGTTTCTTCACTGATTCCGTAAAAAATATTTTTTGCGTTTCATTTTTCGGTTGAAAACCGCTGTATAGTTTCCATAATTCTTCCTGCATCTCCTGCGCACCTGCACTCCTCTGGCCTTTGGCCATCGTCTGCCACTCTTCATTGATAATAGCATTTACATAATTTGTCAGTTCGCTTTTCAGTTCGGCGCGAAATTCGGCCGGAAATGGTGTCGCGTCCCGATACAACGCTGCGATGCAGTTAGCTTCACTAATAGTAATATTCTCTGCCTTGTCAAAATCCTGCCACGTAATGACGACTATAAAAGCAAGAAGAACCGCGTAAATTACGCCAAGGGTGGCAAATATAAAACCGGCAATATCGTTATGGAGTTTGCATTTATAATGAGGATAAAATTTGCGGATAATGAGGAGGCCAGCAATCGATATGCCAACATAGAGAACAACCATAATAAGGCAGAGCAGCCACGCCGGTATGTGTACAAGCAATATTTGGATAAAGGGCATAATTTTCTCCTGAGAGAATTATGGGGCCAAAGCGCCCCAAAGAGTACAGGTATCAGATGTGTTTATTCAACCACGCGATCACGTCCCTGAAAACCTCATCACGGTTAATTTCGTTGAGCGACTCGTGCCGGCCATCCTCGTAGAATTTGAGATTCAAATCGCCGATGCCTGCGTCTTTCAGCGCATTGTATACCTGACTCACACCTTTTGTATTCGCGCCCACGGGATCTTTCGCGCCGGAGAAGATATAGATGGGCAGGTTCTTCGGTATCTTCGCAATATTTTCCTTTCTGTTGATATAGCCGATGCCTCCCAGCATGTCGCAGAAGAAACCCGCTGTAAAGACTGCCCCGCACCAGGGGTCATTGACGTATTTGTCCACCTCGGCGTTGTCCCGTGAAAGCCAGTCATAGTCAGTCCGATTGGGCTTGAAGGCGTTGTTGAAAGCACCGAACGAGAGCTTGTTCAGGATATTGCTCTTTGCTTTTTTCCCTTTAATCGTTGCTTCAATTGTCGCGACGAAAATGCCTATCTTCCCAAGGGCGCCCGGGTCGCCGGCCGTGCCCGAGAGAACGAGCCCATTGAGCTCATTGGCGTAATGCATCGAGTAGTGGCGGGAAAGTAACGAGCCCATGCTGTGGCCAAAGAGGAAAAACGGTTTCTTCGGGCACTCCTTTTTTATGATGCCTGTCAGAGTGTGCATGTCCTCCATGACTTTTTCCCAGCCCTTTTCATCGGCGAAATAGCCGACCCTGTCCTGCGATCCGGCGGTCTTCCCGTGTCCCCGGTGATCGTTCGCGTATACGGCATATCCCGCTTTTGTCAGCGCGTCGGCAAAGCGCTCATACCGGGCCGCATGCTCCGCCATTCCGTGGGCTATCTGGACGACGCCCTTAATAGCTGAAGCATCATCCGGCATCCATCTGTAGGTGAATATCTTTGTTCCGTCCGCTGCTTTGAAGGTAAAGGTATCGTTTTTCATGTCTATCCCTCTCTATTGGTTAAATTGCATCAAATGTTAATGGATGAATATTTATAGGGACGTTTCTATTTTTCTATCCGCAGTTATTAGAAACGTCCGCAATATTCATTTAATCTTTGAAATTTGAGTCTTAAGATAATACAACTTCTTGAAAACAATGCAAGAAAAAATAGTTCACAGTAAAAAAGAGGAGCAAAGGACAAGGGACAATGGGGGCTGTTTTTATATACTGGATTCCCTGGTCAAGCCAGGGAATGACAGGTATTTATGAAAAAAGCCGCAGCCTTTGGCAGGCTGCGGCTTTTTCAATTGCATCTGGAGAACAAGGGGTTGCAACCCCTTGTTCTAGACTGATTACACAACTCCATACGCCAACATCGCGTTGGCAACCTTAGTGAAACCGGCAATATTAGCTCCGGCAACATAATCACCTTTTCTGCCGTAGGCTTCCGCCGTATCATAGCAGTTTTTGTGAATGCTCTTCATGATCAGGAGCAAGCGGTTATCGACTTCTTCGCGGGTCCAGGAAAGCCTCAGGCTGTTCTGGCTCATTTCCAAACCGGATGTGGCCACGCCGCCGGCATTGGCCGCTTTACCGGGACCATAAAGGATTTTCTTATCCTGGAAAACCTTTATGGCCTCGGGCGTGGAAGGCATATTGGCTCCCTCAGCCACGCAGATACAGCCGTTCTTCACGAGAGCCGCGGCATTCTTACCGTTAATTTCGTTTTGTGTAGCGCAAGGCAGGGCGATATCCACTTTAATACCCTGTTCACGAATAACATCCCAGACGTTCTTGCCTTCGTAACAAGTAGTTTTGTATTTGTCCGCGTATTCGGTAATGCGGCCGCGTTTGACATTTTTCAGTTCCAATACGTAATTGCATTTATTATTATCAATACCGGATTCATCGATGATTGTTGCCGTTGAATCGCAAAGAGAAATGACTTTGCCGCCCAGCTGATTTACTTTTTCGACAGCGTACTGGGCAACGTTGCCGGCGCCGCTAATGGCGACGGTTTTGCCTTTGAAATCCAGACCGCGGGTAGCCAGCATTTCCGCGGCAAAATAAGTCGTGCCGTAACCGGTTGCTTCGGGACGAATCAAGCTTCCACCATATTCCATGCCTTTTCCGGTCAGAACGCCGACGTGTTCATTGCGGATTTTTTTGTAGTAACCGTACATAAAGCCGATTTCACGTCCGCCGACACCGATATCGCCTGCGGGAACGTCGGTATCAGCGCCAATGTAGCGAAACATTTCGCGCATGAAAGCTTGGCAGAAGCGCATTACTTCTCCATCTGATTTTCCTTTGGGATCAAAGTCGGAGCCGCCCTTGCTGCCGCCCATGGGCAGAGTGGTCAAGGAATTTTTGAAAATCTGCTCAAAACCAAGAAATTTGATAATGCCCAGATTGACCGATGGATGGAAACGTAAACCGCCCTTGAAAGGGCCGATGGCGTTATTGAATTGAACGCGGAATCCGCGATTGACTTTTACGTTGCCCTTGTCGTCCACCCAGGGCACCCTGAATTGGATTGCTCTTTCCGGTTCCACAATTCGTTCATAGATATTGGCCTTGACGAATTCCGGGTGTTTTTTTACCGTAGGTTCCAATGTCTCCATAACTTCTTCGACAGCTTGATGAAACTCCGGCTGGTTGGGATCGGTTTGCTTTACTTTGGCGATAACATCTTTAATTACTGACATAGTTAAATCCTCCTTTAAAAAATTATTTATTATTCATTATAATTCATCAATATTTTGCAGATCTTCAAATTCCATCACGGTGGACATGGCCTTATTATCTACCTCAAACCCTTCTTCATAAGCTTTGGCAACCGGGTTTAGCCCGCCGACAAGAATCATCCCCACTTTATTTAAATCCACACTCGTTTGTCCAACCGGATTTCCGGCGCTGCCGATAGAAAGAACACCTTTGATCCCGGCCTTAGACAGGCCCCCTACGATATCTTCAACCAAATCCCGGCTTAGTGCCGGTATCTCGCGGAAGTTTGCCAGAATTTTCCCCTCACCTTTTTCCACCACCTGTCCTACAGAGGTCATTTTGCCGCGGATAAATATTTCTGATGGATCAAGTGATGAACCGGAATAATGAATCAGTTCTACAAATCTTAACGTTTCATAGTTTTTTACCTGAAGAATTCCACCGAATTTGGAATCGATAGGGATTCCATGCTTTAAAAGAACGCCGTTAATTAAAATACTGCAAATTGTCGCCAGGCCTACTTTCCCTTCGGGAACGACAATGTCTCCCAGATATTTTCCTGCCGGGGCAACTGCCACACGGGAACTTACTGCAAGATTTTTTTTGAAAACCGGCTTCATCGCCGCAAGAGCCTTCTTAAATTGATCCTGGGGAAAGAAGGAAATATTAACAGGCGTCAGACCGCGCATCTTCTTGAGGTTGAAAGTTGTTTTAAAAGAGAGGACATCAATGCGGGAGATGGAAAGCCCGATTTTATCCTGAACACGCGCGTTGCTGATTTCGTCCTGCCCCATGCTGGTAATGATTCTTCCATCGCGTTGTCCGATAAATTTCGTCAGTCCTCTTTCATCCATAAGTTTAAGATGGTAGCGGACGGTCCTTTCGCTTAGCTGGACGTTTTTCTCGGACATCTTACGGGCAATTACACGCGCGCCCATTGGCTTCGAGCTTTCACTCATAATTTTTAAGATCAGGATGAGCTTTCTTTCGACATCTTCAGGTTTAAAAAGTTGTTTCATAAGGCACTCGGCAATCGTTTGCCGTATTCCTACTTTTAAATAACATTATTGTCAACACAAAATTGTCTTAATTTAATTATTTTGGGTTAAATTGTATCATTTAGGTGAAAGGCGGAGACGGGACATAGGAATAAAGAGTAATATTATTAATATATTACATGAAATTTTGGCTAAAATATAAATAGGGAATTTAAATATCTCTCCGGGCCATATTCCCCGAAGTTTGCTGCGGGGTAGTTCATTTAGTCCCAAGGCCTCGCAGATATTTATTCCTGTCTGTGAGAAAGCTTTTATAAAGCCGGTAGGTATCGGTTTCTTCATAGTTGACTGGCTCAACAGAGGGATGATCAAATGAATAAATAGTGGCAGAAGGGCAGGCCAGCAATATCGGAGAATGGGTGGCGATGATAAACTGGGCGTGGCCATCGATACTCATTTTATCGAGGAGGGCAAGCAGTTCGATTTGGCTTTTTGGAGAAAGAGCGGTTTCGGGCTCATCGAGCAGGTAAAGCCCTTTGATTTGATAGCGGCTGCGGAAAAAGGACATCAGCGATTGTCCGTGAGATTGGGTGGTTAAAGATTCGCCGCCGAAATAATTCAGTTGGCCGCGATCCGCCGCTGCCCATTTAATTAAGCAAAGTACTGAAATATTTTGGAGCTAAAGAATGATCCCGGGACACGGCCATTTTCCCATTCCACAGAAATATGCTGATGAAGTTTGTCTTCATAGGGATTATATCCCGGTCGGCTTCTTTCCGTGTTTCTCCAAATATGAATGCCGCAGGCAATGGCCATAGCTTCCAGCAAGGTAGATTTGCCTGTTCCGTTTTCGCCTGCAAATAACGTAACCGGTTTTTCCAGAATAACCTGCTTTGTATTTTGTAAAATAGGCAAATAAAAAGGATAGCTATCTTTGGTGGGATATTTTCCCGGATGAAGGGTTACGTTTTTTAAGTGCATTTCAACGCCTTACAATTTTGTTTTCAGGGCATGTTCAATTTCTTCTTTGACCATGCCGCTTGCACAGTGAAGAAGATCCTCAAGGGCTGTCCTGGCCTCTGTGCAGCCAATGCGACCCAGCGCCCAGGCGATCATACTTTGTACCCGGTCATCGGGATTTTCTTGAAATGCCCGGATAAGGTCGGAAACGTAGGCGGGATTGAGACTGTTGCCCATAGCGCGGGCCGCGTTCATCTTCCAGCGCCAGAGATCATCGGCAGACATGTAGAACATGTGCGGCCAGATGTTCTTGGTAAAGTATGGCTTGTCCATTTGTAACAGGCAGGCAAGATCAAAGTGTGATGCTTTGCCTGCCACGCGGACATTGGGATCTTTTTCTTCGGCTATCCAGGGAATATTGCGGGGACAAACATTCTGGCAACGGTCACAGCCATAGACATACATGCCCATGGGTTCGCGGAGTTCAAGGGGCGTTAGTCCGTCGCCATAATACGTTAAATAAGAAATGCAGCGCCGCGGATCAATTTTTCCATTGCCTTTGAGCGCGTGGGTAGGGCATGCAGCCACACAGGCATTGCGGCACCAATCGGGACAGCCGATGGCAATGGTTGGCTCATCGGGCGGATATTCCTTATCGACAACCAGGGCAATGGGAAAGACAAAAGAACTGTAACGGGCAACACGCCGCGCGTAAAAAAGACAGTTTTTGCCGAAAGTTCCCAGCCCGGCACGCGCGGCAGAAAGCCGGTGTGGCATGTTGGGCGGCACTTTGGAATCCACACCATTTGCCCTAAGAAACTGTCGAAAGGCTTTAACCTTAAGAGCCAAACCGTCTTTGGTGACCCTGTCATCATCGAGATAGCAGCGGCCAAAGTGACGCTCCATAGCGGCAGGAAACGCTTCTTCGAAATATGATATCAGCACTACAATTATAGATTTTGCCTGTGGGAGGAAATGCTTTGGGTCTGTTCCGGCAAGAAGGCTGAAACCGACGGCTTCTGTCCAGCCATATTCTTCCTGATGCGCCAGCAGATATTCTTTTTGTGAAGTGAAGGGCGCGGCATCAGTGAAACCGATGTCGGCAACTCCTAATCGCATTGCTTCTGCTATTATTTCCTGTTTCGTGAGCATGAGGCCTCCATATGCAATCTATACATCAATTCAACTTCTAAATCAAAGCGCTCTTTGTGATTTTTTATCTTGACATAAATTTTTCAAATCTTTAGTATGCCTCTAAATCGACCAGCACAGTTTCTGCCAAAAATATTTCTAGCATCGACATAAATTATTAAATTTTCAGGGAGGAAATATGAAAAAAGTTCTGCAAATAGTTGGTTTATTGATTGTGGTTGCCATTGCGGTAGGCGGCATTTATGTGTGGCAATCCTACCAGAGCTTCATAAAGGTTGAGACAATCCAATATGATCCGCAATTAACAATTTATCTGGGCGGCGGCAATTCTGTTGTGCTTACCTCCGAAGATGGTTCTGCCGCGCTTGTTGTTGATACCAAATTGAGAGGCGCCGCGGAAGTTCTCAGAGAGAAAATCAAAGCTAAAGACATTACCATCGTCAATACTCATGACCATTTCGATCATGTCGGCGGCAATCCTCTTTACCCGCAGGCTAAGATCATAGCCGGTGAGTACTCAAAAAAGCAGTGGCAGGATGATGCCGGCAAAGCCAGCAGGTATCCGGATATCACTTTAAAAATAGGCGAAGAAAAAGTGCTGAAGATCGGCAGCGAAACCGTGCATATCTATAATATGGGCAGGGCGCATACCTGGAATGATATGGTGGTCTATTTTGAGAACCGTAAGCTTCTGGCATCTGGCGATCTGGTTTTTAACAATATGCATCCGGCAGTGATTGCCAAAAGCGGAACTAAAGTTGCTTCATGGGTTCACGCTCTGGAGGCGCTATCTAAAAAATACTCGATAAAGACATTGGTTCCCGGTCACGGGCCTGTTGCCGATCAAAATGCGCTTGTTGGAATGAAGGACTATTTTGTTGCGGTAGGCGATTCGATTGGTAATAAAGAAAAACAGGCCGTCCTGAAAGAAAAATATAAAAACTACGTTACTTTTCCGGGCATGTTCAGCTTCAATAATACTCTGAAATTTATCGAGCAGGAAAGAAAAGAAGCAAAGTGATGACGGATGAAGTGTAAGAAGTATCGATTTGTTAAATAGGGGGTATTTCAATGCAGGCGATGTTCATGAGAATCTTCCTTAATCAAGAGGTGATTAAGTGATTATTACGGATACCGCGGAATTATGCCAGAATTGCAAAAAGAAGCAGGCGGTCATCCTTTGTGACGGTTGCAGTATTTATCTTTGTATTGATTGCCGGAAATTTGACCTGTGGGGATATGGCTGCGGGCATGTCGATACACGTGTTTTTTGTCCAATTTGTTTTGATGATATTGAAATTAATCCCTATTCCGGAAAAATCGATGGAAAACATAAGGATGTCATCGAGAGTGTGTATCCCAAGGAAGTATGAGATGTATATAGACCGATGAACAGGAGGGTGGAGTAAAATGGCGAGTAAATATAAGGGATACATGGGAAAGATCCTGGATGTTGATCTGTCATCAGGAAAGATCGGCACATTCGAGCTTTCTGACCGGGATCGGGAACGTTTTGTAGGAGGCAGATTTATCTCCACCAAGATCATGCTGGACGAGTTAAAGCCCGGTATCGATCCCCTATCACCGGATAATATCCTTATCGTCATGACATCACCGCTTACCGGGACAGGTGCTCCTTCAACGAGCCGTTATGACATTTCTGCCAAGAGCCCACAGACGGGGGCTATCGGCCATTCTAACAGCGGAGGAAACTTTGGAATCCACTTGAAGAAGGCAGGGTGGGACGGTATCGTGATTCGGGGTAAAGCCAAAAGCCCAGTCTATATCGACATCAATAATGACATAGTGAAGATAGAAGATGCAGCTGGCCTTTGGGGAAAGGATACGGAAGAGACCAAGGAATTGATGGGAGACAAAAAAGCAGGAAAGATGGTTATCGGACCTGCCGGAGAGCACCTTGTCAAGTATTCGATTGTCGTATCCCAGGAACGAAGCCACGGAAGATCTGGAATGGGCGCTGTCATGGGTTCCAAGAATCTCAAGGGGATTGTTGCCAGGGGGACGAATAAGATAGAACTCCATGACCCTTCAGGGTTCAGTGAACTTATTAAAAAATGGATCGAGATGCTCAAAGGCCATCCTGCCACTGGTGACTTTGCCCCTAAATATGGGACATCAGGTTTTTTAAAATCTTTATCAGATCATAATGCCCTGCCTACAAAAAATTTCTCGTCAGGCCATTATAAGGACGCCGATATGCTTTCGGGCCAGACTCTGGCCGAGACCCGCCTTGTGAAGAATGCCGGTTGTGTCTCCTGCCCGATCCGCTGCTCGCGGGTGGTCAATCTCGACGGGCGCGAGATCAAGGGGCCTGAGTATGAGGTCCTGTGTCTCTTAGGATCAAACATGCTCATTAATGACATTGATGCCATTATCCGATGGAACTATGAACTGGACCTTCTGGGCATTGACACCATATCTGTGGGCACGATCATGGGTTTTGCCGCAGAACTGAATGAAAAGGGCATGTGGAATAGCGGAATCGAATTCGGCAAGACGGACAATATCTCCCAGATCTTTCGGGACATTGCCTATCGCCAGGGAATCGGGGCAGACCTTGCAGAAGGGGTACGGTACCTGTCAAAGAAATATGGCGGTGAAGATTTTGCCCCCCACTCCAAAGGAATGGAGCTGGCCGGCTATGAACCCAGAGGGGCAGTGGGGCATGCTCTCGGCTATGCAACATCAAACCGCGGGGCCTGCCATCTGGACGGAGGCTACGTGATCTATTTTGAGGCTACGGGTCCTGCCCTTCTGGACCCATACCATTACCGGTCAAAGCCCGCTTACGTGATCCTTGACCAGAACCTTTTAGCTGCCATCAGTGCAGGGGGTAACTGTCTATTCACCTCCTGGACATTACTGCCGCCTATCCTCTACAAGATTCCTAATTCTAAATTAATGAGTTGGATCGTGACTAAGATTCTGACATATTCGTGGTTTGCTATCGAACTGACTTTGCGCTTGCCTGAGTTCATGATGAAATATCATCTGCCCCTGCTCCCCCATTCAAAGGCACTGAAACTGGCCACAGGTATGGAGATGGATTTTGGTAAATTCCTGCGGCTGGGCGAGAGAGGCTTCTCCATGGAGAGGCTTTACAATCTTAGGGAGGGATTTACTGCCAAGGATGATACGCTGCCCAGACGTTTTACCCACGAGGAGCAGATTCCAGGCAACAAGAAGAGCAAGGTTCCCTTAGATAAGATGCTGCCCAGATATTACCGACTTCGTGGTTGGGACAGTAACGGCGTACCTACGAAACAAACCCTGAAGAGGTTGGATTTGGAGGATATAGGAAAGCCCTAAAAGTTTATTATTATAATACCTGAGAAATGAGGGACCACAGTGAGAGGATCGACGAAAAAAGCCCTCTTTTTAGGGAGGGCTTTTAGTTTCATGGTGGGCCAGGACAGAATTGAACTGTCGACACTCGGATTTTCAGTCCGATGCTCTACCGACTGAGCTACCGGCCCGCCTGATTAGTGAAGATACTTAAAAAAGCAGCAAACCTCTATAAAATATGGGTTCCTTTGTCAAGGTATTTTTTGGTAGTTCGCACCTGCCCGCCCTTGAGTTTACTTATTATTATTTTCCATTTGTGTGGTCGGGAGGGCAATATCTTTGTCTGGATCATTTTGCCCTCCGTCAGTTTGCGCGATACCGGCAACAGTTTCAGGATCGGGGATCGAAAGGCCTGCTGATTCATTTTGCTGCTCCTTGATGATTACGACCGTACCGGCAATCTTGTCATGCCAGGCTTGTTTTTTCTTGTCAAAAGCAGCCCAGATAAATCCAATGGGAATGGTACCTAGTAAACTTGAAACCAGATAGCCGACTGCTCTCAAAAAAGCAATGCCGAAGGAAATTGGTGTGCCGTCGGCGGAATAAACCTGTAAACCCAGCAGCATCTTTCCCGGTGTGCGGCCTGTCGCGCCATGGAAATAGGTGAAATAAGCTGTATTTATGGCGAGATAAAAAACCATTATCAGGAGAAGGACAGAAGAAAAACCTTTAAGATTAACTAGATTGTTTATCCAGGCGTTATTATCTGCCGAGATGGCGCCAAAGAAAAATGCCAGCGCAGCGATTACGAACAAAACAACAAAAATAATAGTGACGATGGTACTGTCGATCGTAAAAGCCACCAGACGACGCCAGAAACCGGCGAATTTGTAAACGGTCATTATTTTACCCCCTGTGATCTATTACCGAAGATACCTTTTTCATATTGAATTATGGAGATGATTGCCGCTGCCGCCGTTTCCACTTTTAAAATTTGTTTGCCCAGGCTCACCGAAACAAAGCCGCTTTCTTTGGCCATGATTACTTCGTCTTTGGAAAAACCGCCTTCCGGCCCGACGACAATAAAAAAATCTTTTGTGGCAGCAAAGGATTCATCCGTCAACATGTCTTTAATGGTTTTTTGGAATTCTTCCTCCCAGAAAATTAACCGGAGGGCATCGCCTGAGGCCGAAGTAAGCATATCCGCAAAAGACGAAACTTTCGAGACTTTCGCTATATGGCTGCTGTGGCAGCAGCGCGCTGCTTCCCCGGCTATCTTTTGCCAGCGCGTGACTTTTAAAGAACTCTTTTCACCGGCAATACGGCTGACCGACCTTGCGGCATCAAAAGGAATAATTACATCCGCTCCCAATTCCGCGGCGCTTTTTACAACAGTATCCATTTTTCCGGCTTTGGGAATGGCTTGAGCCAGAGTGATGCGGATTTCCTTGTCTGCCCGCGGGATTCTTTTCCCCAGCTCTATAAAAACTGTTTTTGGAGTAAAGCCTTTAATTACAGCCTCGAACTCCTGGCCAAAACCGTCAAAAACGTTGATTTTGTCGCCCTGTTTCAGGCGCATCACCTGCTTTATATATTTTAAATTGTCCGGTCCCAACTCACATGTTGTTTTATTTTCCAAAGCATTCGGGCTGTATATTCGGGGAATGGTCAAGGTTTAAGAATCCTTTGTATTATTTCGGGCGTGGAAGGAGCCCTCTGCGGCTAAATGTTCGCGGTTTTTTTCCTGAGCACGTAACAGACCCATTCTTTTTCCGTGATCACTTTATAGGTAGTAAGGGGATCGGCAGAAAATAGCTCCTCGATATTTTTGGTGTCCTGTTCAATTATGCCCGAGATAATCATGTATCCTTCCGGCAAAAGCAATTGCGTCAGATGTGTTCGGAGCTTTAATAGTATTTTAGCGGTAAGGTTGGCGATGATTAAATTGCGTGGTTCGTTAATGATGATGGCATCTTTATTAAAAATGCGCAATGAGTTTCCCACATTATTAATAGCCGCGTTTTCACCGGCAATTTCGACAGCCTTTTTATCAATATCCACACAGATGACATCCTGCGCGCCCATTTTGGCAGCGGTGATGCCGAGGATACCGGTACCGCAACCGACGTCCAGAACTTTCCATGCTTTGATCGAACGGTCTTTCATTAT
>JGI24129J20441_1000522_pt1 | contig 11936 bp, 9 predicted proteins | sample BarGraNGADG00211_FD_20441 | JGI IMG/M metagenome (IMG submission 20441) | reverse complement strand
GCCTCGACCACGCACCTGAGCGAAAAGCGGCTTGCCCTGCCCGTCATCGCTGTCGTGGCTCTCGGGTGGAGGCTGCTCGACCGCTCGAACTGGCCTCAAGGGCTTGGCCAACTCATGGGGACATTGAGGCACGTGGCGCCGGCAGAGGTGGCCCTGGCGGCATCCAAGGTCGACGCGGGCGTTCACCCAGATGTCAGGCTGGTCACGATGATCGCCACGATCCGTCGCCTCTCGAAGCTCGCGCCCGTCATCGCATGGCAGCAGGGCGTTTTGGGTGAGGCGGCAGTCGCCGGCGGCGCGATCGGGTACGAGTGCGGCATCGGTTGGCGTGAGCGCTGCAACCTCCCATCCTCGATGAGCCAGCATCGCCGGCCACCCTCCGGGTCCGGCGCGCGTCCCGTGTACCTATCCGCCCTGGGGCGGAGCCTGCCTAAGCGCTCAGTCGAAGCTGTTATGGCTAACCAGCGCCTCGCAGCCGAGCTCACCTGCATGGATCATGCCTGTTGCCCTCAGGGCAAAGACACGCTCCTAGGAGATACGCGCCACCACACCATCCGCGCCAGGCGCGAGGCGCTGACCCGCGTGTCTGCCCCCGCGTCCGCAGCCTGGAAATGGCAGCAGCTCGCGGTCGACGCACAAGCTCGGCTCGACCTGGCCGACCGCATCAACGCCTACACGGGACGCACAGGGCTGAAGGTCAAAGTGCCTACTGACGCGCTTCGTGCCGTCCTCATCGTGGCCGACAACCGTCGTCAGACCATCCGCCGCCGCCCCGCTGCCTAGTCGCTGGAGCTCAACGTCCGCTCATCGGAGATCCGGTAGTTGCTTGTCGCCTTCCGCCGTCTCGATAGCGGAACGGCAACCGGATCACTGATAGCACCAGGCCGCCCAATGTCCGTTCACCGGAAGCGGATCGGTGACCGGTCATCCTCACTGGCTTACGGAGGGCCCAACATCCGCCGCTTTGTCGGTCTGTGCTCCTATCATCGGGCCATGAAGCTGCTGCGTTACCGAAGGCCTTCCCTGCGTAACCTTTCCGGCTATACCCAGGTCAAGCGTCAGGCGAAGCGACAGCTCGGCATCAGCCAGGTCCAGGCCTGGACGAAGCCGAGTCGAGTGAAGCAGCGCGCCAAACAACACGTCGGCTACTACTCCCCCACGATGCGTGTGGTTCGCAACACCGCGAAGGGCCGGTTCCCGTCGTTCCTCGGGCTGTTCAGGAAGAAGTAGCGGAGTCAGCCCACTTTCTCCGCGTAACGGCGCCGTTGTCGCAGACGGACGGCGAGCACGATCCTCAATCATCCGCAACTGCGATTCACCACGTTGCGTATGACTAAGCGCAACAGTGCCTCGATGAGCGGCAGGCCTGGCAGATATTCCGCGTCTTGTCACCGCTCCTGGGCGGCCGGTGGCTTCTCTGAGAAACTCGCCACGAAAGTCGTGGTTCATGCGTCTTATAGGTGTGGAGGCGCTAGTGGACGAAGACGCGGTGTTTGCCGGGTTTGTGCACGCGTACAGCAGCGCACTGTTCAAGACTGCCTTCTTGTTGACTGGCAGTGCCGGCGAAGCCGAAGAACTGTTGCAGGACACCCTCGCGCGACTCTATTCCAAATGGGAGAAGGTAGCGGCCGCCGACAACCCCCCGGCGTACGTGCGCCGGGCGCTAGCCAACGCCTTCGTAAACCAACACCGCAGGCCCAGGACCAGGGACGTCTCACTCTCACAGCTGCGAGAAACCGCCGACGACCGCGATCCCTACCGGGCCATCGCCGATCGAGACCTGCTCTGGCAGCTACTAGGGGCCCTGTCGGCTCGGCAGCGGACCGCCGTCGTGCTGCGCTACTTCCACGACCTGTCTGACGCCGAGATCGCCGCGGTGCTGGGCTGTCGCGCCGCGACAGCCCGCAGCCTGATCAGCCGCGGCATGGCCGTGATGCGTACGGGATCCGCGAGGATGGAGCAGGCCATTGCGCTGGGACGGGAAGGGACGTCGTGATGATCGAACCGCAGAATTTCGAAGACCGGGTGCGTGTCGTGATGCAGGCCGTCGCTGCGTCCGCGGCGCCGCCGGAGGGTTTGTCTACCCGGCTGATCCAGAACGCCGCTTCCGGAGGTCGCAGCCACTCGGATGCCTCAGGTCGGGATCGTCGCGGTCGCTGGCAGCGGTGGGCGGCGCCGATGATCGCGGCTGGGTTCGCCGTCGCGGCCGTCGCCATGGTGGCAGTCGTTCGGGACCAGACGGGCACGCCGGGGCGGCCGCCCGGTCCGTTGCCGGCCGCTGTCGTGCCGTGGAACCCCAAGGAAACCCAGCCCGTGACTGTGGCAAAGCCGGCCGCACCGCTCATCGGAGCACCACCGGGGACGCGCCCATGCACCAGCTCCGACCTCGCGCTGATCTCCTCGTCCTCGCAGCCAACCCCCGAACCGGCGGGCTGGGTCATGACCCAGTACATGCTGGGTTCACGGGCAACCTCCGACTGCTCGGTCAGCTCGGGCGGCCTGGAGGTAATGCTTGTCGACGCACAGGGCCGCACCCTGCCCCAAGACGCAGTCCAGGCCCTCGGACCTGGCCCGGCATCAGAACAAAAGTACCCGGATGCGCTGTTGGTCCGCCCCGGCCAGCTCGTCTCGGGTGGCGCTGCATGGGCATACGTCTCAGGCAGTGGCCCGGCACCGGTCGACCTGGTCATCACCGTCACCCAAAGTCTGGGAGCGCCGCCGAACAGCAGCCTCTCCATCCCCCTGACAGATGTCCCCATCCCACCCAACCCGGTGAACACGTCCAACCGCGGCCCCTGGCGCTCCGGCTGGTACCCCGGGCAACAACCCTCAGTAACCGACCCAGGGTCCCTGTCCTCACTCACCGCGCTCATCCACGCGCCACACACCGTGACAAGCGGGAAGGTCCTCGCCTACACCGTGGAGCTGCAGAACCGCACCGACACCACGATCCCCTTGCTGAAATGCCCCGAGGTCATCCAACAACTGGCAGTGGTCCCCCAGAAGCAGGCCTTCGCAGTCGGGGTCAAGGTGCCCCTGAACTGCGTATCGGCCCCACCCGCGATCTCACCCCACTCATCGGCCACCTTCGCGTTCCAGCTCGACACCGCTGGGCTGATGACCGGACCCAGAGCACTCACCTGGCAGCTCACCAAAGGTGCCTATGCGGACGTGGAGACAACCACCAATATGAATGTCACGCCGTAGCCGGCTCTGAGCCCATCGGCAGTCCGCCATCCCGTTGCAGGACAACTGGCCAGGTCACCTTGCAGGCGCGGCAACTGGTGAGAAGCCGGTGACACCGCGCGAAATGCGGCATGAGCGGATGTTCGTCGAAGCCGACCCCTAAGCGGAAAACTCACGTCACACGCGGCGATAAGACGCACCTTCTGGCCGCGAAGTCAGCTCAAATGAGAACCACGAGGACCTTTGGGCGCCGCGGTTGAGACACGGGCCGCTCACGGCTTTGACGCACCACAAGGTGTGAGCTCTTGTGGGCGGCTCGCATCGGACACGGACGCCCATGCGTTGTCCGCGGGCTAGGGACGGGTGGTCATCGACTCGCTCAGAAGTGCGTGCTCGATTGTGCCCATCGGGTCGTACGACTGGAGTTCCGCGCCGAGGTTCGCGACGCTCGTTGCGTACGTCGGGTCGTCGAGGAGGTTGCGAACTGCCTTGCGGATCGCGGCCGGCTTCGGGCGCTCGCTGCGCAGATCGATACCGAGCTTGTTGTAGCCGACCCGCGCATTGATGTCGTTCTTGCCCTCGCGTTTGCCGGCGCCCACGACGGGCACGCCATGCAGAAACGCGGCGAGGTTGCTGCCGAAGCCACCGCTGGTGACGAACACGTCGACGTGGGGGAACAGGTCGCTGTAGTCGATGAAGTCCTCGATGACGACGTTGGGCTGGGGGAATCGCGCGCGAAGCATCTCGGTCTGTGCACCCGCCGTGGTTGCGACGACGACGTACTCGGAGTCCTTGAGTGCCTCGATGGTGGGGATGATCAACTTGCCCGGATCGGTGTTGTCGACGGTGCCTTGGGAAACCGCCACAACCTTCCTCGAACCATCGACAACGACGTCCGGCAACGAGGTATCAGGCGTGACCGCTCGGCGGGCTGGGACTAGCGGTCCGACGTACTCGGCGTTGGCGAGCGGCTGGTAGTCCGGGAACTCCAGGCCTGGGGAGCCATTGAGGAAGACCCGCCGTGCGCTCAGCATCGGTTCGTGTGGGAAGCCGTCGCGGCTTATCGGTGCGATACCGTGCCGGGCGAGGATCTGGTTGTAGTGAGTGGTGCCGGCCTTCATGCTGCTGGCCAGCATCTTGCGCACGAGCGCGTGGTGGAGACGGCCCAAGGGCGTGCGCGCCGGGCGCAGCCCGAAGAACGGCGGGGGGCTCTGTGCGTTGGGCATGACCATCGTCAGGCCGACGGCGAACACCGGGACGTGCAGTGACTCGGCGACGAGCTGCTCTGCGTACAGCGCTCCGTCACAGATGAGGGCATCGAACGGCCACTCATGCCTGATCCGCACCAGGTCCTGGAAGTGGTTCTCGATCTGGCTCACGAAGAACTTGTCGAGCTCGAACGAGATCAGCTTGGGGCCTTTGAGCCTGGCACGTTCAGGGAACAGTTCGTCGAGGTTGCTCGCCATGACCTCGGTGGCCTGCTCGTAGGGGAACCAACGCATGCCCAGTCGGTCGAGTTTGGCGCCGTACGTCGGCCCGGCGTACCAGCGCACATCGTGACCGCGGTCGGCCAGGTGGACGGCGATCCCGGTCAGAGGGTTGAAGTGTCCGTCGGCAGGCATCGACGCGAACAGGATCCTCATCCGCAGGCCCAGCCTTTCGCTAAAGTACAACTATAGTGAGTTATGATCGAGTTGATGTCTACCCCCTCTACCCGTGCTGACCGAACGCTTGTCACCCGGCGCCGGATGGTGCGGGCCGCTTACGAGCTGTTCTCTGCAAACGGGTACCTCGGCACGACCATCTCCGAGGTCGCCAGGGAGGCAGGCGTGGCGGTCCCGACGATCTACTACACGTTCGGGACCAAGGCAGTGCTGCTCGAGGAGTCGTTGGGGGCTGCCATCGTGGGGTTCGACCGGTGGCGCGAGACGCCACCGGAGCCCGAGATCAGCGAGCTGCTGCCATGGCACCGATGGTGGGCCGAGTTCCAGGCTGCCCCGACATCGGACGCCGCCTTCGACATCTTCTTCACCACCGGCATCACCATTCTCGAGAGAGTGGCGCCGCTCGTTGCCGCGTTGCACGGTGCCACCGGCGACCCGGAGGCAGCCGAGGTGGTCAGGATCGGCGAGGAACGACGCGTCGAGTCGTATCGCGAGACCATCCGAGTCATCGCCGGCAAACCGGGCGGTCTGCGACGCGGGCTCACGTCGGAGAAGGCAACCGACATCGTCGTCGTACTGTTCAGCGCGGAGCTCTACCAGTCGATCCGGAGAGGCAGAGGATGGTCGGCCGGGCGCACCACGGCCTTCCTGCGCGAGATGCTGTCAGCGCAGCTGCTCGGAGACTGACGTTTGTCAGACGTTGGACGCGTGCGCGAATCGACACGGCTGAGCTGTGTGACGATCGCATCAGCCGAACGGCGTCGCTCGGCCGAGCGTCGCTAGGGTTACCTGAGGACGCCCGAAGCCGGGTGGGGACCACCACGTCCGTCCAAGGCTGCAGATGCGGCTACCCCAGGAATGAACATGATCGCGGCATTTCCGGATGTGGGGACAACCCCGTCTTGGCAGAGCTAGATTGCCCCTGGGGGCATGGCCTACGTCAGATTTGCTCAGGAGGCGGAATGGGCAGCAACCCACGAGTCGAAGAGCCCTACGATCTGAGCCCTGGTCACACGGTCATGCTGGGTGTCGATTTCCAGCTGGGGTTCGGCGACGGCGCCTGGGAGCACACCCCGGACGCACCGGCAGCGGTGGCGAGGTTCCGTGAGGCTGCGGCGAGCTGGCGCGGTGCCGGCGGCCGGGTGATCATGTGCCGGGAGATCTACTACCCGAGCGACTATCCGGGAGCGGATGGCGAGCCGCTCGAGGACGTCGTCGCGCACCATCCACTGATGTCCGGGCGAGACAACGCGGAGTTCTATCCGGGTCTGGTCGAGCCGGAGGATCTGGTGATGCGCAAGACGGGTTTCTCCGCGGTCGCGGCCGGCAATCTGCTCGAGATCCTCGCCGAGCACCGGTGGGACACCGTGGTCATGGGGGGGCTGACCACCCCGATCTGCGTGGGAACCACTTCTGATGACCTCAGCATGGCCGGTCTCAAGGTGGTCATCCTCGAGGATGCGTGCGCCTCCCAGCCCTTCGAGGGATTCTCGGCTGAGGATGCGCACGCGTTCGCGCTGGCCCGGTTCCGCTACCTGTTCGGACAGACGATGACAACCACGGATTTCAGGGAGTTCGCCGACGGCTTGCCCACGGCCTCACGGCCGTCGTCACCCGATGCGACGCGCACCGGTGGCATCTGAGGCACGCCTCCGGGCGGAAAGAGTCGCCTTGGTCCGTGGAGCGTTGGGACAGCCTCGTCACCGGCGGGCAACATCCTGTCATCGGACTAGATCCGGTAACGGCCGGTAAGTTGCTGCCCCCAAGGCGGCGAAGTGGGTCACCCTTCCTCACCAGCACGGGCGGGGTGGAGGCCGGGTCAAGCCCTTCGCCCCGTACGTCGCCAGACGTCGCGACGTTCGGCTGTCGTTTCGCTAACGAAGCGCCGCGTCTTGTAGGGGGTGTCTGCCACGATGGTCACCCGTGTACGACCTGAAGAGACGCGAGGACAGGCATGACCATTTGGAGCGACAGGCTCCGGCTGCCCAGCCCCTTCGTCGGGACTTGGGTGCCTCGGTGGCTGTGCATGTTGCTGCTACGCGTCAGGGAGCGTTAGCGGGTGAGGTGGCGTGGAGTCCTCTTCCTCGCGTGCGCGCTTGTCTTAAGTGTGGTGGTCCTAGCGCTCAGCCACTACAACTGCGATCCAGCTTGGCTTAAACAACTTCCAGCGGCGCCTGGAAGCGACGGGACCTTGTGGCAAGTGCAGACGACGTTCCTGTCGGTCGGATTCGCCGGCCTCGCGATCGCGGCGCAGTTGTTCGCCGAGGCCCCGCTGGCCATTGGTGCCTCCCGGGGTGGGGTTCTTGAGTACGTCTGGGCGGGCTGGTTCGCGGGCGTTGGCCTCGTCGCCAATGCCGTCATCGCCGTCGAGACCATCTGGCTGCCGAGCGATCTCGGCGTCTTGGCGGTCGCGGTTATCTGGTTCGTGCTCACCGTTGTCTTGCTGGTGCTGTCGACACTCAGGCTGATGCGACTCTTCGGCCATCCGTCCTTGCTGGACGAGGTTGTTCGAGGTTCGCTCGTGGAGACGTTGGCCAGTCGCCTCGACAACGTGTCTCGCAGGTACGCAGCGGCTCGGAGGCAACTGGACGGCCTCTTCACATCGGGACATTCGGTCGGGGGTCTCGGGCCGTCGGCCGTTACATTGCGCGTACCCGTCCCACGAGCTGGCCTCGTCATTAGGGCTATCAAGCCGGATATCGTCCGACAGGCGATCGCCACTCTCGCACCGCATGTGACCGAAGGCGGTATGGGTGACAGCGGGCGCGGTGATCTCTACACGCCGGCCCAGATCAGGCTGGACGTCGAGCCTGGCGACCGCACCCGTCTTGGTGAGACGGCCTTCCGCGTCGGCACATCGCAGGAGTTGGACGGGAGCGTACGAGGCAGAGTGGTCCGACTCCTCCAGTCGAGCATGGAGTTCGAGCCTCCGGCGTCCGTCACGCCCGACGAGGAGACGGACCGCGAGATCGCTAACCTAAAAGACACGATCGGGACGAACTTGCGAGCGGGGGCTTACGGAACTGCCGAGCGGGCACTGGAGCTGCTCGGACAGGTCGTTCGCGGCGTATGGACGGCACGTCCGGAGAGCCTGGACGCCTCGCGTCGATCTTCGTTCATTCGGCGTGACTGGTTGTTCCGCAGCATTGGCGAGGCCGAGCAAGATGTGTTGCTCTCGCCGCGTGCAGCCGGACTTTTTGTAAGTCAAGCGATGACGCGCGCACTTGAAGCACCTCGCACTGAGTCCACCGAGTACGTCGATGAATGTCTTCGGAGTTTCACGCGGCTCTGGTACGACGTCCTCCGGCATGGCGGTAGCGAGTTCGACTCGCTTCCCTCCCGCATCACCACCTGCGTGCAGAACCTAGCCGCCTTCTCGTTCTCGACTGTGGCCCAGCCTGAGGACCTCCAGGCACGGGCCACGTGGGCAATGGTCGAGCTAGTCAAGTCGGCACTTGACGCGATGAAGCCGGAAGCGGCGCGGCTGGCCGCACGGGAGTTGAATGGCTTGTTCGAGTACTCCGATCGTGGCGGGAATGGCAGAGCACATGTTCGAGGAGGACAACTAGTCCTATCGGGTTGGCTGGGCTACCTCGCCGACAAGGGGGATGAGCGCGATCCCGCCGATGCTGACTTTCGAGCGCTCGTGACACCCCAAGGAACTTGGTCGGAGATCCTTTCCGCCAAGGACCTCGCCGAGCGCGGAGCGGCTCCTTTCAGTCGTTGGGACTGGTGGGAGATCAATACCGCAGACTCCGGTCGTGCGCAGGTGCTCCAACTTTCCTCTTACATCGACCGGGCCACGCTGGCCGCTCTTGCCTCGTCACGTGGTCCACTCCCGCCCGCAAACGATCAGGAGACGGCATCGACGTACCAGCGATTCACGCAACTCCTCGAGGAGGGCGGTCGCGAGTTGAGCGCCAAAGAATCGAACCTCAAGCAGAAACTCACCGAAGAGGTCAGCAGGTGGGAAGCGGCCGAGGACGACCGCCTCGCTCAAGAGCCCCTGTCGCAGGACAAGATCGCCGCATTGCAGAGCGCCCTTCGGGAGAGTTGGAACGCTGGGCAGCGGCTCGCGGCGGTGATTCCGACGGTCGGCGATGTCCCGGACGTCGCCGACCAGACCCAGCCCATCCTCGGTATGAACTTCCGAGTCCCGCGGCACTACCTCGTCGACAAGGTCTTCAACCAGACCTACGCCGATCCAAAAGACCTCGGCCAGATGATCGCGCGTGGATTCGCGGAGGGCGAGGAGGAAAGGATCGTACGGGTGCTCCAATCTCAACAGGACGACGTTCAAGAGCCGACAGCCCAAGTGATTCTTCAGCAGATCGAGGCCTTGGGAGACTACGCAGCCCAATATGTCCTCGTCACACCGTACGGCGGCCTCATGGACATCGACGAGTGGTACTCGATCGAGTTTCGGGAGGCACTGTCACGCGTGACGCACGTCGAAACCTCAGTGCTCGACAACGAGGCGATTCTCTTCGACCGACGCGCCGCCCTGATTTCGTGTCGGCACCCCGAAGAGAAGAACGGGCTCACACCGATCGAGGGCACCTCGATTGCCTTGGGAGTATTCGAGGACGTTCAGGGTGAGAAGGAGCCGCAAGTTCGGATCGAGACCGGCGAGTACTTCGTCGTCTGGGCAAGTGAGGCGCCGCGCGTGCACTGGTTTGCATCGCCGCAGTTGGGAACGGGAAGTGACGTGGAGCTCAAGGGCGGCGTCGGGTGACCAATGCGTCTGGGCGTTCCCTATGTGTGCTGTCGATTCCTTGGGCATAGTGGTCAAGTTGGTCCAGCACTTCTAGGACGAAGCGGAAGGCCAAATGGGCGACGCTGCACGGGCTCGGGGGGCCGAGCAAGACAGGCCAGGTGGTCGAAGCGGGACGGGCTATGTTGGCGGTAGGCAGCAGCTCCGCGGACACGCCCTATCTGGGCGAAGTGGGGCGCCCATAGTGCCGGAATGACGCTCGCTGTACGGGTGCCACACGGGATTCGCCACACTCGCGCACCGCGCTATCAAGCAGAGAGTGAGTCCCCCTGGACGAACGGGAGCGACAACGGGACACGTCAGGGCCTGGGCGCCAAGGTGGATCCGTAAGCTCGCCCGATGACGATTCCCGAAGGGCCGTATCGCCCCCCCCCCGATCACCGCGACAGAGTGCGCTCCGAACGGCATCTCCATATCACTCCTAGCAGCCACCGTCGTCCTGCAACACCCGAACGTCGACGGCGTCCTCGGCGCTCGGGACGTCAGCTTCCAGATGCCACTCCCCCCGTCTATTCTGACTCCATCCGCCATACTGGATGCCTCCGAACGGACCAAGCGGCGCGGCCCCAGGAGACTGAGGCAGCCTGAAAGTTCGTGTGGCACATTTGTGGCACACAAGGGTGAGAAACGCTGGTCAGCAAGGTCAGCCAGTGTCAAGCAACCAAGCACGAAACGGCCCATTCTGGGCCCTTCATGCGGGATCCTGTCGCACTCATAATCCGTCGGCCGTCGGTTCAAGTCCGACCTGCCCCACTGGTGTTTACGCAGGTCACAAGCCTGCGATCCGACACACGCCTCTGGAAATCATCCCTGGGCAGTCGCTTGTGGCACATTTGTGGCACATCAGGAACTTGAATCCGCCGGTCGTGGTTCGAGCGGGACCTGCCCCACTCACGTCTGCGCAGGTCAAGCGCCCAGGCTCCCGCCCGGGACCCTTCGGGGCGAGGGCCTGTGGCACATCTGTGGCACACGTCCGAGTCGCCGACGGCACACCCCAACGGTGATAGGAGCCAATTCGGACGAACTCAAGCCGCGTCACAAGGGATCCCTCGCCAGACCAGAACGCAGATCGCAGGGCTATGAGCGGACAAACACAAACAGCGCCTTCTACCCCTTTCGCCGGAATGACGCATGTCGTCCACCCGCGCGGATCGCAGCAAGGATCCGATCGTTTGAGCAGCCGATGCGATAGTGGCTGGCATGAGTGGTTTTGTGCCCGGTCTCGAGCTGTGCCGCAACTTCTATGCGGAGGTGGTGGCTCCGGCGGTGGGGGCTCGTCACGGGGCCGCACTGCTTGGGCCGGGCTCCGATGTTCTGGGATACGACACTGAGCGTTCTACCGATCACGACTGGGGCCCGCGATGTCAGTTGTTTGTCCAAGCCTCTGACCTCGATGAGGTGCGCTCTCGGGTTCTCACCTCGCTTCCGAAGGCTCACGGGGGAAGGCTCCTCGCCATCGGCCGGGACGGCGAACGCTTTGAGCCACAGGTGGTCATCGCGACCTTGCCGGCGTGGCTCGAAGGGGAACTCGGTTGGGACCTGGGCGAGCGCGAGTTGACTGCGGTGGATTGGCTTCTCATCCCGCAGACACGACTCCTGGGCATCACCCAAGGGGCTGTCTTCGCCGATCCCGATGGCGACCTCGCGCACCTTCGTCGACGGCTGGCCTGGTTCCCTGATTCGGTGTGGCGGTGGCTGTTGGCCTGCCAGTGGCAGCGTCTGTCCCAGGAGGAGCCCCTCATTCAGCGAACAGCCGAGGTGGGGGACCAGGTCGGTTCCGCTGTCCTGGCCGGACGACTCGTTCGCGACTGCACGCGCCTCGCCCTGCTGATAGGACGCAGGTACGCGCCGTACAGCAAATGGCTCGGTACGGCCTTCGCTCGCCTGCCCGATCCAGACGGTCTCGGGTCCTGCCTGGCGGAGGCGATGGCTGCCGACGCACTGACGGCGCGAGAAGAAGCTTTGGGGCGGGCTTATCAGCTTCTCGGTGAGCGCTTCAATGCCCTGTCTCCGGACTTCCGCCTGGATACCTCACTGCGGACCTTCCATGACCGCCCGGCATGGGTATTGGGCGCGGGCCGCTTCGCCGCCGCGGCGCTCGAGCTCGTGAACGACCCTGTCCTGCAAGGTTTGCCGCTCGTCGGGGCAGTTGACCAGTTGCTCGACTGCACGGACGCCCTTGCAAACCCGGCGCTGACCTCCCGTATGCGCTGTCAGGGCTATCCATCTGAGCCGACTACACTGGTGTGATGCATTACCGCGACTCGCAGGGTGGTGCCCAGTACCCGCGTTCGCTAGGCGAGTTCCAGTCA
>JGI24129J20441_1000521_pt1 | contig 11940 bp, 11 predicted proteins | sample BarGraNGADG00211_FD_20441 | JGI IMG/M metagenome (IMG submission 20441) | reverse complement strand
ACCGACGGTGGAACGTACCGCGTCGCGGAAGACTCCCGCGCCGGCCACCTTGCGCCCGGTCTTGTGAAAGAGCGTGTCGTCACACAGCAGCTCGACCACGCCGGTGGGGGCGAAGCGGCCAGCAGTTGCCACATCCTCGCCAGCAGATCTCCTCGAGTTCGGGGCAGACCCATCGGGCCTGGCGCGGCGGGTGCCCGCGATCCGAGCCCAAGACCTTCTCAAGCTCGCGGGGGAGGGTTGACAAAGATCCGAGACCGTGAGTAGATGTGATCGTCACACGAAAACTTCTCAAGATCACAGTCTCCCCGCACGAACTGAAGTGGACCACGTCGACGATGGAGTCTTCACCAATGGTGGAACAGCGACAACTCTGGGCAAACCAGACTGCAGCCAGGCTCATCGTTGACATTGTCAGGGGGAAGCATCGGCCTGGCTCGGCCTTGCCGCCTGAAACCGACTTGGTCAACGCTTTGGGGGCAAGCCGCCTGACGTTGCGCGAGACGACCCACATCCCACGCGCCGGTTTGGTTATACGGGCTATAGCCGGGCGAGATATGTTCGTCAATCTCACCTCGCGATGGTCCGTTCTAGACCCGCGACTCTTCTCCGCGCGAATGGGCAACAACAGCAGCATGCCGAAGATGCTGCTTGAGGCTCGCGCCATCATCGCCATCATGGACGGGACAGACAAATGACGCGCTCGACGGCCCCCCACATCAACACCGCGTCGACCCCGGAGCCTCAGCACAGACGACTCCGTGAGGGGCTGACAGTCGTCGGAGCCAATATGTATTTTTCTTCGGTCCGAGTACTGAATGACGTGTCCATCACGTTCAAACCCAGCGAGGTCCACACCCTGATGGGCGAGAACGGCGCTGGAAAGTCTACTCTGGCAAAGATCTTGTCAGGGGTATACACCGCAACGTCGGGAGACTTTAGCCTCGACGGCGCGGCCATAACGCTGGGCTCCCCTAGGGTTGCGTTGCGTCACGGAATCTATCTCGTACCCCAGGAGCCGGCGTTGATGCCGCACTTATCGGTAGCTGAGAATGTGTTTCTCGGAGCCATTCTCACACGAGGTCGCCTGATCAAGCATATCGATTGGAAGACCATGCGTAAGCGTGCCGCAGAAGTGCTGGCAATTGTAGGTCTTGACATCGATCCAGACGCCGCCGCTGGTCTTCTCACTATCGCGCAACAACAGCTTCTCGAGTGCGCGCGGGCTCTTGTCCACCGCGCTGATGTCATCTTCTTCGACGAGCCAACGTCTCCGCTGACAGATACCGAGGTTGCTCGTCTGTTCGTGGTCATCCGGGATCTACGAACGCAAGGGTGCGCCCTTGGCTTCATCAGCCATCGCACCGACGAAGTGCTGGACATCAGCGACCGCATCACCGTGCTACGTGACGGTCGCGTGGTTGACTCAGTAGATCGGAGCGAGGCGAACGAGCAGAGACTCATTCTGGCAATGTTGGGTCACTCACTCACGCCGGCGAAGCAAATAGAGCAATCTCGTACTGAGGGCGGCCCAGTATTGAGTGTCCGCAATCTCAACTCCAGCGGCTGGTTCAAGGACATTTCACTTGACGTGCATCCTGGCGAGGTGGTCGGTCTGGCTGGCTTAGTAGGCAGTGGTCGCACGGAGCTTGCCGAAACCATCGTCGGTCACCGCAAGGCAGATAGTGGGAGAGTCACTTTCCTCGATAAGGACATCACTGGCCTCTCTCCAGCGAAGGTGCTGCACCGTGGGCTCACTTACCTACCGGAGGATCGCGCCAAACACGGGATCTTCGCCGACCTGAGCGTGCAGCACAACATCACCGCGTCCATTCTCGATAGTCTGCATCGCAAATTCGGCTTCCTCAATCAACGGTCTGAGCGCACTCTTGCAACTGAGATGGGGGACCAGGTTCAGCTCAAGCCTAGTTGGTTGCTGAATCCTATTCGTTCGCTCTCTGGAGGAAACCAGCAGCGTGCCCTCTTCGGAAAGTTGTTGCTCAATAAACCGCACGCGACAATACTCGACGAACCGACCCGCGGCGTCGATGCGGGGGCTAAGGCCGACATCCAGCAAATGATCAGGCGTCTCGCCGCCGAAGGGCTCGCAGTCCTCGTCATCTCGTCAGAACTGGAGGAACTAGTGCAAGTGTGCGACCGGGTACTGGCCATCTACGAAGGTCGGATAGTCCAGGAACTGACTGGAAAGCAAGTGACGCGCGTAGCTATCGGCCACCACATCGTCGGATCACAGGCTACTCATGAATGATCAATTGGCCGTCAATCACGGGTCGAATGTCATGGATGACTCAACGGCAGACGCGAGACCAGACAAGGGCAACCGCCGGTCAAAACGGTGGTCAGATCTGCTCAGGTTACGGGAAATACAGCTCACGTTGCTAATCGTGGTGATCTTCTTTGCGATGACTGCATATCGGCCCGGATTCGCTAGCCAGTCCAACGTGGAGTTTCTGTTACTCGGGTCCGTGGTGCTGGGCATCGTAACGATTGGACAGACCATTGTAATCATCACTAAAGGTATTGACCTTTCAGTGGCCCCGATTATGGGTCTGAGTGCGGTGGTCACCGGTATGCTAGCGCAGCAAAGCGGACTTCCGATCACGGCTGCAGTCGGGATAGCACTGGCTATTGGTATCGTGTTGGGCGCCATCAATGGGCTGTTGGTCGTAGTCGGTCACATCCCACCAATCATTGCCACGCTGGGCACATTCGGACTCTTCGGCGGCTTTCAGTTCCTCGTTACGAATGGCGCACAAGTGTCGTCAGTGCCGGGGGATTTCAACTCCTTCGGCAATGGCGAATTAGTGCCGTGGATCCCGTTCCAGGTGGTGCTGTTAGTTCTGTTGACCGCGGCTGTCACGGTGGTTCTCAGGTGGACCGTTTTTGGGCGCAACGTGATGGCAGTTGGAAACAACGAGTCATCAGCACGGATCGCTGGAGTCCGAGTGCGGTGGGTGGTGTTTCTAACCTATGTGATTAGCGGCTGCCTCGCTGGCTTCGCCGGGTTGGTGTATGTGGCCCATGTCGCTGCGGCCACAGCCGTTACCGGCACGAGTGACAACTATCACCTCCAATCAATTGCTGCCGCGCTTATCGGTGGCACGTTAATCAGTGGAGGGCGGGGAAATGTCGTCGGGAGTGTGCTAGCCAGTCTGTTTCTAACGCTGACGCTGACATCAATGGTGTTTCTCGGAATCCCAGCTATCTGGAACTATGGAGGTCAGGGTCTTCTAATCCTGGCTGCGCTGTCTCTGGAAGGCCGGGGCAGGGCGTCTCGCCCATTAGGGAGGGGCTCGCGATGACTGAACTTAGACAGCCGAATAGGACTCAGTCCAGAGTCGCACGGCTTGGTACTTTGGTGACCCCCTGGGAGTGGAGTGCGCTCGCTTTGCTCTTCGCAGTAGTGATCTATTTTACTGTTACCAGCTCGTTCTTCAGCGGCCAGATGCTCACCATGACTGAGGCGTTCATCGCCACAGGCGTGATCGCACTCGGGCTTACGCCTGTAATTCTAACGGGTGGGATCGATCTGTCTGTAGGCCCCCTGGCCAGTGTCTCCGGGCTTGTGATGGCAACACTTTGGCACGGAGGAATGAACATTTGGCTCGCCTCTGTCGTGGCGTTACTAGTGGCGCTCCTTATTGGTCTCGTGAACGGTGTCATTATCGTCTATGGCGGAATACAGTCATTGATTGCGACCTTGGCTATCATGTTCGTTTTGTTAAGCGTGGCGACTGCCATTGCAGGGACTAATCCGCCGTACGGTTTCCCTAGTTATTTCACGGCCATTGGGTATGGAATGGTCGGGCCCATACCAATCCAACTCATCATCTTCGCTGTGGTTGCCATCGTCGCCGTGGTGGGGTCAACAAAGATGGCCTTTGGTCGCACACTCCTGATGATTGGTCTCAACCCGGGCGCTGCCCGCTACAGTGGCATTAGGGTGAATCGGCAGTTAATGCTCGCGTATTTGGTCTGCTCCTTTTCGGCTGGGCTAGGCGGACTATTGATGGCGGCCTACTACAATGCAGCACGGAGTGATCTCGGAAACAGTCTGATGCTGCCAGCACTAACTATGGTGGTTCTAGGCGGTGTCGATATTTTCGGGGGTCGTGGCCGAGTGGCGGGTGTCATTATTGCTGTCTTCATCCTTGGGTGGCTCACCCAAGGGTTGCTCTCCAATGGGGTGTCCCCGCTCACTGCCAGCATGATTGGTGCGGTGGTGCTTCTTGTGGTCATAGGAATCAAGGGCGTGGCGTCTGGTGGTCTCCATCTGGGGCCGCTCCGCAAAACGCAAGGCACTGCAAGCGGTGGGATCCATTCATGAAAACGAAAACCACGCAAGATAGATAGGAGATAGAAATGGTAAACAGAGTTCGCACGTTGTTTGTAGTCGGAGCAGCGACCAGTCTGTTGACTGGCCTACTGGCAGGATGCAGTAGTGGGTCTACTTCCGGTGGCAGCAGTTCCGGGCCAAGCGCGAGTGGCGGCAGTTCTGCCACCATCAAGGTGGCGATGGTTCCCAAACTGGTTGGCCTGGCGGTATTTAAGGCAAACGAGATTGGGGCACGGAACGTCGCCAAGGAGCTCAACATTGACTTCAATTACACGGGGCCGGTCCAGGCCTCAGCGCAGGGCCAGGTTGACACATTCAATGCCTTGATCAATCAGAAGGTTGACGTGATCACGACAACGGCGAACAACGAGACGGTCTTGGCGCCGGCGCTGGAGAAGGCCATGGCTCAGGGAATCAAGGTGGTCGCATACGACTCAGACGTGCTCCCGCAAGCGCGCGACGTGTTCGTCCAGAACACGCCTTACCCTGCGATGGGCAAGGCCCTGGTGGATGCCATTATTCCGATTACTGGGCCGAAAGCCGATATTGCCATCCTTTCGTCAACGCCTGATGGCACGATTCAGATTGCCTGGCTGAAGGCAGTGCATGACTACATCGCGTCGAAATATCCAGGATTGAAGATCGTTACCACTCAGTATGGGCAGTCAGATCCAGCACAGTCGCTGACTGCTGGTTTGAACATCCTGCGCTCGTACCCCAACGTGAAGGGAATCATCGCACCTGACGGCGCGGCAATCGTCGGGGCAGGTAACGCAGTGAAGCAACTCGGGCTAAGCGGTAAGGTCGGCGTCTCGGGAACGGGCACGCCGAACGACACAAGGGCACTCATCAAGGCCGGTGATATTTCAGCCGGCGTGCTGTGGAACGAAGTTAAAGAGGGCGAGTTCGTCATGCGTATTGCCCGCATGGATCACGACGGGCAGGTGCCAGCAAACGGAAGCATCACCGTAGGTCCATTTGGCAAGAAAACCGTGACAAACAAGGTAGTTGTGTTCAGCGACCCCTTGACCTTTACTGCGGCAAACGTCGACCAGTACAACTGGTAGTCGCACTCGCCGCGTAGCAAGGACGCGTTTGACAGGCGGCACACCCGCACAAGTATTAGGTTTGCTTGCTTGCGGGCGTGCTGTACTGGCAGCGTTTGTTTAACATTTTGCGGACGCTGATGTTGTCAACGGTCTGGGAGGCCGAGCACTAATGGCATACCTTTTCAACAATCCATCCGACTTCGCGGATGAGCTCATCGAGGGTTTCACCGCCGCGAACGCCCAGGTTGTTCGTCAGGTTCCAGGCGGCGTCGTGCGTCGTGCACGCGCTATGCCGGGGCACGTCGCGGTCATCATTGGTGGCGGATCAGGTCACTACCCTGCCTTCGCCGGGCTCGTCGGCCAGGGTCTCGCGCACGGCGCGGCAATGGGTAACCTTTTCGCTTCGCCATCCGCCCAACAGGTCTACTCGGTCGCACGAGCGGCGGAGTCCGGCGGGGGGGTACTTCTGACGTATGGCAACTATGCGGGAGACGTGCTCAACTTCACGCAGGCCGAGGAGCGGCTAAAGGGGGAGGGCATTCGCTGCAGGACGGTCCTCGTGACGGACGACGTCTCGAGCGCGGCACTAGAAGACATTGGTAAGAGACGAGGGGTAGCGGGAGACCTCGCGGTCTTCAAGACTGCAGGTGTCGCAGCAGATGCCGGTCTCGGGCTGGACGAAGTTGCGCGGATTGCTGAACACGCAAACGAGCGGACGCGCTCGTTCGGCGTTGCGTTCAGCGGATGCACGTTGCCTGGCGGCAACGAGCCGCTGTTCACAGTGCCCAACGGCCGGATGGCAGTCGGTATGGGTATACATGGGGAGCCCGGCATCGACGAACGGGACATCCCGACGGCCGACGGCCTGGCTGAACTCCTGGTGCGCAGGCTTCTTGAGGAGGCGCCGCAGGATACGGTTGAGATTGGGCGCGTTGGTGTCATCCTCAACGGACTCGGCTCGGTGAAATATGAGGAATTGTTCGTTACCTATCGTCGTGTAGCGCAGCTCTTGTCCGCAGCTGGCCTGCAAATCGTCGACCCGGAGGTTGGCGAACTGGTGACGAGCTTCGAGATGGCAGGCGTCTCCCTGACCCTGATCTGGCTCGACGATGAACTTGGCCGGTTGGATTCGATCGCGGGAGACGGGGATCACGGCATCGGCATGCAGCGCGGTGCAACGGCTGCGAAAGGCGCCGCACTCGACGCTCTGCAGCGGGGCGCCGGTGCGGGCACGGTCCTGAAACGGGCAGGCGATGCGTGGGCGTACCGCGCCGGCGGGACCTCAGGAGCGTTGTGGGGCGTCGCTCTCAACGCAATCGGGGCACGACTCGGCGACGATCCGAAGCCGGATGGCGCGGGTATGGCGGGCGGAATCGCCGACGCGAGGGATTCGATCATGCGGTTCGGGAAGGCAGAACCGGGGGACAAGACCCTCGTCGACGTGCTCGTACCGTTCAGCGCGGCCCTCACCGACGCGGTCGATAGGGGAGTTGGTCTGGTGGAGGCATGGGGGCGCGCGCTCGTCGTTGCAGACGCGGCAGCTGAGGCGACGGCATCCCTGAGACCGAAGATCGGTCGGGCCAGGCCGCTCGCCGAGAAGAGTCTCGGCTCTCCAGACCCTGGGGCCGTCTCGATGGCCATGATCATTCGGGCCGTTCATGAAGTCCTAAGTAGTAAAGGAAACCAATCATGAGCACCGCTTTACGCATCGTGGTGGGCTCGGACGACGCCGGGTTCACGTACAAAGAAGCGCTCAAGGCCGATCTTGAGCAGAGCGACGCTGTCAAATCCGTGCAGGATGTCGGAGTCAATGCCTCCGAGCACACGCCGTACCCGAACATCGCGATCACCGCAGCCAAATTGATCGCGGCCGGCAAGGCTGACCGGGCGTTGCTCGTGTGCGGCACGGGACTAGGCGTGGCCATTGCTGCGAACAAGGTGCCCGGCATCCGCGCCGTCACCGCTCACGACAGTTATTCGGTTGAGCGGGCCGTGCTGAGCAACAACGCTCAGGTCCTGACCTTTGGACAGCGCGTCATCGGGCTTGAGCTCGCTCGTCGTCTGGCGCGCGAGTGGCTGACTTACCGCTTCGATGAGACGTCGGCTTCGGCCGACAAGGTGAAGGTCCTCACGGACTATGAAGCCAATGAGCCAGGTTAGAAAACCGGCGATGATCGCGAAAAGTCCGCCGGAAGCCGTGGACGTGAGGATACAGAGGTCCCCACTGCTCTTGGGCGTGAGTCTGAAGATGTACTTCGACCATAAGGAGACGATGGACTGGTGCCGTCGTGTGGCGGAGATTGCCAGGAAGCATCCAGCTGTTGTCGGCGGCGACGTCACGCTCGTGGTCTTGCCGACGTTTCCCGCGATCGTGCCAGCGGCGGAGATCTTCGCAGGTACACGGGTACGAATCGGTGCGCAGAATCTGTATTGGGAGGATCGGGGCGCATTCACGGGTGAGGTGAGCGGGCCCTATCTCGAACAGATCGGCTGCCGATACGTCGAGATCGGGCATTCTGAGCGACGCAGGATCTTCGCGGAGAGCGATGAGATCGTCGCGTCCAAGGTCGGAGCGGCGCTCAGGAACAACCTCATCCCGATCGTGTGCGTCGGAGAATCGGAGGGGGTGTCAGCGGCCGAGGCAGCCGGCGTCTGCATCAGGCAGTTGGTATCGGCGCTCGGCGACACGTCGCAGACCGGAGCTCGCATCGTCGCCGCGTACGAACCGAAGTGGGCGATCGGAGCAGTGCGGCCCGCCCCTGTCGAGCACATCGCGTTTATTTGCGCTGCCGTGAAGGAGTGGCTTGCCGATCAGAAGTTGTTGGTCGAGGGCCAGTTCATCTACGGCGGCAGCGCGGGACCCGGTCTGCTCAGCCAGATCGGGCGAAGCGTGGATGGTCTCTTCCTCGGCCGCTTCGCGCACGACCCGGTGGCGTTGGAAGGCGTGCTCGATGAAGCGCTACGCCTCGGCTCACCCGCTTCGAATACCCACTCGCGGCATGATCGAGAGGGTTGACGTGCCGAGTGGCGAGGGTTTCGACACCGTGAACGATGGCAATCGAGTCGAGGCCAGACGTTTGCCTAGGCGACGCGAGCGGCAAGAGGAGATCGCCATGGCGGTCATGGCAGAGGGAGCCGTGCGCATCGAACAACTCAGTGAGCGGTACAACATCAGTCTGATGACGGTTCACCGCGACCTGGACGAGCTCGAATCGCGTGGGCTTCTTCGCAAATCCCGCGGTGTGGCGACTGCGTTGTCATCCACCCTCGTCGAGTCGAGCGATGTGTACCGCGCCAGCCAGCAACTTAGCGAGAAGAAAGCGCTTGCGGAGGCCGCGATGCAGTTCATTGAACCCGGCCAGTCCGTGTTTCTGGACGACTCGACCACGGTGCTCGCGATGTCCACTTTGCTCCCCTCCAAAGCTCCCCTGACAATCATCACGAATGTACTCACTCTGATGAACCAGTTGCACGGTGTTCGAGGGATCACACTGATCGGACTGGGCGGCAATTACTACAAGTGGTGCAGCGCGTTCATGGGGCGCATCACCAACGAGGCGATTGGCAAAATGCGCGGTGATCTGTTCATCATGTCGACGGCAGCGATCACAGATGACACGTGTTTCCACCAAACGCTCGAGACGGTTGATACGAAGCGCGCCATGTTCGAATCGTCGGCCAAGCGGATCCTCCTGGTCGATCACACTAAATTCGAAAAGCGGGCGTTGCACGCCCTCTTGCAACTCACGGCGTACGACGTCGTGATCGTCGATTCGAAGACGCAGGAGCAGGACATCCGCAGGATGCGGTCGCAGGGCATCCATGTCGTCGTGGCGCCTATCGCCGCGCAGCACAGAGAAGTACATAAAGAGTTGAAACAGAAAGGGGTTTGACAATGTCATCGATTCCACTAACCATGCGGGCCAGCGTGCTCGTTAAGCGGGGCACGCTCGTCGTGGAAGAGCGCCCCGTGCCGGCGGTCGACGCCGACCAGGTTCTCGTGAAGGTCGCCTCTGTTGGCGTCTGCGGATCGGACGTCCACTTCTACAAGGAGGGAAGCCTCGGCAGTTGGGTGTTGGACAAGCCTCTCGTGCTCGGCCACGAGTCGGGTGGCACCATCGTGGCCGTCGGTTCTTCGGTCGACCCTGCGCGGGTCGGACAGCGCGTGTCGATTGAGCCGCAGCGTCCCACCCCGACCTCAAGGGAGACCCTGATCGGCCGTTACAACCTCGACCCGGGCATGGAGTTCTATGCCATTCCTAACGTGGATGGAGCGTTCGCCGAGTACGTGACCATTCAGTCGCACTTTGCGCACTTAGTTCCAGACAGCGTCAGCGACGACGCCGCCGCGCTCATGGAACCCCTCTGCGTCGCGATTGCGACGGCACGGAAGGCAGGGTTGACGGTGGGTTCCCGGGTTCTGATCACGGGCGCCGGTCCGATCGGGATCGTGACGGCGCAGGTTGCCATCGCCTACGGCGCGAGTGAGGTGATCGTCACGGACATCGACGCGGAGCGACGTGCCGTCGCTGCGACATTCGGTGCGACGCGTGTCATTGACCCCATCACAGAGAATGTCGGGGAGCTGGGGCTCGCCGTCGACGCGTTCGTCGAGGCGTCCGGCGCAGTCGCGGCCGTCACGAGCGGGATTCGTGCGGTTCGACCGGGAGGCACGGTTGTGCTCGTCGGCATGGGGGCGCAGGAGATCCCGCTGCCGATCCCGGTGATCCAGAGCAACGAGCTCATCGTCACCGGAGTCTTCCGTTACGCAAACACCTGGCCGACGGCGATCGAGTTGGTCCGGTCGGGCAAGGTCGACCTTGATCGCATGGTGACGGGGCGCTACGGCCTTGACGACGTCGAGGCCGCGCTCCTCTCGGCGGGCGGATCGACGACATTGAAGTCGATCGTCTCACCCGGGCACCGCGTTTCCTGAGCCCGGATCCACCGCCAGGCCCATGAGCAGCACATTGCCCGTCAAGTCCGATGAACGGGTTTGATTAGGGTCCTACTGGTTAATTTAATACACACGAATACCGAAACAAAGGATACGAAAATGAGCAAGATTGCATTTATTGGAGTGGGAACGATGGGCTTCGGGATGGCAAGCAACTTGCTGGCTGGGGGCCATGATCTCACCGTGTGGAATCGGGAGGAGCCTGGTGCCGTCGCGATGGAAGCGTTGGGCGCTCAGCGCGCCGCAACGATTCCGGACGCAGTCCGTGGAGCCGAGTTCGTCATGTACTCTCTCTCCGATGACGAAGCCGTGCGCCAGGTGGTGCTGGCATCGGGGGGCCTGGCCGACATCGTCGATCAGGAGTCTATTGTCATTGACGTATCCACGATCTCCCCCGACACCAGCGCCGAAGAGGCAGCAGCGTATGCCCGCAAGGGCATTGCGTTCCTGGACGCTCCCGTCTTCGGGTCGAAGGGCGAAGCGGCAGCCGGTGGACTCTGGGTAGTCGTCGGCGGCCAGCGCGAGGTTTTTGAGCGTGCAAGTGAGGTGCTTGCACTGATCAGCGACACCGTGCACTACATGGGCGTCTCCGGTAATGGGGCACGCATGAAGCTCGTCGGAAACCTGATTGTGGCAGCGCAGATCGAGGCACTTGGTGAGGCACTTTGTCTCGCCAAGAAGGCGGGTCTCGATCTCAACGACGTTCTTGGCGTACTCAAGGTCACCGATTTCCGGTCCCCGATCTTTGACGGGATGGGCGCTGCGGTGGTCGCCGGCGACTACTCACCGAGTTTCGCACTCAAGCTAATGCGCAAGGATGGCTGGCTGGTTCAAGCGTTCGCCGAGCGGCTTGGCGTTTCTATTCCAGCGACTCGTGCGACGGTCGGCACCATCGAACGCGCGGTTGACGCCGGGTGGGGCGGGGAGAACGCCTCCGCGCTGATCAAAGTGCTGGCGGGCGACGCCGGCGTGGATCTCGCAAGCTAAACTCACTCAGGCAGTCACTCGATGGCATCCGCAATGCCCCGACCCCAGGGTCGGGGCATTGCGGGGCTTTGATGTGTGGGGCACACCAGTGGAGTGTTCCGGTCTAGCCACAGCTTGGTGTCACGAACTCATGGTTGTGTCTTGAGTTTTCAGGCTGCCTTTCCCAGGCGGGCGTGGTCGGTGTAGGTGTGGACGTGCCGGTCGATGGTGCTCAGGGCGTGACGGAGCTCGGCCGGTGCTGGTGGCCTGTCGGCGGCGATCAAAGGTCGTAGGAGCCGGTCGTGGACCTTGGTGTAGAACACCGCGACACGTTGGCCGTCTGGGGTCAGGTCGTAGGTGTTGGTGTGCTCGCGACGCTCGATGAGTTCGTTGATATGCAGCCGGGCCAGGTCGTAGCTCATCTGATTGGTGCTGTAGGCCGCGCCGAGCAGTTGGCTCACCTGGGCGCGGAGGCTCCGGTGGGTGAACCCGACGGCGTTGAGGGCGAAACATAAGGCGCCGAGCAGGGCCATGACCCGAGGGTCGCCGAACCGTAAGGCTGGGGCCCTCCTCCCGTCCGCGGTGAGCGTGGGGAGCGCGACCCGCTCAAAGGC
>JGI24129J20441_1000520_pt1 | contig 11953 bp, 13 predicted proteins | sample BarGraNGADG00211_FD_20441 | JGI IMG/M metagenome (IMG submission 20441) | reverse complement strand
CGTACTCTGCAAGGCCCTGACCTTCTTGGCGCTGAAGAGAGAAACGAGCCATTTATGGCCTCCGTTCGATGATGCCCCGGGCTATTGAATAGACACCCAGGGTTGGACAAATGACTTCGTGATCTTAGTCTGGCCGAGTGGTCCCGCGCATGGTCATTTGGCCTATTTGGTGCTTCCTGGCCACAGCTAGAAGTACCAGAGGGATCGGGACGCGACTCCAACCTGAACTCGAGCCGTCAGCCTCGGTGCGCCGAGCCCTCCGCCACGAGGGCGTGAACCCTCCCGCCCTGATAGTATTCGGCAGTCCTTTCGGCTCCGACCGGGACGGCGTTGCCGTGCGTGTATCGGGGCATTCCCATAGGAAGGAGACACTGGCGTATGCGCCGATACGAACTCATGCTCGTGCTGCGTCCGGACTTGCCGGATGACAAGGTCCAAACCGCCCTCGAGCGAACCGCCCGCGCAATCGCGGCCGGCGGTGGCCAGATCGTCAAGCAGGCCCCCTGGGGTCGCCGGCGGCTGGCATATCCCATCGATCACCACCGTGAGGGCTCTTATTACGTGATCCTGTTCGAGTCCCCGGCTACCGCAATCGCCGAGCTCGAACGCGGCCTCCTCATCAGCGAGGAGGTGCTGCGTCACCTCGTCACGCGTGTCGAGCGTCCCGTCCGCGCGGCGCACGGTCATGAAGGCGATGCAGATACCGACGTCGTTCTCCCGGTGATCGACGACGAGGAACCGGAGGATGACGGCGAGCTGATCGACGAGTCCGAGAGCGAGGCGGCCCCCGCCGCTATCGACTGAAGCCTGCCCGGAGCAGAGCTGGAGGCGCTCGATGTCGCTCAACAAGGCGATGATCATCGGCAATCTCGGCCGCGATCCTGAGATGCGGTACACACCCAACGGGCAGGCGGTGACCCAATTCACCGTCGCCGTCAACCGCAACTACAAGGACGCGAGCGGCGAGTGGAAGGAAGAGACGGAGTGGTTCCGGGTGGTGGCCTGGGGCCCGCTGGCCGAGCGAACCGCCGAATACCTTCGCAAGGGCCGCAAGGTCTACGTCGAAGGACGACTGCAGACTCGGACCTGGGACGGCCAGGATGGCCAGAAGCACTACACCACTGAACTCGTCGCCAATGACGTGAAGGCTCTCGATCCGCGACCGCGCGAAGAAGGTGCCGCAGAGCCGGCCGGCGCGCGCCCCGTCAAGGGGAGCGCTCCCGCCGGTCCGGCCGGACCCGCCGGTCCCGGAGACGAGTTCGGATCGAGCGACCTCGACGAGCTGCCCTTCTGATCCCAACCTCGAATGCCGCCCGAACCATGGCGGCTCGCTGAAGAAACCAACCGCCGCGGCCGATCCGTGGCTACAAACCCTGAGGATGTAGAACGAAGATGCCACCCTACGGACGAAGTGAGAAGCCCAGCCGGAAGCGCGACGACTACTATCGCGATCGCCGCCGCCGCAAGGTGTGCGCGTTCTGTGCCGACAAGACCGGCATGATCGATTACAAAGAAGTCAACCGCTTGCGTCGCTACCTTTCGGAGCGCGCCAAGATCGAGCCCCGACGGAAGACCGGCACCTGCGCCGGCCACCAGCGCCAGCTCGCCATCGCCCTCAAGCGCGCCAGGATCGTCGCCCTGCTGCCCTACGCACCTCAGCACGTTCGGCCCTAGTTGCGCGGTTGACCCCGGCCCCGCAGAGCTTCGGTGGCGCAACTCCTGCTCCTGATGGTCGGCGGGGCGGCCGCCGGGGTCTTCGGCGCGCTGCTTGGACTGGGCGGCGGCGTGCTGATCGTGCCGCTCCTGACACTCGGCTTCGGTTTGCCGTTGCGCGAGTCAATCGGGACCAGCCTCGTATGCGTGATCGTGACCAGTAGCTCGGCGGCGTCGGTCTACTTGCGCCGCAATGTGGCGAACCTGCGCCTCGGCATGACGCTCGAGCTGTTCACCGCTCTCGGGGCGATGGCCGGGGGCCTGATTGCGTTTGCGCTACCGGATCGCGTTCTGGCGGTCATGTTCGCGGCGCTGCTGATGTTCGTTGCGGCGACGATGGCACTGGGCGTGAGGCGCGCGCCCGAGCCGCAGCCGGAGCCGGAGCCGGAGCCGCAGCCGGAGCCGGAGCTGGCGACCGCTCCCGGGTCTGACCCTTCCTCGGACGCCACTCGAATTCCACGGGACCTCTATGCGGCCTCGCTTTCGGGCCCTGGATATCGAGTCCGAAACCTGGGGCCGGGCATAGTGGGAAGCTTGCTCGCAGGCGTAGTCTCGGCCCTTTTCGGCGTAGGCGGCGGGATCGTCAAGGTGCCGGTCATGAATCTGGTAATGGCCGTGCCGCTGCGTGTGGCCACCGCCACGAGCAATCTCATGATCGGCGTCACGGCGTCGGCCGGCGCCGTCGTGTATCTCTATCGCGGCGGCATCGATCCCTTCGTTACCGCGCCCGCGGCGCTCGGCGTCTTCGCCGGAGCCAGCCTGGCCTCCCGACTTGCCGACCGGATCGACGTTCGCCTGTTGAGGCTGTTGTTCGTCGTAATGCTGCTCTTCACGGCCGTGCAGATGGCATCGGCAGGGCTGTCGTGACCACCCCGCGGTTGCAGCAGTTGGTCGGCGCGGTCCTCACCGTTGGGACCTTCGCCGGCATGGCGGTTCTCGCATTGGGGCTGGTTCAGATGGTCGCCGCCGGCACGGGACCGCTGGACAAGCCTTTCCCGCCATTCGAGCCGACCAGACTGCTGCCCGATCTCGTGGCCTTGCGGAGCGAGGGCTTCCTCTGGTTGGGCCTGGTGGTCGTCATAGCCACGCCCGCCGCGAGAGTGCTCGCGTCGCTGGTGGGCTTCGCTCTCGACCGCGACGCCCGGATGGTGGCTGTAGCCGCGGCTATCCTAATCGTCATCGGCGTGAGCGCGTATGTCGGAGCGGGAGGCTGACTTGGATCTGCTCGTCCTGGTCGTATCCTTCGCCGTCATTCTCACCGGTGCCGAGCTCTTCACCAATGGCATCGAGTGGTTCGGCCACAAGCTCGAGCTGGCGGAGGGCGCGATCGGGTCGGTGCTCGCGGCAGTGGGGACGGCGCTGCCTGAGACGATGATCCCGTTCATCGCCATCGTCTTCGGTGGCGGCGTCGCGGCCAGCGAAGTCGGTATCGGCGCGATCCTCGGCGCCCCGTTCATGCTTTCGACGCTGGCCATGTTCGTCACCGGCGCGGCCGTGCTGATCATGCGCAAGCGTCGCGTGAACCGAGAGGACGTCGTCGTCGACACGGGCGTCCTCGGCCACGACATGGCCTACTTCGCCGTGGCCTACGCCATCGCCGTCGGCGTCGCCCTACTGCCCGCGGATCTCCTGCTGCCGCGCCAGCTCACCGCCATCGTTCTGCTCGGCATATACGCCTGGTACGTGATCGGACACCTCCGGGCCGAGGCCGCGGCGGAGGCCGAGCTTGCCCCGCTGCGATTCCACCGGCTGGACCGGACCGCGCCTTCACACCTGACGCAGCCTCGACTCCGGATCGTGAGCGCGCAGGTGATCGTCGCCCTGGCATGCATCGTCGGCGGGGCGTGGGGGTTTGTGAACGGCGTGCAGGACCTCTCGCGTTCGTTGGGCCTGAACGGAACGCTGCTGGCGTTGATCATCGCTCCGATTGCGACGGAGTTGCCCGAAAAGCTGAACAGCGTGATCTGGGTCCGCCAGGGCAAGGACACCCTGGCCATGGGCAACATCACCGGCGCGATGGTCTTCCAGAGCGCCATTCCGACCTCTATCGGGCTGGTCTTCGCGCCGCAGATCTGGTCGGCTTCCGGCGCCGGAGTGGCCTTTTCGTCGGCGCTGATCACCTTCGGTTCGTCGGGCGCGATCATTCTCCCCATGCTCATTCGGAAGCGACTGGACGGTCGGGCACTGCTGGTCGGCGGCATCTTCTACTTGGTCTACCTTGGGATCGTGATCTCCGCGCTCTCCGGCAGCCACGCCTGATTCCGCGTCTCGTTCGGACCCGCGCGGGGTATTTTGCCCGGCGGGGCGGGTCGGCCCGCTATACTCGGTGAACGTCGGACAATGCCGGCGGTAAGCACCAGGAGCGATCGAATCATGGTCACGGAAAACGCCTCAGCTCCCGCTGCGAGCGCGGCGGTCAAGCCCGATCAGTCCAGCCTCGTCTGCTATTTCCAGGGCGGCTACGTAAGGCTTGGCGAGGCGCGAATTCCGCTCATGACCCACGCGTTCCTGTATGGCACCGCGGTGTTCGAGGGAATCCGGGCCTATTGGAACCCGGACGAGAAGCAGCTGTACGCGCTCCGAGTCAAAGAGCACATCGTCCGCCTTCGCAACTCCAGCAAGATCATGCTCATGTCCGAACTGCCGTCGGTCGAGGACTTCAGCGAGATCGTCAAGCAGGTTCTGCGACGGAACGACTTTCGCGAAGACGCCTACTGCCGGCCTTCGGTCTACAAGAGCACCGAGGCGATCGGTGTCAAGCTTCACGGCCTGACCCACGACTTCTACGTCCTGGCGATCCCGATGGGCGACTACATCGACACGGAGAAGGGCATCCCGACGGGCACGGTTTCGTGGCGGCGCACGCCCGACACGTCGATCCCGTCGCGCAGCAAGATCACGGGCAGCTACGTCAACCCGGCCTTCTCCAAGACCGAGGCGATGCTCAACGGCTTCGACGAGGCGATCGTCCTGACCCAGGACGGCCACGTCGCCGAGGGCTCGGCCGAGAACCTGTTCATGGTTCGGGACGGCGTGCTGATCACCCCCCCGGTCAGCGACGACATCCTCGAAGGCATCACTCGCGCCGGGATCCTCGAGATCGCGAAGTACCTCGAGCTCCCGGTCAGGGAGCGCCAGATCGACCGGACCGAGCTGTACATTGCCGAGGAGGTCTTCCTGTGCGGTACCGGCGCGCAGGTCTCCCCGGTCTCCTCGGTCGACCATCGGCCGGTGGGCGATGGACACGTGGGGCCAGTGTCGCGGCAGGTCAGCCGCACCTATTTCGACGCGGTACGAGGCAGGCTGAGCGCCTTCCGGCACTGGGTGACGCCTATCTACACGGGTGAGTGAAGTCACCCGCGACTCGTCTGTCGCGGGACCGGTCGAGGCCGTAGAAGCTCTCGCACGGCCCAAGAAACGGGTCGCGCGGAAAGTCCGGGTGCTTGAGATCATCCCGGGCCTGCTGACCTGGATCCTGATCATCGCCCCGATCCCTCTGTCGCTCCGCTATCCGGAGATAGTGGGCTGGTTTGTCCTGAGCTTCGACTTTTACTGGCTGTATCGCGCGGTCGTGCTATCGGTGAGCGTCAGCATTTCGTTCCGCCGGATCCGGCGGGTAATGGCGACCGATTGGCGCACGCGCGCGTTCTCGCTGGCCGATCCGAAAGCTCGGCTCGACGAGCTCAGCCGGCTGATCGGGCGAGTAACCGAGCGGATCGCGGCGCTGCAGGCTTCCGGCCAGATGTCGGCGGCGCGCGGCGGACGGCGCGAGCTGCGGCGGCTGATCGACGAGCATCGCTCGCTCGAGCGGCTGGTGGCACTGGAGATGGATCTCCCGGATCCGCGCCAGCTGTGGCATGTGGCCTTGATCCCCACATACACGGAGCCGTACGAGAAGCTCTACGAGACGGTCAAGGCGTTGGCGGAAACGGATTATCCACGCGACCTGCGGATGGTGGCCATCATCACCCGCGAGACGGACACCGCGGGCCGAGAGAACGTCGCCCGGCTGCGGGAAGTGTTCGGAGCCTCCTTCCTCCATTTCTTCCACGTGCTGGACCCGCTCGAACCGGGCGTGGTCGTGGGCAAGTCGAGCGCCATGGCCTACGGCGGGCGCTGGCTCTACCGGGAACTCGTCGGCCTTGGGTTCGATCCCAGGAAAGTGGTCGTGACCGACCTCGATTCCGACTATCGGGTCCATCCGCAGTATTTCGGCTACCTCAGCTACACCTTCATCACCGATCGCGACCGATACCGCCGTCTCTACCAGCCGGTCCCGATGTTCCACAACAACCTCTGGCAGTGCCCCCTGCCGGTGCGCCTGACCGCCGTGGGGGCCACGCACGTCCAGATGTGGCACCACCTGACGCCGGAACACCTGATCAGCTTCAGTTCCTACGCCGTCTCGCTGCAAATAATCCACGAGGTCGATTACTGGGCTACCGACGCGATCCCGGAGGACAGCCGCTTCTACTGGAAGAGCTTCTTCCGGTATAGCGGCCAGTTCAGCGCGGTGCCGCTCTTCATGCCGATCTACGGCGACGCGGTCCGCGCTCGGTCCTACCCGAGGAGCCTGGTCCAGCAGTACACGCAGATCCGCCGCTGGGCGTGGGGCGTGACCGACATCCCCTTCTTCATCGACAACGCGTTGACCCACTCGGAGATCCCGCTGCGACAGCGCCTGGAACGGTTACTCGCCCTGTGGCTGGACCACATCAACTGGGCGATCGCCCCGTTCATCATCGTGTTCGGGTCGAACGTGCCGCTCTTCCTGAACGAGTCGTTCCGGCAGACCAACCTGGGTCAGCAGCTCGGGATCTATGCGGGGTGGCTGCTCACGGGCGCCCTCGCAGCGTTGATCGTGCTCGTATTCATCGAGGACCAGCTGGCGCCGCCGCGGCCCAAGGAATGGGGCATCGGCATGCACGTCGTCTCGTGGCTGCAGTGGCTCATGCTGCCGATCGTGGGCGTCATCTTCACCAACCTGCCGGCGCTCGATGCCCAGACTCGCCTGCTGACGGGGCGTCGCCTGGAATACCACGTAACCGAGAAGGTCTAGGGGCTCTGCGCCGAGCGCCGGCCCTCGAGCTCCGGTTCGGACATCACTTCCCAGGGCGCGTTGCCGTCTTCAGCTGCGTTCCGGGTGGCAGTTAGGGAGGGGATCTGATGCATTCGAGCGGCGGCCGCGATAGGGGAGATCGGCACGTAGCCCCCGCCGGAGCCCTTGTCTCGTTGGGTCGACGGGCGTGCGTCCCAGCCGGTCTGTTCGCGGTCGCGGTTCTCATCGGCGGTTGTGGACAGTCGGCGCTGCCGAGTCCCGGCGCCTCGACCCGAACCGTAGACTCCGCGGCCTCGAGCGCCGGGCTCAGCGGGACGACCGCCTTCCATTCGGTCGCCGGCGCCTCTTCGTCGATTTCTTCCGCGGTCCCCGGCTCCGGGGACGTGCCGTGTGCCTCGTTCCCAGGTTCCGCCGGGAGCGCGCCCGGAGCTTTCGTCATGGAGTCGATCCCCGCGGGTGCGGACCGCTGCGCCGGTATAGGGCCACTGGCCGATCCCGAGGTCACCGGTCTGACGAACGACGGCCCGATCGTCGCCTTCGCCGGCTTCGATGCCGCGCACGCCGGCGACCTGTGGCTGGGCGACCTCCGGAGCGGCGCCGTCGAGATGGTGTATCAGGCAGCGACGGGCATCGAGATCGCGTCGCCCCAGCTTGCGAGCGGCCATCTCCTGTGGATCGAATGGGCGCGCGAGGCCGGTGTCGACTACTCCGTCGGCGGCGCAGGCGGCCCGGGCGTGACCGAGTGGTGGCTCAATGACATGGACACGCAGTCGAGGCGGATCGCGACCCTTGCCCATGACCACACGACTGGTTTCGGCGGGGCGACGTTCGCCGACAAGATCGTCTTCGATGGCTCGCGGCTCGGCATCGAGGAGCAGATCCAGGACGCGGCGACCCGGATCGTGGTCCAGGATTGGCCGTCGGGCAAATCGGTTCAGTCGGTGACCGTCGCGGACCGTGTCTACGACTTCGCTCTGACCGGCGACGGAGTGCTCTACTCGGCCGGCGCGGACCGCTACGGCCCGTATGGCACCGACCATATGCATCTGATGGACTGCCCGCGCGAGGGCTCATGCCAAACGGTTGCGCCCGATGTGTACGACGTCGCCGCGTCCGGCGACGTCGTCGCGTGGCTGGCCGATCCCAGCTCCAGCCAGGACTCCGACTCGTTGCCGGGGGCACGCCTCTACACGACGAACGCTAAGCTCGGCCCCGCCCAGGCTGTCAGCTCCACGGAGGCCAGCCGCCGAAGCCAGGGCATTCGAGGGATTGCGTCCGGGTCTGGGATGGTCGCCTGGTGGGAGCAGGATGCCGACGTGGGCCCGAACACACTGACCGTCTGGACACCAGGTTCCGTGGCGCCGTTTCACCTCGCGACCTCTGGCGATAGCGTCGACGTCTCGCTGGGCGGCGGGTGGCTCGCCTGGTTCGAGGATGTCGGGAGCGGCGACAGCTCGACGACTCGCGTGCGCGCAGTTCCGATCACGGCAATCGTCAAGCCTTAGCCCGGATCCACCGATGGCCTCGGCCTGAGAGGCGCTGAAACGACGAATCAGGTGCCCTTCTGAACTGGGAAGATGGCGTTGCGAACAGCCCACCAGGCCCAGCAAGAGGAGCACCTGATAGATGCGATCATCGCACAGGCTCGACCGCCTAGACACAGCTTTCGACGACGATCGCTTGGTCGCCGACGCGGGTCTCCTGCTGCCAGCCACTCTGGCCCACCACCTCGGTCTGAAGGGTCTGGTCGAGAGCCATCTCGACCTCGGCGCGGCGGCTGGCCGGGCGAACGTCGGGGACAAGCTGCTCACGCTCGTCGCCTCGGCGCTCGCGGGTGGCGACTGCATCGACGATGCCGGAGCCCTCCGAGCCGGCGGGACGGCAGGAGTCCTCGGGTTCGCCCTCAAGGCTCCCTCCACTCTCGGCACGTTCCTGCGCAGCTTCCGCTGGGGCCATGCCCGTCAGCTCGATGCGGTCAGTCGGGAACTTCTGGCTCGAGCCTGGGGAGCGGGAGCCGGACCCCGAGCCACACCGTTCACGATCGATCTCGACTCGACGATCTGCGAGACATACGGCCTGGCCAAGGAGGGTGCGCTCCACCACGGCTACACCGGTGTGCGGGGATATCACCCCTTGCTCGCCGTCGCCGCCGGCACCGGCGAGGTGCTCATGGCGCGTCTGCGCGAGGGTCGGGCCAACACGGCTCGGGGAGCCGCCCACTTCCTGACCGAGACGATCGGCAGGGTTCGATATGCCGGGGCCGCCGGTGCGCTCACGATGCGGGCCGACTCCGGGTTCTATGCCCACGAGGTCGTCGCGGTCTGCCGCAAGCTTGGCGTGCGCTTCTCCATCACGATCCGCCAGCAGCCGAGCGTGCGTCGGGCGATCGAGGCGATACCCGAGGACGCCTGGGCGCCGATCCCGTATTGGATGCCGGGCGGGGCCGACGTGGCCGAGACGACGTACACCCCGTTCGCCAATCAGAAGGATGCGAAGAGCTTCCGGCTTATCGTCCGCCGGGTGCGCCCGACGCCCGGTTCTCAGCTCGCCCTCTTTGCCCTATACGACTACCACTCCTTCATCACCGACCGCGACGGCGAGACACTCGAGCTCGAAGCCGACCATCGTCGCCACGCGGAGATCGAGAATGCCATCCGAGATCTCAAGTACGGGGTGGGACTCAATCACCTCCCGTCGGGCCGCTTCGCCGCCAACGCCGCCTGGCTCGCCGTCCAGGTGATCGCCCACAACCTCGCTCGATGGACCGCGAGGATCGGTTTGGGCGAAGGCATCGTCACAACCAAGACGCTTCGCCGCCGGTTGTTCAGTCTCGCCGGGCGGCTCACTCGCTCGGCTCGCCGGGTGACGCTCCATCTGCCGGCCCGCTGGCCATGGGCGATCGGCTTCGCGGCGGCCCTCACACGGCTCCGGGCCATCCCGGTCCTCGCCTGACCATCCTCTCGCAACTCGTCCGCCGCTCTGGGGTTGGCGGGAGCCTGCGAAGAAATCGGCAGCGGTTCATCGGAGGCGTCGGATCGGAGCTCTCTGGCCCACCGTCGACACCTCATCGGTCCTATCGGGACCTCCGCGGGTCGCCGCTCGCCCGTCGAGCCCCGCGAATGGGCAGGCTCGGGCCGTCAGCGGCGGCTCATCGGTGGATCCGGGCTAAGGGGTACTCAACCGTGATGTAGCGGATCTGCGGAGCCGGATCGGAGTACTCGTTGAGGATCTGCTCCAGCCGGTTCTGCTCGACGGATCCATCGACCGGCGTCGCGAACTCTCTCGTGCGATTGCTGAAGCCGACCACGAGGTACCGATCGCGTCCACTCGCCTTCGTATTCGCCAGCGAGATGACGTCGTGTGCGAACTCGGCGTTTATCTTCTCGTGCCGAGCGCGACCCGCTCCTTGAACTCGATGGTGGCCGTCTCCCACTCCTCCAACATCACCTCGATCCGTGACTGCCACTCGGTGTTGACTCGCTGGGTGGCGCGCACTACCCCAAGGTAGGTCGGGCGGACCCAGATATTGCCGCCCATCATTGCCTGCCGCTCGATCAGCCCCAGGTCAGCGAGCGATTCGGACAGGTCATGCAGCGAGTGCCCCGGTTCCGACCAACCGAGGTCGCCGAAGGCGTTGCGCGCATGGACCCGGTTGACGTTCGCCCAGAGTTCCAGCGGTTGCTCGGATCGGGCAATCACCGCAGCTAGGAGTTCGAGCTGCTCTGCGTCGAGGCTCTGGCGAGTGAGCATGGGCCAGAGTTCGCGGGCAGCCCGGCGGCGCGGGCGTGGCCTTGAGCACGGCGACATCATTAGCAGGGGCGCTGTTCGGTTGCTGGCCGTTCACGAGCTCCACGCTACGGGCACCGCTTGTGGTCCCTTCTCGCGATCGCCGTGCGGAGTGCCCCGATCAGGCCCATGCTCTCGTCGGCGCTTTCACGCGTGCGACGAGCCCATCGAGAGCGCCCGCGCTGACAACGCCCCCTCCGACGTCCAATGCCGAGTCGGGGCCAGGACGTCGCGGTGCAGCCCTTCCGCGGCGCGCCGCGCCCGGCCGTAGTTCGGTACAGAGGCTCTAGCACAGAGGCTCCTCGCATGACGCTCGATCTCGACACCCTGGTCCTCCGCTCCGGTACCCACACCTCATCCTCGGACGGCGTCTCGCTCATGGAGGCGGTCAGCGCCCTCGCGGGCGAACCCTGGTCGAATAGCCCGAGCTGCACGAGCCCGGTGATCGCCGCCTATGCGCGCAGCCTCAACGACTGGCTCCCCGACGACGCGCGCCAGCGGCTCAAGGTGTACATCCCGAGGCTCGTCGGGACGGCGGCGCCCGACCTCGAGCTGCGCCGCGCGTTTGCCTGCGCGGATGCCGCGGTCCGGGTCTTCGCCCCGCTCGCGTTCGCGGCCGCGGGCCTCGTCGAGGAGGCTGCCAAGCTGGGCGCGCTCGCGCCGGTCGACCGCGAGTCAGCGGAGTCGGCGCGGTCGGCGGCGGAGTCGGCGGAGTGGGCGGCGCGATCGGCGGCGTCGACGGCGGCGTGGTCGGCGGCGGAGTCGATGCGCTCGGCGGCGGAGTCAGCGCGGGCGGCGCGGGCGGCGGCACGGGCGGCGGAGCCGGCGCGGGCGGCGGAGCCGGCGCGGGCGGCGCGGGCGGCGGCACGGGCGGCGGAGTCGGCGGAGTGGGCGGCGCGGTCGGCGCCGGAGGCAGCGGTGCGATCGGCGGCGTTTGAGCTCCTTGATCGCCTCATCGCGGCCGCCTCATGACCGACGGCACCAGGTCCGACGGGTCCGCGGGCACCGGCACGCCGGGAGAGGTCGTGCTCCGGTCCGCACCCCCCAAAGGCGGCGAGGGAGATGGGCCGCACGGCGCTGCCCGGCACAGCGCCCGTCGTCGGACGAGGGTGCCCCCAGCCTACCGCCCGGCTACGCTAGAAGACGCTCGAAAGCTGGTTCGGTCGGAGATGAGCGCGATGGAAGATGGTGGGTCGGATCGGCGCCACGGAAGGCCCGATCGTCGGGGACCCGGTGAGAAGACGAAGATCCTCATCGTCGACGATCACCCGCTGTTCCGCGTCGGCATCCACTCCATCCTGGAGCGCGAGGACGACTTCGAGATCGTCGGCGACGCCGAGGACACTCGAGGCGCCTTCGACCTGTCGGTCCAGCTATCGCCCGACATCATCCTGA
>JGI24129J20441_1000517_pt1 | contig 11972 bp, 8 predicted proteins | sample BarGraNGADG00211_FD_20441 | JGI IMG/M metagenome (IMG submission 20441) | reverse complement strand
ACCCGGCTGCCACTGCGGTACTTCGACAGCCACCCGCACGGCGACATCCTGAGCAGGGTCAGCAACGACATCGACAACCTCACCACCACACTGCAGCAGGGCCTGAGCCAGCTGCTCACCTCGGTACTGACCATCGTGGGGGTGCTGGGCATGATGATCTGGATCTCACCGCTGCTGGCCGGCGTGGCTCTGATCACCATCCCGCTGGCCATCCTGATCACCGTCATCATCGCCAAACGCTCACAGGTCCAGTTCGCCGCCCAGTGGGACCGCACCGGCACCCTGAACGGGCTGGTCGAGGAGACCCACACCGGACACGGGCTGGTACAGGTCTTCGGCCGCCGGTCGGCCACCATCGACGAGTTCGGAGGCCAGAACCGGGGCCTGTACGAGGCCAGCTTCCGGGCACAGTTCCTGTCCGGCATCATCCAGCCCACGATGCAGTTCCTGTCCAACTTCAACTACGTGGTGATCGCCGCCCTGGGCGGCTACCGCGTCGCCTCCGGAACCATGTCGCTGGGCGACGTGCAAGCCTTCATCCAGTACTCCCGCCAGTTCACCATGCCGATCACCCAGATCGCCGCCCAGATGAACATGCTGCAGTCAGGTCTGGCCTCCGCAGAGCGGGTCTTCGAGTTCCTGGACGCGACGGAGGAGAGCGCCGACTACGTCCCGGTCGCTACCCCAACCTCGCCCCCTCCGCTGGCCGGGCAGGTGAGCCTGGAGAACGTGTCGTTCCGGTACGAGCCAGACAAACCGCTCATCGAAGACTTCACCCTGGATGTGGCCCCCGGCCAGACGGTCGCGATCGTCGGCCCCACCGGCGCAGGCAAAACCACCCTGGTCAACCTGCTCGTACGCTTCTACGAGATCGACGCCGGGCACATACGCCTCGACGGCACCGACTACGCCGAGCTGACCCGCGACGAGGTACGTCGCGCGTTCGGCATGGTCCTGCAGGACACCTGGCTGTTTGAGGGCACCATCGCAGACAACATCGCCTACGGGAAAGAGGGCGCGACCGAACAAGAAATCGTCGATGCCGCCACCGCCGCCTATGTCGATCACTTCGTCCGAACCTTGCCCGACGGGTACGACACCCGGCTCGATGCGGACGCCTCCAACTTCTCCTCGGGACAAAAGCAGCTGCTGACGATCGCACGGGCATTCCTGGCCAGCCCGCCCATCCTCATCCTCGACGAAGCCACCAGCAACGTGGACACCCGCACCGAAGTTCTCATCCAAGAAGCCATGGCCCGGCTGCGACAAGGCCGCACCAGCTTCGTCATCGCCCACCGGCTATCCACGATCCGAAACGCCGACACCATCATCGTCATGGACAACGGACGCATCGTGGAACACGGCGACCATGCGCAACTGCTGGCGCGCCGCGGCATGTACTACTCCCTTTACAACAGCCAGTTCACGGAAGCCGTCGGCGCAGCGAGCTGAACCCACGGCGTTGTGCTTTGGCTGGTTCACCGGTATCGGTCGGTGAACCGAGGATCGGTCTGCCACCACGGGCGGCCCGTGTCCGGCTTGGCATCCAGAATGGCGGCGAAGTCAACTGACGACCGCCGACCTCGTCCGCACCGAGACGGCACGTTTGCTGGATCAGCCTGAAAGGCGTCACGATGTCAGCATTCGACATCACTGTGACCAGTGAGGAAGGGTGACCCTGATGGCGAACCGACTCGCGGACTCCACGAGCCCGTATCTGTTGCAGCACAAGGACAATCCGGTCGACTGGTGGCAGTGGGGGCCGGATGCTCTCGCGCAGGCGGAGCGTCTCAGCAAACCCATCCTGCTGTCGATCGGGTATGCAGCCTGTCACTGGTGTCACGTGATGGCGCACGAGTCGTTCGAGGATGACGAGGTTGCTGGAGCCATCAACGCCAACTTCGTGGCCATCAAGGTCGACCGCGAGGAACGCCCTGACCTCGACGCGATCTACATGTCGGCGACCACCGCGATGACCGGTCATGGCGGCTGGCCCATGACCTGCTTCCTCACACCGGCCGGAGAGCCCTTCTTCTGCGGTACGTACTTCCCCAAGGCCTCATTCCTGCAGCTGCTCTCAGGCGTCTCCGACGCCTGGCGCGATCGACCCGAGGAGGTTGTCGCGAGCGGTTCACACATCGTCGAGACTCTGCGCGCCGCCACGACCAACGGGGCGGGTTCACCGCTGGGAGCAGTCGAGCTCCAGCAGGCCGAACAGGAGTTGTCCGGCGGATATGACTGGCAGCATGGTGGATTCGGCCGGGCGCCCAAGTTTCCGCCATCAATGGTTCTGGAGTTCCTGCTGCGTTATTGGGCGCGCACCGGTTCGGAACGCGCCCTACTGATGGCCGAAGGCAGCTGCGAGGCGATGGCGCGCGGCGGGATATACGACCAGCTCGCCGGGGGCTTTGCGCGCTACTCGGTGGACGCGGGCTGGGTGGTTCCCCACTTCGAGAAGATGCTCTACGACAACGCCCAGCTGTTGCGTGTCTACCTTCACCTGTGGCGGGCAACACGATCGCACTCCCCAGAAAAGGCGTCTCTGGCAGAACGGGTTGCGCGTCAGACTGCCAACTTCCTCCTGCGCGATCTCGGCACTGCCGAGGGTGGCTTCGCGTCGGCTCTCGATGCCGACACCGACGGGGTCGAGGGACTGACCTACGCCTGGACCCCGCAGCAGCTCGTGGACGCGCTGGGTGAGGAGAACGGCCGCCGGGCCGCCCAGCTGCTCGAGGTCACCGAGACAGGGACTTTCGAACACGGGATGTCCACTTTGCAGCTTCATACGGATCCGGCAGACGCACCCTGGTGGGAAGGCGTCCGCGACCGTTTGCTGGCCGCCCGCGATGTGCGACCACAGCCAGCGCGTGACGACAAAGTCGTCACGAGCTGGAACGGGCTGACCATCGCGGCGCTGAGCGAAGCCGGTGTGCTGCTTGAGGATTCACGATACGTCGAGGCTGCCAGGGGGTGTGCGCAGTCTCTCCTGGACACCCACCTGGTTGACGGCAGGCTGCGCCGGGCATCGCGCGAGGGCGTAGCCGGAACCGCGATGGGGGTCGCGGATGACTACGGCAACCTGGCCGAGGGCCTGCTCACCCTGCACCAAGCCACCGGAGAGCCACGGTGGCTCACCGCGGCAGGCAGTCTCCTGGACACTGCGCTGACCCACTTCGCAGATGGCCAGGGCGGTTTCTTCGACACCGCGGACGACGCCGAGGAGCTCTTCGCCAGGCCACGCAGCGCCGCGGACAACGCCGAGCCGTCCGGCCATGCCGCTCTCGCGGGCGCGCTACTGACCTACTCGGCGCTGACCGGTTCGACCCGTCACCGAGAAGGCGCCGACGCCGCAGTCACCGCCGCCTCAGGTCTTGCCGCTCGGGACCCACGTTTTGCCGGCTGGACCCTTGCCGTGGCCGAAGCCATCGCGGCAGGCCCGCAACAGGTGGCCATCTCAGGCGGGGGACCGCATGCACAAGAACTGGTCCGCGTGGCGCGTACCAGCACCTCCCCCGGACTGGTCATTGCTCATGGACTGCCCGATGCGCCGGGCATTCCGCTCCTCGCCGACCGGCCGCTGGTGGCCGGCGGCGCCGCGGCATACGTCTGTCGTGGCTTTGTCTGCGACCGCCCGGTGACCACGGCTGCGGAGCTGGCGGCGGCCCTGACGTAGCCAGATCAGGAGAACTGCCCGACGACGTCGAGACCGATCTTGACGATGAACGCGCCGACCACGACGACGAGGACGATACGGATGAACCCTGAGCCCTTTGCCACCGCGGTGCGTGCCCCGATGTAGCCACCGGCCAGGTTGCCCAGGCCCATGAGCAGGCCGACCTTCCACATCACCGCTCCGGCCGGGATAAAGATCACCAATGCTGCCAGGTTGGTGGCAACGTTAGCGATCTTGGCCTTGGCGCTGGCCTCTACGAACGCGTAACCGAGGAACCCCACGAGGGCGAACACGAGGAACGAGCCGGTTCCGGGACCGAGCGCTCCGTCATACATGCCGAGCATGAAGCCGACCCCGGCGGCGGCCAACACATGTCGGCGGCCCGAGAAACGCAGGTCGGTCGCGCGACCGAGCGCCGGATTGAAGAACGTGTAGGTGCCCACCCCGATCAGCACCACAAGGATGATCGGGTTGAATGCCGCTCGCGAGATGTGTGACACGAGCGAGGCGCCGATCAGTGAGCCGCAGAACGCCAACAGTGCCAACGGGATCGCGGTCTTCAGGTCCGGCCGGACTCGGCGGTAGTAGGTCACCGCACTCACCGATGTGCCACAGATCGAGCTGAGCTTGTTGGTCGCCAAGAGCTGAACCGGAGCAGCCACCGGGAAACCCAGCATGAGCGCCGGGAGCTGGATCAGCCCGCCACCGCCGACAACCGCGTCGACCCACCCTGCGCAGACTGCGGCAAAGACCATCAACACGAGCGTCGTGGTCGAAGGGTCGCTCACCTCGACTGCCAACCGTCCACGATGTCGAGGACGTCGAGCAGCTCATGAGCGACCCCATCGGGAGTCACGTCGACCGAAACCTGTTGCGCCACAGGGATCTCCGAGTGTGGCACCCAGATGGCGCGCATCCCGGCCGCCTGGCTCCCGTGAACGTCTTCGAAGGGCCGATCCCCCACGTAGACGGCCTCGGACGGCTCAACCCCCAGCGCCTCAGCCGACGCCTGGAACGCTCTCGGATGAGGCTTGGTCCAGGCGATCTCGCTCGAATAGACGTCTGCGTCAATCAGGTCGAGGACCCCGTCCCGTTCGAAAACGCCACGGTGGTAGTCCCGCGACCAGATCGTGTTCGACAGGACACCGACGCTGATTCCCCTCTCGCGCAACCCTTCCCAGACCGGACGCACCTGTTCGTCGGTGATCGTGTGAGGCTCCCAGAAGTGCCGGTATGCCGTCAGCGCCGCTTCGTGCAAGGCATCGGTGGTGTCTAGTCCCACCTCACGCAACAGGTCATCCATGTGCGTGCTGCCCTGACCCGTGCGCGCTCGTTGCCATGCCGCGTCCTCCGCAGCGAAGATTCGCGCCGCAAGCTCGGCGCTGGCGCGGTCATCGTCATCGTGGACAACACGCGCGTAGACCGCCCACTGCTCCGCAAGGTCNAAGGTGTGCCACGGCGTGAGCGTGCCGCCCCAGTCGAAGATGACCGCTCGAAGCCGTGGCACGGAACGACCCATCANCTCGCGCCGCGCACCTCGGACACGACCGCATCGACGATNTGGTCGACAGGAACCTCACGTCGCTCACCGGTCGCACGGTCCTTGATCTCGATCGTGCCAGCCTCAAGNCCCTTGCCGACGATCACGATGGTCGGTACGCCGATCAGCTCGGCGTCCTTGAACTTCACTCCGGGCGAGACCTTGCGGCGATCGTCGTAGAGGACCGCGACACCCTCTGCGGCAAGGGCATCGGTGAGCTCCGCCGCCTTGGCGAAGACTTCCTCGGCCTTGCCGGTCGCCACCACATGAACATCGGCGGGAGCGATCTCGCGGGGCCACACCAGGCCCATCTCGTCATGGCAACTCTCCGCCACGGCGGCAACTGCGCGACTGACGCCCACACCGTAGGAGCCCATGGTCACCGTCACCAGCTTGCCGTTCTGGTCCAGGACCTTGAGATCAAGAGCGTCGGCGTACTTGCGCCCAAGCTGGAAGATATGCCCCATCTCGATACCGCGGGCGGTCTCCAGCGCCTGACCGCAGCTGGGGCACTCGTCACCATCGCGCACCTCGGCCGCCTCGATCGTGCCGTCAGCCGTGAAGTCGCGTCCGGCAACCAGGTCGATCACGTGCTGTCCCTGGACGTTGGCACCCGTGACCCAGCGTGTGCCGTCGACGACGCGGGGGTCGAGCAGGAACCTGATCCCGGACTTGCCCTGCTCGCCCAGCACCTCCGGGCCGATGTAACCCTTGACCAGCACGGGATTCCTGGCGAAGTCGCCGTCATCGAACGCCTGGACCTCGGCCGGCTCGATCTGAGCACCCAGTCGCTTCTCATCGATCTCGCGGTCACCGGGCACGCCGATGGCCAGCGGCTCGCGGCGCCCGTCGGGGTGGACCAGCATGACGAGCACGTTCTTGAGCGTGTCGCCGGCCGCCCAGGCGCGGTCCGCGCGGGGGAAGGTCGCGTTGAGATGGTCCACGAGGGTCGCAATGGTGGGGGTGTCGGGTGTGTCCTCGGCGTGGGCGGCCGGCGTCCCGGCATACGAGAGAGCCTGCGGGGCCTGCACCTGGACAGCCTCGACGTTCGCCGCGTAGTCGCATGAGGTGCAGCGCACATAGGTGTCTTCACCGTTCTCGGCCGTCGCGAGGAACTCCTCTGACGCCGACCCGCCCATCGCCCCGGAGGTCGCCTTGACGACGACGTAGTCGAAACCCAGACGGTCGAACATCTTGATGTAAGCGCCGCGGTGTGCGTCATAGGACGCCTGCAGCCCGGCGTCATCCACGTCGAAGGAGTAGGAGTCCTTCATGACAAACTCGCGACCGCGCAGCAGACCGGCGCGCGGACGTGCCTCGTCGCGGTACTTGAGCTGGATCTGGTAGATCGACAGGGGCAGGTCCTTGTAGGAGCCGTAGAGATCCTTGACCGTCAGCGTGAACATCTCTTCGTGTGTGGGGCCGAGCAGGTAGTCCNCGCCTTTGCGGTCCTTGAGCCGGAAGATGTTCTCGCCGTACTCTGTCCAGCGGCCGGTCGCCTCGAANGGCTCCTTGGGCAGCAACGCCGGAAAGCTCAGCTCTTGGGCACCGATGGCGTCCATCTCCTCGCGCACGATGCGCTCGACGTTACGCAGCACCTTCAGGCCGAGGGGCAGCCAGGTGTAGATACCGGGGGCGACGCGGCGGATGTAGCCGGCCCGGACCAGTAGCCGGTGGCTGGGCAGCTCCGCGTCGGCCGGATCCTCGCGCAGGGTTCGCAGGAACAGGGTCGACATGCGCATTGCCGGCGTTGACACGGGAGCTCCTTGGTCAGGTCATCGAAGTCCAGACGTTGGTGCTCCGGACCCCGTGAGGATATCGGCAGGAGGTCGAGGTGCTCACAGCAACACTGTGGCGAAGCTTCCGATCTCGGTGAATCCGACCCGCATATATGTGGCACGCGCCGGCAGGTTGAAGTCATTGACATAGAGCGTGACCACCGGAGCTATCTCGGCGCGCACCTCATTGACGACCGAGGCCATGGCGGGCGCCGCGAGTCCTTGGCCACGCCATCGCGGTGCCACCCAGACCCCCTGGATCTGAGCGACGCCCAGAGCCACCGAACCGACATCGGCCTTGAACATGACCTCACCGTCCACGACCCGCACGAACGTGTGACCCGCCCTGATCAGAGCAGCGACGCTCTGGCGGTAGATCTGACCCGAGCCCCAGTACGGCGGGTAGCCGATCTCCTCGGTGAACATGGCCGCCGCCGCGGGCATCACCAGGTCCACCTCGTCGAATCGAGCCCGACGGACCTCGGGGTCGTGGGCCACATCTGGCGGAACGGGGCCGGCGGTGGCCATCACCGGTTGGTGCTTGCGAACCTCGCGGGGCCTACCCCAGCTGTGCCTCAGCTCCGCCCACAGGGGCAGCACCATCTCAGCGGGTCCGAACACCGATGAGCAGTGGCGCCGCCAGCGGTCGAGCTTGCTGGCGAACGCCTCGAGGGCGTGCACGTCGCACCCGACGGGGACGAGGTTCGCCGAGGCCCAACAGATGGCCTGCAGGCCGGAGCCGTCGGCGTAGCCGAACAGGGCACCGGGAGAAGTCACGAGCGCGCCTTCGAGGATGCGGGCGGCCACAAAGACATTCGTGCGGGTATCGCGCGCGCAGACTTCCAGCGCCTGATCGCGGTCAGCCCTGGTCAGGGCTCGTACGGGACTCTGGGTACGGAGCACGCCTCCAGCCTGCCTTGCCCCGGCAGCTCTGTCGACCGCCACAGCCGAATCTCGGCTTCAGCCCACGGTGACGACGGGACCCGTGGACTTTCCTTCGCCGTCCACCGGCTCGCCCATCCCCTCGGCAAGCCGCATGGCCTCCTCGATCAGGGTCTCGACGATCTGGGACTCAGGCACCGTCTTGATAATCTCGCCCTTGACGAAGATCTGGCCCTTGCCATTGCCCGACGCGACACCGAGATCGGCCTCACGAGCCTCCCCTGGACCGTTCACGACGCAGCCCATGACGGCAACGCGCAGGGGCACCTCGAGACCCTCCAGGCCCGCCGCCACCTGGTCGGCCAGGGTGTAGACATCGACCTGGGCCCGACCGCACGAGGGGCACGAGACGATCTCAAGCTTGCGCGGGCGCAGGTTCAGTGACTGCAGGATCTGGTTGCCGACCTTGATCTCCTCGACCGGTGGGGCCGACAGCGAGACCCGGATGGTGTCGCCGATTCCTTTTGCCAGCAACGCTCCGAAGGCCACGGAGGACTTGATCGTCCCTTGAAAAGCGGGGCCGGCCTCGGTCACGCCGAGGTGTAGCGGCCAGTCGCCGCGGTCGGCCAGCAGCTCGTAGGCCCGGATCATCACCACCGGGTCGTTGTGCTTCACCGAGATCTTGAAGTCGTGGAAGTCGTGCTCCTCGAACAGGCTTGCCTCCCATACCGCCGACTCGACCAGCGCCTCCGGAGTGGCCTTGCCGTACTTGGCCATGATCCGCGGGTCCAGCGAGCCTGCGTTGACGCCAATCCGGATGGAGACGCCGGCATCCTTGGCGGCACGGGCGATCTGCTTGACCTGGTCGTCGAACCGGCGGATGTTGCCTGGGTTCACCCGGACCGCAGCGCAGCCGGCGTCGATCGCGGCGAAGACGTACTTGGGCTGGAAGTGGATGTCGGCGATCACGGGGATCTGGCTGTGCGAAGCGATCTCGGCCAGGGCGTCAGCATCATCCTGGGTGGGGCAGGCCACCCGCACGATGTCGCACCCGGTCGCGGTCAGCTCAGCGATCTGCTGCAACGTCGCGTTGACGTCAGTGGTGGGGGTCGTGCACATCGACTGCACCGAGATGGGGGCATCGCCACCAACCTCGACCGTGCCGACCTTGATCTTGCGGGACTTGCGCCGCGGCGATACCACCGGGGGCGGCAGGAGCGGCATACCAAGCGAAACCGACATGGCGACAGTATTCCTTACGTGCCGCGACGAGCGGCGTTCGGTCGAGCGGGGCGGTCAGCCGCCGATCTTGATCGGGTTGACCAGGTCGGCATAGATCAGCAGGACGGACATACCGATGAGAGCGATCGACACGGCATAGGCCACAGGCAGAGCCTTGGCGACGTCGACATAGCCCGGGTTGGGCCGGCCGCGAAGCCTGGCCACCTGTCGCTTGAGGCCTTCCCACAGAGCACCGGCCGCATGCCCGCCGTCCAGGGGCAGCAGCGGGATGAGGTTGAAGACGAACAGCGCAATGTTGAGGGACCCGATCAGGCTGATCAGGACGACAAACTTGGAGGCCCCTGAATCGGCCACCCCCGGAAGCTGACCGTTGGCGACCTCGCCGGCCACTCGTCCGACACCGACCACGGACATCGGACCGTTCGGGTCGCGCACTCCGCCGCCGAAGGCTGCCTTGGCGATCCCGGCCATCTTCTGCGGGATCCTGAACACCACGCCGGCGGTGCGGGAGAGCTGGTCGCCAATGAGTGCGGGGACGGCCGAGAGGGGTTGCCTGACGATCTCCGCGCTCGGCGAGAAGCCCATGAAACCGACGCGATCGGTGAGAGCCTTGCCGTCAGGGCCGACGACGAGGTTGCCGGCGGCGTCGACCCGCGGCACATTGTTGAGGATCGGCGTCGCCGTCAGGTGGAGGGTCTGGCCGGCGCGCTCGACGACCACGCTGATCTGCCGACCACCGTTGGGTCGGACCAGGGCGCGAACGTCGTCCCAGTTGTTGACCGGCTGACCGGCAAGGGAGATGATCCTGTCGCCGGGGCGGATACCCGCCACGTTGGCTGGAGCCTGAGGGTCCGACGGCGAGCAGGTGGCGGGGGCGGAGCCGTTGGCCGGGACGGTCTGGACGCACTGCGACACGGCACTCACGCGGGCGGTGATCTGGCCAATGCCGTACAGGGTGAAGATGCCGCCCAGCAGGACCACGGCAATGACCAGGTTCATGGTCGGACCACCGAGCATCACCACAAGCTTCTTGGGCGTCGAAAGCTTGTAGAAGACACGGTCCTCGTCGCCAGGTTTGACCTGCTCCATGGACTCGTCGCGGGCCTGGTCCATCAGCTGGGAGAATCGGCCGGTGCTCGAGCCGCGCAACATCGACGGATCCGCACCAGGTTTGGGCGGGAACATGCCGATCATGCGTGTGTAGCCACCGAGCGGGACGGCCTTGAGGCCGTACTCGGTCTCGCCGCGCTGGCGCGACCAGACGGTCGGGCCGAAGCCGACCATGTACTGGGTGATCTTGACGCCGAACCGCTTGGCGGGCAGGAGGTGGCCGACCTCGTGCAAAGCGATGGAGACACTGATGCCGAGGGCGACGAACAGAACGCCGAGGAGGTACATCACAGAACCAGCGTCTCACTTCCGGTAAGGCCCAGGCACGCACGGGCTCGTCGTCGCGCCCATGTCTCGGCGCTCAATACGGTATCAACGTCCAGCAGGCTCGAATTGTTCTCAGGGTGGTCGTTCCACTCGTCCACCACCTGCTCGACCGTGTCGACGATATCGACGAAACGAATGCTTCCGTACAAAAACGCCGCAACGCACTCTTCGTTGGCTGCGTTGAAGACCGCAGGGAAGCATTGACCAGCCGCTCCTGCTCTTCGCGCCAGGGCGACGGCGGGAAAGGCCTGCTCGTCCAGCGGGAAGAACTCCCACGTGGCGGCCTTCGTCCAGTCGACTGACGGGCCCGCGTCAGGAACCCGGTCGGGCCAGGCCATCCCCAGCGCGATGGGGATCAGCATGCTCGGGGGCGAGACCTGGGCGATGGTGGACCCGTCGACGAACTCCACCATCGAGTGGACCAGTGACTGCGGGTGGACGACGACTTCGATGCGCTCGAACGGTATGTCGAAGAGCAGGTGAGCCTCGATCACCTCCAGGCCCTTGTTCACCAGCGTTGCCGAGTTGGTGGTGATGACCGGCCCCATCGCCCAGGTCGGATGGGCAAGAGCCTGCTCGGGAGTGACCGTCTCGAGCTCAGCGCGGGTCCTCCCCCGGAAGGGTCCGCCGCTGGCCGTGATCACCAGCTTGCGTACCTCATCAGCCGTGCCACCGCGCAGGCACTGGGCGATGGCGCTGTGCTCACTGTCGACGGGAACGATCTGACCGGGCCCTGCCGTGGCCTTGACCAGCGAGCCACCGACGATCAGGGACTCCTTGTTGGCCAGGGCAAGGGTGCTGCCCGACGTGAGGGCAGCCAAGGTGGGACGCAGACCGATCGAGCCGGTGATGCCGTTCAGCACCACGTCTGCTCCACTCGCCGCCAGGTCGGTGCTGGCCTGCTCCCCGACAAGAATCTGCGGCATGAACCCGTGGCGTCCAGCCTCACTCGCCATCTGGTGAATGGCCGCCGCGACGATGTCGTGCTCCCCTCGCGCCACACCGACCGCCTGGACATCCAGCGCGACCGCTTGGCGGGCCAGCAGGTCGAGATTGCCGCCACCGGCGCTGATCGCGGTGACATGGAAGCGCGCAGGGTTGGCGGCCACAACCTCGAGAGCCTGGGTGCCGATCGAACCTGTTGATCCCAGGATGACGATGCTGCGCGGTGAGGTCACGCCCCCATTGTCCGTCAATGTCCATCCGTCAGGGCGAGGTGACCAGATCGGGACCTACTCGCGGAAGATCCGATCGTCAACCAGCTCCTCCTCGACCCGTCCACCCTCGGTGTCGAACCTGCTGTTCTCGAAGCGCTTCCGGAATTCAAGGTCCACGTTGTCCACGCCATTGCGGTTCTTCTCGATGCTCATGACCACCCAGTGGTGGAACTGCCCGGCGTTGGCCGTGTTGAACATCAGGT
>JGI24129J20441_1000515_pt1 | contig 11986 bp, 8 predicted proteins | sample BarGraNGADG00211_FD_20441 | JGI IMG/M metagenome (IMG submission 20441) | reverse complement strand
CAGGTCCTCCTTGGCCGCGCACGTCACGGCCTTGGTGGTTGATGACAGGTGCGATGTCGGGCGGCAAGATACGACTATGGGCAATGCCCCGTATGTGGCGACCAGCCCTCTCGCTGGACGGGTTGCGGAGCAGCGACTCCTCGGTGAGCTGTTGTCTGCTTCGGCCGCGGGACAGCCGGCAGCCGTCCTGGTCCACGGTGAGGCGGGCGTGGGCAAGACCAGGCTGGTCCGTCAGGTGACGGAGCACTTCCACACGCTTGGCCATGAGGTGTTGTGGGGTACCTGCGTCCATTTCGGGACGGCCTCGGTGCCATTCGCGCCCGTGATCCAGGCCCTCGACAGCTGGGCGCTGCGTGTTGACCCAAAGGTTCGTTCATCAGTGCTTGAAGGCTTTGACGACCTGTCGATTCTGTTGCCTTCCATGGGGTTTCGCTCTCAAGACACTCCGCCGACCCAGTTGTTGACATTGGTGGACAGGGTCGTTCAGCGGATCGCGGCGGAGCAGCCCACGGTTCTGGTCGTTGACGATCTTCAGTGGGCGGACGTCTCGTCCCTGGATGTGCTCGCCTATCTGATTGCCGGCTTCAGGGGGCAGAACCTCGCGGTGGTGGTCACGTTCCGTGAGGAGGACCGCCCGGCCGGACATCCGTTGCATGGGTGGCTGGCCGACATGCGTCGTCTCCCAGGTGTGTCGGAGCTGCCGCTCGCTCGGTTTGACGCCGAGGAAACGGCTGAACAGATCACTCAGCTCCTCGGTCGACTGCCCGCCGAGGAACTGGTCGTTGATGTCCTGGCCAGGTCGGACGGCAACCCGTACCTCACCGAGCTGCTGCTGCGCGATCTGCCCGAGGACGTCAGAGGCCTGCCCAGTGAGCCTCCTCAGGCTCTGCGCGAGGCGTTGCTGGCGCGCTGGCACTCTTTGTCGGAGCCGGCGCGCGAGCTGACCCGTATATGTGCGGTCGGGGGGCGGCCCACGACGTACCAGACGCTGATTGCCGTCGCTGAGGCATCGATCCCGGCTGACGACATACTGGCCCTGGTTCGTGAGGCTGTTGATGCTGGGATCCTGCAGGTGGTCGGGGAGCAGACCTACTGGTTCCGTCATCCTTTGCTGGCTGAGGTCTTCCTCGAATCGTTCACGGCGCGCGAGCTGATGCCCGTGCACGCGGGCTTCGCAGACGCCTTGCAGGCCCTTGCCGCCACAAGGCCGGACCTATCTGCGGGTCTGTGGGCCGACCTTGCTATCCATCACGAAGGTGCGGGTCAGTTTGACCAGGCCTTTTCGTTCTCGATCCGAGCTGCTGACTTCGCTCACGATCTGCACGCGTCTTCCGTGGAGGCGAAGCACTTGGCAAGGGCGTGCGCGCTGTGGGAACGTGTCAGCAAGGAGGTCGCCGGATCGACCGAGGCCCGGATCTCACTCCTACGACGAGCGAACCACGTGGCGGATCAGGCCGGCGTCCCGGAGTCCACCGAGCTCCTCGACCAAGCGCTCTCGCTCGTGGATCGGCAACGCCAGCCACTGCTTGCCAGCACCCTGCTGGCCGAGAGGGATCGCAGCGTATGGCTGCATCATCCATCGAACTCGCCGGTTCGCCCGGAGATGCTCGAGGCAGTCAAGCTCACAGATCCGTTCCCCGACAGTCCCGAACGGGTCTTCGCTCTGAGCCTGCTCGTGACTCGAGAGCTCTGGGCATTGCGTAGCAGGGAGTTGCCTTCGCACATCTGGGGCCAGGTGCAAGAGGCGGTCGAGGTGGCGCAGCGCACCGGTTCCTTGGTTGCCAAGGCGCAAGCGCTGAACTGTCGGGCTTTCTACCTGCAGTGCGACCACCGATTCCTCGAGTCGCTCTCGGATGCTCAGGAGTCCTATCGGCTGGCGGAGCAGTCCGGGCAGGTGTTCGAGATGGGGTTGGCAGCGGTCCGGCAGGTCAACGATCTCTGGGAGCTCGGGAGGATGGTCGAGGTCGCGGAGCTGGGACAAGAGCTGGCCAAGGTGCTCTTTGCGGTGGGTTCCCCCCGAGACGGCTGTGGGCTCGCTGCTATTGCAGCCGAAGTGCTGCTCGACCTGGGCCGATGGGCGGAGTGCCGTGAGATCCTGGGCGAAGCCCTGGCGACTCGGAGTGTGGGGCTGCGCGGCGCGGACGTACGGGAGCAAGCGGCGCGCCTGGCAGCCCGTTCCGGACAGTGGGGGATCGCACAACAGCACCTGGACCGTGCCCTCGAACTCGTCCGCATTGACTTCGACGGGCTGGAGGGGCGCGAGATCCTGATAGAGCTGTTGGTGGGGCGTGGAGAGCCGAGGCAGGCGCTCGAAATGACCCGCGCGCTCCTGACGGAAAGGCTGGCCTTCGGGCGCGAACGGCGGACCGACGAGGTGTTGCTCTGGGGTGCTTGGGCTGCGGCTGATCTGGCAGAGCGGGCTCGTGACCTGCGCGACGTTGAGCCGGAGCAGGAGGCGATCCTCCTGTTGGACGAGTTCTTGGCCATGGCGGAAGCGACACCACTGGCCGCCCCTGATCTCTGCGCGCACGCTGACCCGATGTGGTCTGCCTATCGAGCCATGACCATCGCCGAGGGCGGTCGCTGCCGGGGGTCAGCCAGACAGGCAGTGGCCTGGGAGAAGGCGGCAGCCGAGTTCGGGGCGATCGGGTTCCGGTGGTTTGAGGCGAAAGCCCAGTGGCGCCGGGCGCAGGCGCTCCTGTCCGAAGGTGCGGCCAGGAGTGCCATCGCCGAGCCGCTCCGGCAAGCTCATAGCACCGCTGTGGAGCTGGGTGCCGCACCCCTGGTCGACGAGACTGTGCTGCTGGCAGTGGTCGCCCGTATCAGGCTCGACGAGCCGGCTGGGTCGCAGTTGAAGCAGGGTCAACCTGACGTGCCCGCGGCGCTCGCCACCCTGACTGCCCGAGAGCGGGAGGTGCTGGGTCACCTGGTCGCGGGTCGCACGAACGCGGAGATCGCCCGAGACCTCTTCATCAGCGACAAGACCGTCAGCGTCCACGTGACGAATGTGCTCCGCAAGACCCGCACCGCCAACAGGATCGAAGCTGCAGCCCTAGCGCGCAGACTTGGACTGCATTCACGTTGATACCGGCGGTTGGGCAAAACTGAGTTACTGGTTTGTTCCCTGTTCGTGCTGCTCGTCTTCGGCAGGTAGCGTCGACGACACGCCACCCCACATGCCCACGACCACCGACGAAGGGATCCGACCGGTGTCACCGCTGTTCAACCCGGGGAACCCACCCGCGGGCCGTATGTCGCACACGTCACCACCCGCTCGTACCCAGCGGGTCGTGGAGGTCCTGGCTGCCTCCTTGGCGGTGATGCTGACCGGCTCTGCCTGCACCAGCACATCCAGCGAGCAGAGCCCTGTGAGGACGGTCAGCCCCGCACAGAAGTCCGCGGCCCAGGCGCTCCCCACCGACAAGGAAGCGCTCGCCAGGTTCTACACGCAGGATCTGGCGTGGTCAGAATGCGGCAACGGCCAATGCGCCCAGCTGACGGTGCCGATCGACTACTCCCACCCTGACGGCGACACGATCAAGCTGGCTGTGCTCAGGGTTGCGGCGAAAAACCCCTCGGAGCGGATCGGCTCGCTCGTGGTCAATCCAGGTGGTCCCGGCGGATCTGGCGTCGACTATGCCAGGGCGGCCGACTACATCGTCACGAAACCGGTCCGGGCGGTCTACGACATCGTGGGTTTTGACCCCCGCGGTGTCGGGAGCTCATCGCCGATCAAGTGTCTGGACAACCGCGAGCTCGACACGTTCCTGGGAACCGACCCGACGCCGGACAACAAGCTCGAGGAGCAGCAGTTCGCGGACTCGTCCAAGGCCTTTGCTGACAAGTGCAAGGCGAACGGCGGCCCACTTCTCGCCCACGTCTCCACGATTGATGCGGCAAAAGATATGGACGTTCTGCGCGCNGCGTTGGGTGAGACGAAGCTGGACTACCTGGGCAAGTCCTATGGCACCTTCCTTGGCGCCACCTACGCCGNCCTGTTCCCTACCAAGGTGGGCAGGTTCGTCCTTGACGGCGCCATCGATCCGAACCTCACATCGAGCCAGGTCAACGAGGGTCAGGCGGTAGGGTTCGAGACCGCGACCCGGGCCTACGTCCAGGACTGTGTCGACCGGGGAAGCTGCCCCCTGGGTGACTCCCTCAACTCCGGCATGGCGAGGCTGCGTGACTTCCTCAAACAGGTGGACGCCAAGCCGCTGCCTCTGAGTGACCCCTTCGTCAAAGGGCTCACCGAGGGCTGGGGGTCGCTCGGGATTGCCGCCGCGATGTATGACCAAGGGCAGTGGAGTCAGCTGACCGTTGCCTTGAGTGAGGCTTTTGGTGGTCATGGGGACGCCTTGATGAAGCTCGCTGAAAGCTATGCGGACCGCACAAGCCAAGGCACGTACAGCAACAACCTGATGCAGGTCATCTATGCCGTGAACTGCCTGGATCGCTCCGACTCGACGAACCTGGCCCACTACGAGTCCGAGGCGCGCTCGCTGAGCGCCAAGGCGCCGACCTGGGGCCCGTTCCTGGCGTGGAGCACGATGCCCTGTGGCTTCTGGCCGGTGCCGGCCAACAATGCTCCGAAGAAGATCGCGGCAGCCGGAAGTGGCCCGATCGTGGTCGTGGGGACGACGAGAGACCCCGCAACGCCCTACAAGTGGGCGCAGGGTCTTGCCTCGGAGCTTCAGAACGGTCATCTCATCACGTTCAACGGCGACGGGCACACGGCATACACACGGTCCAACTCGTGCGTCGATGACGCGGTCGATGCCTATCTGCTCACAGGCCGGGTGCCACCTGACGGTCTTAAGTGCTGACCAGCGTGTCCCCGCCCAGGGACGTGCCGGCGCCGGGACCAGTCTGGTTCGTAGATCCGCCCGTTCATCCGTATACTCGCCAAGCGTGTCTACGGACACCTGCCGCCTTAGCTCAGTCGGCTAGAGCGATTCACTCGTAATGAATAGGTCATCGGTTCGATTCCGATAGGCGGCTCCGCGAAGAACCCCAGGTCAGAGGCTTAATGACCTGGGGTTCTCGGGTTCAAGATCCGGGCTTGCTAACGGTCGTGCTAACAGGGCCGCTGTGCCTGGGTCGGCACCGCCGTCATTGACCGCAGCGGGGGTGGCATCGTGCCCAGGCTCGATCGCGGCTGCAAACACATCCGCGACTCCTGCCGCGTGCTGGTGTAGGACGTGGGCATACACCCGGAGGGTGATGGCCGGGTCCGCNTGTCCGAGACGGTCGGCGACCACATGCACGGGCACGCCGGCCAGCAGGAGGTGCGTGGCATGAACGTGCCGAAGGTCGTGGAGCCGTGCCACCGGAAGGGCCGGCACATCTGGCGGGAGAGTGGCGTTGTACGTCCGAATGGTCTTCGCCATGAGTGCCGTCATGCTGTCGGGGTTGATCGGCACCCCGTCGCCCGAGGTGAACACATGGCCGGTCTCGGTCCAGGCATCGCCGAGAGCCAGCTGGTTCTCATCTTGGCTGCGGCGAAGGGCACGCAGAATTTCGACGGTCCCAGCGTCCAGGCTCACGAGGCGTTCCCGTCCGCTCTTCGTCGTGCCCTCGACCCGCTGGCCCGCGATGATGCCGACTGAGCCTTTGATGCGAAGCGCCGGGGCATCCCAGTCGATGTCCGCCCACCGCAGGTTGCTCACTTCTCCTCGTCTGGCCCCGGTGTAGGCCGCGACCCGGAAGAAGGCGGACAGGCGGTGGTGGCTTGCGGCGTTCAGGAAGGTTCGGAGCTGCTCGGCCGTCCAGATCTCGCGAAGGCCTCGGGGGTCACCGCGCGGACGCTTCGCCCGTTCGGCGGGGTTCGTCACGAGTAGCTGCTCCGAACGGACCGCGTCGTTGAAGGCCTTGCGCAGAATCGCGTGAACGTAGTCCACGGTTGCCCGTGACAACGGCCGCCCTTCCTTCCCGCCATGCACCAGGAGATCCCGGTACAGCCCGCTGAGCGTCGTCGGCCGAACCGCTTGGAGCCGCATGCGCCCGATGTGCGGGTTGACGTAGTGCGTCACGAGATACCGGTACGTCGACAGGGTCGCGGGCTTGATCTCCATAGCGTGGGCGTCCAGCCAGTTGCCGAGGTACTGCGTGACGGTGATTCGGCTCCTGTCGACATAGACGCCCTGGCGAGCCGCCACGCGCGCCGAGTCGCGGGCCTCTTTCGCCGCCGCCTCCGTTGCGAAGCCTCCTGCCCACTTCGGCTTGCTCACCCCTGTCCGTTCGTCGGTGACCCGGATGACAAACGACCAGGTGCTGCCGCGCTTCATCACGCCGTCACGCAGCGTGCCCATCAGGCAGCCTCGCCGAGTGCGGCCACGTAGACCAGCAGGTCGGAGACCTTGATTCGCCGGGAGCCGGTGATGCGGACAGATGGGATCACGCCTGCCCGCACCAGCTCGTACGTCTTGCTCCGTCCGAGGCTGAGCCGGGACGCAGCCTCGGTGACGGTGAGCAAGAGTTTCGTTTCATCCCTACTGCCAACGATTTGCGTGGCCATGGGCATCGAGTTCAACGCGTTGAACTTGTCGAAGTCGGACATGTGTACCTCCACCGTCTCGAGCCGAGATCGTCCGCGAGTTCCCGCATGTTCCAACGCAGTTCGGACTTTCGCTGGCGACCAGTTCCACCTGGACTACCCGGCGGGGGGTACACCATCGGGAACTTCAGGTCGTGGATCACGGGGGCCGTGGATCACCGGCCGTGGATCAGTGCAGCAAGTGCAGCTTCCTTCATGGAGTCTTGGTGTGGGTTGTGTAGGTCGATGGTGAGTCCCTGCACTTGCTGCACTGTTGAGGTCTCGACACTCATCCAAGAGCCCTCAGTTCGCGGGCCGTATGAAGTTCGGGTCCGCCCCTGCCGATGAACGGCAGGTGAGCAACCGGAGCGCACGGAGGTCCGGCTGGCCGAGAGCGAGCTCGCGGGACATGGCCGGCCTGGTTCGACTTCGGTGCCCGCCAAGACGAGAAGCGCCGCGCCGAGGTCCATCTCCGATGGCCCCTTCCTGTCCAACTTCCCTACGTCGGCTCCGTCCGCCTCGCCGACCGTCCAGAGACAGCCGACGCCTATGAATTTGCCTTTGTCTTCCAGCGTCCCCAACCCGTCAAATCACCCCGCCAGTCTCCCTACACCTCTGGCACTCATTCGGGTAGGTCCGCTTATCGCGGCGTCGACCGGCCCAAGCCAAGCCAGTTCAGCGGCCGTCGGAGCCCGCGTCGACGGGCGAAATGGGAGCGGTCTGACGATGACGGTACCCATCGCGGCGGTCGCATCTTGCCGGTGGCTACGAGCGCCTGATCGACTCGTTGTGAGTGTCCGATGGTGCATCGCTCAAGAGCGTCCGGGACGCAATTGACTACGAATCCGGAGCGCTACCAAGTCGATTCATCGGCCAAAGCCTTGCAGGTTTGGGCGACGTAATCGGCATCGATCGCGTCACTTACGTGACCCGATTCACCCTGTTCCAGATGCTTGGGAAGGTCCAGGATCCCCTCGCCGGAGACAGTTCGAACGACGCCCCGGGGGCACAGAAGACGGCGTATGCCGAGCGCGTGAAGACGAGGATCTCGCGCCGAGAGGTCCGGTCGAAAGGGCCCTGTGAGGGATCAAGACCCGCGGTGAATCCCCGAGTTTCAGGGAAGAACGGTGGGGGGATTGTGTGTCAGTGTTGGCCTCATGGCGCGCCGATGGATCTCGATCAGGGTGGAGCTCTTGGGTGGCAGAGGAGAGGAGCTGTGGCCGTATCCAGGGCGGGTGTTCGCCGTCGGTCCGGCGCACACGTTCGCGGATCTGGCCAGGGCCATCGACAACGCGTTCGCTCGTTGGGACCTGTCCCACCTGTCGTTGTTCACACTGGCCGACGGGCGAGTGGTCACCGATACCGAGACTGGTGCTGACCTGGCGACTTCGGCTCTCGGTGTGTTGCCGACCGCTGCGCTGGACATCGAGGTTGCCAAAGTGATGCGGACGGTCGAGCAGGGTGCGCAGTTCCGCTACGTCTTCGACCTCGGCGACGACTGGACTCACTGCTGCACCGTCGACGCAGGCAACGTCGACCCCGCCGACGTGCTGGGCGTCATACCTCCCGCACCGATGGCGTACTGGGGATGGGGCACCATTCCCGACCAGTACGACCGGGGTTGGGCGGAGGACGACGGCGAGGTGCGCGCTCCGTCGAGGCCGCGGCAGCCTCACGCCATGCTGGACCATGGGTGGCCAGGAAGCGGTGAAAGTCCTCCCCTGGTCGACGTTGACCAGCTGCGAGTTGCGGCGGCGTCTCGCGATGTGGCGGGCATCGTCGCAGCGATTGAGGGCCATGACGTCTCGAAGGTTCTACAGCGTGCGGGATCGGCGGTTCAGGTAGCGCTTGGCGTTGACCCCGACCGCGTTTCGTCGTTGGCCATCTCCCTGGTGCAGCGGCTGGAGATGCGCAGCCTGCCCGGCGACGAGGAACTGGCCCAGGACCTGCTCGCCGCGGTGCGGGGTGAGTCGCCTCCGGAGGAGCGTTTGCCGGTTGACCTCGAGGAGCTGTCGGGACTGCTCGAGGGAGACCCGGCCAGCAACGAGGGCGGCTTCCTGGATCTGCAGACTGGGGAAGTGGTGCCTGCTTTCATGACCGACGAAGCGATGGTTGGGGCGGACGCGGTGATCGACGTTGACGCCGAGCCCGACCGATGGCTACGGGTGCCCTGTGAGGGGTCGAGGGCCGGTTGGGAAGACATGGCTGCTTACGTTGCGGGTGTTGCGGATTCGCGCTTGCGTGAGCAACTTGAACGTGCCATTGAGGGTAAGGGTGCCTACCGCCGGTTCCGTGATCTCATCGGTGACACAGGCCTGAGGCAGGCATGGCAGGAGTTCTCCGACGAGCGGCAGATCGGTCGGGCTCGTGAGTACCTCGCCGAGCAGGGCATCCGCGCGACGAGTTGACGGGAGAGCCGTCATCAGGCCCGTTCTTTGCCGACGCACGCCGACGCACGCCGGCGAGGACGCTTGTCGGATGGAGAGGCTCGGGCGGACGCCAGTCGGAATAAATGTTCACACAAAATGATTTGTGAGTACAGTTGTTCTGGAACCAGATAGGGGACGTGATGCCGAAGACCGCTTCGACGCAACCGTTGAGCGCGCTGCCGGCGACGTTCACCTACGCCCAGGCGCGCCACGCGGGCCTGAGCAAGCACGCCCTGTATCGCCTTCGGGAAGGCGGGCGCGTCGTAGCAATCAGTCGCGGCCTGTACCGTCAAGCAGGCGCCGAGCCCGCCGACACCGACCTCATTGCCATCGCCGTCAAAGCGCCCCGGGCCACTCTGTGTTTGGAGACCGCGCTGGCCCGTCATGGGCTTTCCGATGCCATCCCGGTTGCCCCCGACGTCGCGCTGCCTCGCGGAACGCGAATCCCTGCCACGGATGCACTTGCCCGGTGGCACCACTTCGCGCCGGCCACTTTCGACATCGGCCGGGAACAGCTGGCCCTGGACGGAGCCATCAGCATCGGCCTCTATGACGCCCCGCGCAGCATCATCGACGCGTTCCGAATGCGGGCTACCGAAGGTCACGAGCTGGGGTACGAGGCGCTGCGCCGATGGCTGCGCGCGTCGGGTTCCCAACCCGGTCAGTTGATCCGCCTCGCCGGCCAGTTCCCCAAGGCCGAAACACCGCTGCGGATGGCGCTGGCGGCGTTGTTGTGAATCGGCCAACCCGTAATACCCCGGACGGCGACGCCTACCTTGACATACAGAAGATGGCCAAGGCTGATGGTCGATCCACCGATGAGCTGCTGGCGTTGTACGCCCTCGAGGGCTTCCTTGATCGGCTCAGCTCCTCATCGAGGGCAGACGACCTCGTGCTCAAAGGCGGTGTGCTTCTGGCCGCGTATGACACCCGGCGCCCCACCCGCGACATCGACCTGCAGGCCACGCATCTGGCAGGCGACGCGGACACCGTCCTGGCTCTGGTCCGTGACATCGCGGCCGTCCACAAGGACGACGGTCTGGTTTTCGACTCGGGCAGCGCCACTGCCGAAGTCATCCGGGACGAGGAGGAGTACTCCGGGGTGCGTGTCAGGCTCATCGGTCACCTGTCGCGCGCGCACATCCCGTTCCACGTTGACGTCAACGTTGGCGACCCCATCGTGCCCCCGCCAGGACAGGTCGAGGTACCTCGCCTTCTCGGGGGAGCCGTCACCGTGCGTGGGTACCCGCTTTCCATGGTGTATGCCGAGAAGATCGTCACGGCAGTCCAACGCGGGACGGTCAACACTCGCTGGCGTGACTACGCCGACATCGCCCTCCTCAGCGCTGCGCACGATGTCGACGGCGACGAGCTCGCAGCCTCCATCGACGTGGTCTCCACGCACCGCAATGCCACCCTGACGCCGCTGGACGAGGTTCTCGCCGGCTACGCCGAGATCGCTCAAAACAAGTGGAGTACGTGGGTTCGCAAACAGCGACTCACCGACCGGCTCGATCAAGACTTCGCTAGCGTCCTGCAGGACGTCTTCACGTTCGCCGGACCTGCCGTCTCTGGCGCAATCAAGGGACTTACGTGGGTTCACCGCGTCGGGCGTTGGATGCCCCGATGACGACGCCCAAGCAGGGGCAGCCGCACCCACATATCAAGCATGAGCGGATGTTCGTCGAAGCCGACCCTGAGCGGAAAACTCACGTCACACACGGCGGAATGGGCTACGACCTGGTCGAAAACGGTCCTGCCCTCGGTGCCCTCTATGGTGGTTCGAGGGCGTCGGTCAAGCAGATCCAAGTCACCTTCGACTGCGCGGAACCTGAGCGCGTCGCTCGTTTCTGGTGCGAGGTGTTGGGGTACGTCGTACCGCCGCCACCGGAGGGGTTTGCTACTTGGGACGATTTCGATCGTGCGCTGCCACCTGAACATCAGGGTTCAGCCTTCGCATGCGTTGATCCCTCAGGTGTGGGCCCGCAACTGTTCTTCCAGCGCGTTCCCGAAGGCAAGGTCGTCAAGAATCGGGTGCATCTTGACGTGCGGGTCGGCACCGGGCTCGTGGGCGAAGAGCGCCTGGCAGCCCTTGAGGCTGAATGCGCACGACTGGTCGCGCTCGGCGCGGTACGCGTGCGACTACTGCCTGCCGATGGCGACGACGAGTCGTGCCTCGTGATGCAGGACATCGAGGGCAACGAGTTCTGTCTCGACTGAGTGGCCGCGAACGTCTCCTCGTCGCCCTGCCAACAGCGGACCGGGCGGGTACATAGCGGGTGCTTCACGTCCGAGTCGCGGCGGAAGGACGCACGGCTATGAGTGCCGTGTGTTCGTGCGCAGATAGCCAGTCAAGGCCTTGGGGTCCCTTGTCAGCGCCAGGTCGTGATGGGTCGTTTTCGGGTGTCCTTCATGGCCAACCCTTGCCGCGAGGCCTTCAGCGGCACGCTAGGACAGGAGCGTCGAGAGGGCATCTGTGTTCACCACGGCCACCCGTACTTGGACGCTCGCACGCCAAACTGAAGCAATCCGCCGAGTCCAACGAGGAGCGCTGTTGCATACGCGTACCCCACTCGGTATTTGCCGTCCTGCTTCCGCTGCTTCTTCGCGCCTAGCTGTCGGCCCGTAAATCTGTAGCCTCGCCACCGCGACACCGCGGCTATACCGGTAGCGCCACCGATGGTGACCATGCCGAGTCCGACGTAATCAAAGAAGTGGGGTTTCCACTTTGGTGCCGTTGGGCTTCGGATTCCTTGGATGTTGTGCCCGGCGTGGCGTCACGCCCCAAGATACGGTAGCCCGGGACCACCCACGGCACCAAAGTGGAAACCCCATTCAAAGAATTCGCTCATGTGCACCCGGGAAGTTTGCCACGAGACTGACATGGGATCGCGAGTCCTCGTGATCGAAGCCATTTGCTGTATCGGCATAGCGGCGCTGATCCGTCAAAGCGCTTGTCCGCCCGGGGAGAGAGCGTCGAGTGCGACGAGGAGGGTGCCCGTTGGGTCAGACATTGGCCCCTTGT
>JGI24129J20441_1000505_pt1 | contig 12070 bp, 7 predicted proteins | sample BarGraNGADG00211_FD_20441 | JGI IMG/M metagenome (IMG submission 20441) | reverse complement strand
TGATGATAACAACCCTGTATTCTCTGGTTGTTTTGCTGATTGAAAAATATATTCCCAAGCAAAACATCATGCTGTCTGTAGTTGATGTATTGCTGATTGTCCTTTCCATCGGTGTAATTGTTTTATCCTATAAGAAATGGAAGGAGTTGAGGAAGGGCGCTCAGACCACAGGGAGCGTTGCGTAATAAAGATATTATAAAACGGGTTTAAATATCCGTGATCGGAGAGGGACAGCTCAGGCTGTCCCTCTTGTTTTTCAGGTGCCCGATGGGCTTGCCACTTGTGGATAAATATGGTTTAGGAGAACAATTCCCAAAGGGAAAAAACTTTAACAAATTCGCGGTTTGAATGTCACTACGCAAATATAAAATAAATTGGCTGCTTGCTGCCGTTATTGCCTTTATTGTGGCCATACTGTTTGTCTGGGAATCCAATAATCTAAAAATTGAAACTGATATTCTGGAATCAATGCCTAAAGGCGATCCGGTATTGTCCGATGCACGCCGGATTATCAAATACTTGCCGGTTCAAGACAGGTTGATCATTGATATCAGCCGGGAATCGACGAATAAAGACGAACTGGTCAAAGTTGCATCTGTCGTTTCAGACAAGCTCAGAGCAAGCGGACTTTTTACCAAGGTTGGAATCACTGACGAGGCGCAATATTTCCCGGATTTGATGGCGCACGTATCGGATAATCTGCCTCTCCTTTTTAATGCGGAGCGACTGGAAAAGGAAGTTAAGCCACTCTTAGAGTCGCGCCGTGTAAAAGAAGCTTTTGCCCAAAACCGGCAAAGTCTGGAACAATTAGAAGGAATTGGTCGCAGTGCCATGATGGCGAAAGACCCGCTGGGCTTTTCCGGGATTATTTTCCGGCAAATGTCGGCTTTGCTTCCGGCAGGCAAAACTCAATTTTATCAGGGTCAACTCATTTCGGAAGATGGGAAGCACACACTAATTATAGCAAAAATTGCCGGATCGGGAACGGATACTGCAACAGGCGCCAGAATATCGGCGCTTCTAAATGATATCGAAAAGAGATTACTGTCCGTAGATGATTTAAAGGGTGAAAAATATTTACTTCATGCAGCAGGTGCTTACCGTGCGGCTCTGGATAATGAGACGGCTGCGCAGCGAGATACGCGAATTGCGATAATCCTGACTATTCTGGGCATAGCCGCTCTGCTTTTGTTAGCCTTTCCCCGCCCGCTCATTGGCCTACTGGCGCTGCTGCCATCTACAGTGGGTGCTATAGCCGCCTTGTTTGTCTGTTCCTTTTTCTTTAAATCCATTTCGATTTTGGCCGTCGGTTTCGGCGGAGCCATTATGGCCTTTACCGTGGATCTGGGTGTTACCTATCTGCTCTTTCTGGATCAGCCGCAACAAACATACGGACGGCAGGTGGCGCGGGAATTATGGTCAGCGGAGCTTTTAGCTGTATTGTCAACTGTCGGCGCTTTTCTCCTGCTGCTCATCAGCGATTTCAGAATTCTGGCCGAAATAGGAGTTTTTTCTGCTTTCGGCGTTACCTTTGCGTTGATTTTTGTTCATTTTGTCTTTCCGAAAATTTTTCCGTTAATGCCGGCAGCAACCCGTCCGAGTAATCCAATACTTCTCAATGCTTTAAAGAAAATTGCCGCCCCGGCCAGATGGAAGCTGATTGGCGCGTTTATTTTTGGCGTGATCATGTTATTCTTCGCCAAACCTGTATTCAATATTGATCTCAACTCCATGAACTCGATGAGTAAAGAGACAATTGCCGCCGAAAATAGTATACAAAAAACATGGGGTGATCTTTCCGGCAAGTGTTATGTTTTTTTACAGGCTTCCAGCATTTCTCAGTTGCAGCAGAAGAACGATCAGTTGATGACAATATTATCAAAGGACATTCAAGCGGAAAAACTGTCTTCCGTATTTCTGCCTTCTTCTCTGTTTCCTTCACCGGAAACTGGCATGAATAACTTGGCGGCCTGGCGCAATTTCTGGAACAGAGAACGTCTGGCACTTCTCAGGCGTGATGTTAGTGTGGCAGCGCGGGAAAATGGTTTTGCGCCAGGAGCTTTTGAGCCATTCTGGCAAGTTATCAATAATAAAAATCTGCAATCTGGTGAAATCCCTGAAAAATATTTGGAAATGTTCGGGATTACGAAAGGCGCTGACGTATATACTCAGTTGAGTCTGCTTAAAACCGGGAAAAATTACAATGCGGAAGATTTCTTCTTACAGCTCACATCCACCGGTATGGCCGGCATATTTGATGTCGGCCTTTTTAATAAGAGGCTGGGTGATTTCCTGAAAAATATCTTTCTGGAAATTGCACTGATTGCGGGGATCGGCGTTATCCTGGTAGTATTTTTATTTTACCTCGACTGGATGATATCACTGGCCGTGCTGGCGCCTGTCGCCTTTGCACTGGTATCAACACTGGGGACAATGAAGATAATAGGCCTTCCACTTGACATCCCAAGTATCATGCTTTGGATTATCATCATGGGAATGGGGATCGATTACGCCATTTATTATGTTTGTTTTTATCAGCGTTATCGCGATGAGAGCCATCCGGCAATGGATACAATTAAGATGGCGATGTTTCTCTCCTCTTTTACAACTTTGATTGGTTTTGGTGTGCTGGCTTTTGCTAAACACGCTCTTTTGCGGAGCATCGGTTTGACCTCTCTTCTGGGTATAGGTTATTCAATAATCGGAGCATATTTAATTCTGCCCACGCTGATGAAGAAAATATATGCGCCGTTTAATTTTCCTTCCGGGCATTTGGTGATCGGTTCTCCAGAACACCTGCGCCGCTCGGTTTTGCGTTTCCGTCATCTGGAAGCATATCCGCGTCTTTTTGCCCGCTTTAAAATAATGATTGATCCGATGTTCAAGGAATTGCATCAGTATGTACAAAATCCCCGTAGCATTATTGATATCGGTTGCGGTTATGGTATACCGGCGACATGGCTTCTGGAAATTTATCCCCAGGCAAAAATATACGGTCTGGAACCAAACGCAGACAAGGTGCGAATTGCCTCGCAGGTTATCGGCAACCGCGGAAGGGTAGAATTAGGCAGGGTTCCCGATTTGCCAGTCGTTGAAGGTCTGGTTGATACGGTGATAATGCTGGATATGCTGCCTTTGATTTCCAATGAGGAATTGAAATTAGTATTGGAGCGTATTTATCAGAAATTGGCCGCTGATGGGTCGCTGCTTATTCGGGCGACAGTTCCTTTGGATAGAAACGCTCCCTGGAGACGCTGGATAGAATCAATTCACTTGAAATTATCAAAAACGCCGAAGTGCTTCCGTAAGGAAACAGAAATTGTTAATTATCTGACCGATGCCGGTTTTGCGGTTAATGTTCATGCTTCTGTGCGAGCTTCAACAAAAGAAAAATGGTTTGTCGGCAAAAAGAAATAAATATGGTGTAGCGGTCAACCCTTTACCTTGGATTTTCGGACGCTGAGGTAGAGCCAGGTGAGGCCCACAATCGCGGAAATCGTGGATGCCATGATAATTCCAAGCCGAGCCTCTTCAAACAGCGAGGGCTTGTCGGCAAAGGCCAATTGCCCGATAAAGAGAGACATCGTGAAACCAATCCCCCCGAGCCAGGCCGCCCCTAGGATATGGCGCCATTGGACGCCGCTGGGGAGTCTTGCGAAACCGAATCTTACGGCCAGCCAGGCGAAGCCCGAGATCCCGAAAAACTTCCCCAGAACCAACCCCAGAACGACCCCCAGCGTTAAGTGTTGAATAATAACTTCACGGAAAGGCATCGCAAATACATCCAGCCCGGCATTGGCCATTGCGAATAGTGGAATCACCCCGAAGGTAACCCAGGGGGAAAGATGATGCTCCATCCGCTGCTGGGGCGACTGCACGGCGGATGATGCCTTTTCAAGACTCTCAGCAGTGGCGTACATGCGGGTAATATCCAAAGGCACGTCGAGTCCCTCAGGATTGACGGCCGACGAGCGGAAGGCGTTCCTCATTTCATCAAGTTGTTCGTCAAACTGCTGCGGCGTGTAAATTGGAAGAGTGGGGATCGTAAAGGCCAGGAGCACGCCGGACAGGGTGGCGTGTATCCCCGATTTCAGCAGGGCCAGCCACAGAAAAATTCCCAGGATCGCATAGGGCAAGGCGTGTCGGATGCCCCCCCGGTTGCATAGAATCAGGATGCCCAGTAGGCCAACTGCAACGCTCAGAAACGCCATATCGATGGTCTGCGTGTAAAAGAGCGCGATGATCAGTACCGCGCCCAGGTCGTCCGCAATGGCCAAGGCGGTCAAAAAAATGATGAGATTTTTTGGAATGCGCCAGGCCAAAAGAACAAGAATGCCCACGGAGAAGGCAATGTCCGTGGCCATAGGTACACCCCAGCCCGCTGCAGCTGGACCGGAAGGATTGAATAGAAAGTAGATGAACGCCGGCGTAAGCATCCCCCCAATTGCTCCTGCAACCGGAAGGGCGGCATTGCGCAAGGAGGCAAGTTCTCCTACCATTATTTCACGTTTCAGCTCAAGACCGACGAGCATAAAGAACATGGCCATCAGACCTTCATTCACCCATGCATGAAGAGACATTTCCATGTTCTGAAGACCCATCCCGATGCGCACGGGCGTCTCCCATAAATGTCGATAGGCGTCTCCCCATGGCGAACTGGCCACGATCAAGGTCAGCAGCGTCATGCCCATGAGTATGATCCCGCCGGCAGTGGTTTGCTGGAGAAACCGCTCAAATGGACCAATGATTTTCCCGAAAAGGGGTTCGAGAGGATAACGATGCTCTTTCATGAAGCTCTATTCCTGTAAAAATAAAATTCTGAATTCGTCAGGTTGTGGTATCGTGTTTGCCAACACTTCAGCCGCGCCGATTTTAATCCCTCTTCTTGAATCCGCCAAATATTCGCTTCAGACAATTTTTGATTCCCTTTATAATTGATGGAATAAACCAGCAGAAAAGTGCACCTAATATAATGACTGCAAGAACCAGCATTTGTTTATAGCTATTGTCTATTTCCATATCAAATCTCCATAATAAAAAAAGACCGCTACCTGATTACATCAATCAGATAGCGGCCCGGCCATCTATAAATCCTCCATAAGTCTTTTTGAACTTATGGACCCGTTTTTCACCTGAACAAATATATTTCCGCGCTGTAAAAGAACTTGATGTTTTTAATACCGCACAGATTAAAAAAATGCAAGCAGCTTATAAATCTTCTATACGTAACGAAGCTGCTAGTACCTAATTTGCCCAAGGATTCTGTTAATTTCGCGCAGGAGGCGTACGATTTCATGCTGACCATTCAGATAGAAGCGAGCCCGGCTGGCTTTTCTCCTTTCCACACGGACGGTGAAAATGTTTTCATTGTCCAGGCGGAATACATCTTCATCTGTCTCATCATCTCCGGCAAAAAACCCTTTCCTGCACCCTGTCTGATACATCAGCAATCTCAGAGCAGCACCTTTATCCGGGGCATCAACAGGAGTCAGGTTTTCGACACAGATACCGCTGATTCGCCGTGGTTGCGGTACCAGATGGTCGATTATGCGAAGAATCCGTACATGGGCGGCTTCGATGTCACCGGCGTGACGATAGTGAATGGATAACGTTGCGCCCTTATTCTCGATCACGATACCGGCACGGTCTTCAATCGGAAGCAGAACATCCAGTTGACATTGCCACAGGTTTGCCGTGCGGATAAATTCATTTTCTCTTTCTTCCCATCCCGGAAGCCCCTCCGCCCCATGGTTTCCGATCAGATAGCGAGGAGAGATACCAAGATGCAGCCGTGCATCTTTACGGGCACGGCCGGTAATGACCGCAACATCCGCATTCTCATTCAGGGTGGTAAATTCCTGCCGAATAGCCTCCGGAATCCCGATAGTACCGGGATATTGTGCGATGGGGGCCAGGGTGCCGTCGAGATCGAAGGCAAACATGGTGTTCCGGTCAATGAAACTTTTCATGGAAGTGAGGGCGGCATCCTCGAATAGATAGGTCAAATGTTCACTTACGCTCATAATTGAATGCCGATCCTTACCGCCAGTTTTTCGCGCTGTCTTATTTTGGAAGCATCAAGAAGCATCCTTCCTGCCCATCTGTATACATTGAAGTCGCGTACCATTGACCGCATGCTGCGCATCCGTTCCTGCTGTTCAAACTCGGGCATGGTGAGAGCCTGATAAAGGGCATCGGCCGTCTGTTCAATATGATAAGGGTTGACGATCAGGGCTTCATACAGCTCATGAGCCGCGCCGGTAAATTGGCTGAGCACTAGGACGCCTCTTTCGTCGTCACGTGCGGCTACATATTCTTTGGCAACCAGATTCATGCCATCGTGTAAACTCGTAACCATACAGACATCGGCGGCACGATAGTAGCGATTGACGTCTTCCGGTTCGTGATGCTCGACTTTCAGGTAAACCGGCTGATATGCCCCGCTGGAAAACCGCTGATTGATATGTGTGGCCAGCGCGCGAACACGGGCTTCGAACGCCTGGTATTCTTCAAGTACCGAGCGGGAAGGGGCGGCAATTTGGACAAAGGAAAATCGGCCGATCATCTCAGGATGGTTATCCAGAAGGCACTCGACAGCTCGTAAGCGTTCGAGGATTCCTTTTGTATAATCCAGTCTATCGACGCCGAGTCCCATTAGACAATTGCTGTCGATTTTCATGGTCCGCCGGATTTCTGCCCGGCAATCCTCTATTGACTGTTGACTTTCCTGCCACGGAGGCGGCCACTGAATAGAAATAGGATAGGCTTCCACGAGGGTCAGATTACCGCCGTGAAAAATGGTTGAAGATGCATGATCGACCCGCGTTTCCAGATACCGGTCGACAGTTTCCAGAAAGTTTTTGCAATGAAATGGTGTGTGGAAGCCAAGTATAGTGCTTCCCAACATTCCCTGGAGCAGTTCTTCCCTCCATGGGCAGATGCCGAATGATTCCGGATTGGGCCAGGGAATATGCCAGAAGGTGATAATGGTTGACTTGGGCAGGGCCTTGCGCAGCATGCCCGGCAGCAGAGCGAAATGGTAGTCCTGGACAAGAACAACGGGATCTTCCTTGTCAGCTTCCTTGACTACAGCATCGGCAAATCGCTGATTGATCGCTACATAATGTTTCCAGTCGCTGGTTCGGAAGATGGGACGCACATGAGCGATGTGGCAAAGCGGCCATAATCCCTCGTTGGCAAAACCATAGTAATAGCCCTTTTCCTCCTCTCGTGTCAGCCAAATGCGCCGAAGTGTGTATTGGGGATGCTCCGGTGGTATGCTGACATGATCTTTTTTGTCCACGACCTCACGATCGGCCGTGCCGCCGCCGTGGGCGATCCATGTCCCGGAACAAGCCTTCATAACCGGCTCGACTGCCGTCACGAGGCCGCTGGCCGGGCGATTAATTTCGATTCCTTCTTTTCCCTTCACGTGAATGTAAGGCTCACGATTGGAGACGACGAGAATCTGTTCCCCTGACAATTGTTTGTGGAGAAGGTTCTTCAAGGCATCCGGATTCCAGGAAATGGTGGCATCGTCGGCAAGGCGCCTTTCTGCATCAATTGTACGCAGCAGGGTGCGCAGATCTCCCATCAAAGGTTGCAGTTCAGAGTTGGAGTCTTTGGAAAAAGGTGTTGTAAAATTTTCCCCGCGCAAGAGCGCACGAACGCCGTTCATCCAGCCGCGCCAGCTCAGATGAGCTACCAGCACTGTAATAAGGGATATGACAAGGAAGAGAATAACAAATAGAAACACTATATATTTGCGCGTATCCGCGCTGCGGCTTTCTATAAAGCTCATGTCGTGAATGAGAAAAAGAGATCCCGAAGGTACTCCGGCGACAAGAACCGGTTTCACGGCGACATGAACCATTCCGCTGGGCAGTTTGAGAATAGACGGTTTCTCCGGCACCGGTGAAGCGGGAGACGGACAGGCGATATCGCCGGGAAACTTTTTTGTGCTGTAAAGCAATTTGCCCTGACTATCACAGAATCCCATGGCAAACAGCCTTTCATCCTGTACGGCCCGTCTCATCAGGGAATTAATCCTGGCTGTATTCCCTTGTTCTAAAAATTCCCCGAGAGGTTCCTGTATAGTATTGGCAATAAGCTGTGAACGCATATCAAGATCGCGAATAAACCAATGCAGGGTCAGTTTATCCACCAGCGGCAACAATGCGTAAGCCAGTATCGTCATTGCTATGACCAGAGGGACAATAAAACGCATAGTCAGCCGAAAAGATCCGTACTTTTTTCCCGATTGAGGACTCATTATATTTCCTCCTTTTAAAATGCGCTATCCCAGCGTTTACTGAGGCGTATAGCGGAATTGATCAGCCCTACCATGCTGTAAGTTTGAACAAAGTTACCCCATGGTTCGCCTGTGCGTGGATCAATATGTTCAGCAAGAAATCCGTGCCGGCTGCGGCGGGACAGAATATTTTCAAACAAAGTGCGGGCTTCGTCGCCACGGTTCAGTGCTGCCAGGGCATAGATATACCAGAAAGTGCAGACTACAAATGCGTTTTCCGGAACGCCGAAATCATCTGTCTCGGTGTAGCGGTAAATATAACTGCCGTGTCGGAGTTCCCGTTCAATGGCGGCCACCGTTTGGGGGAAGCGCGGATCATCGGCAGGCAGAAATCCAATGTCGTGGAGCAGGAGAAGACTGGCATCCAGCGTATCTCCATCAAATGAGGCGGTAAAAGACTGTTTTTTTTCACTCCACGCCCGCCGGCAGATCGTCTCATGGATTTGATCCGCATGGCTGCGCCAATAAACGGCGCGATCCGCAAGCCCCAGATGAACGGCAATTCTGGCCAGGCGGTCGCAGGCTGCCCAGCACATGACGCTGGAAAAGGTATGAATGCGCAAAACTTTTCTTGTTTCCCAAGGCCCTGAATCCGGCTGATCATGAACGGCCATGGCCATTTCACCCAGAGGCTCCAGTCGCGTGAAAAGCGGTACGCCCCCCCTGTGCGCAAGACGCCGGTCGAAAAAGACGTGAGCCACAGCCAGAATGGCTGAACCGTAAACATCGTGCTGAATCTGCTCGCAAGCCTGATTGCCGATCCGCACAGGTCCCATTCCCATGTACCCGGGCAAGCTTTCCATCTCGCACTCATCCAATCGTGCTCTGCCGTCGATGCCATAGACGGGCTGGATGCGGCCATTGGGAGTCCCTGCCACCACGTTGATGAGATAGCTTAAATAACGCTCCATCGTGTTCGTTGTGCTGAGACGGTTTAAAGCATTAACGACGAAATAGGAATCACGAAGCCAGCAGTAGCGGTAATCCCAGTTGCGTCCTGAACCGGGCGCCTCGGGAATCGATGTTGTCATGGCCGCAATGATGGCACCCGTGTCCTGGAAGGTATTCAGTTTCAGGGTAATGGCCGCGCGAATGACCTCCTCCTGCCACTCGAAGGGGATCGATAGATCTCTGACCCATTTACGCCAGCGGGCGATAGTTTCATCCAGAAAACGGCGCGAAAGCTCGTCGATGGCATCCGTGATGGTTTCGTCCGTGCTCAGTATTAGCGTGGCCGTAGTTTCGAGGAAAAAAGGGATTTCTTGAAGCACTGCAGTCACGGATATGTCTGTTGTCAGCCGCATAATCCAGGATGGCGCGACATAGCGGATATGATGACTGCCGTGGGTGATGGAGCAGCTTTGACTGCCGTATTCACACAGCGGCCGGACACGTACACAGATGCGTGGGGTTCCGTTGAGGCGGCGAATCTTTCGGATCAACATCATGGGCATGAACATGCGTCCATACTGATGAAAGCGGGGTGCGAAGTCCGTTATTTCGATAGCAGCTCCATGCTTGTCCGTCAGTCGGGTAACAAGGACAGCCGTGTTGGGCAGATATGACTGCTGCGCCGACACCTGATCCAGAAGTTCAACGGTGCAATAGCCCGAACCTTCTCCATCGGGATGTTCACGAAGGAGTGAACAGAATATCGGGTCACCGTCGAAACGGGGCAGGCAACTCCAGACAATTTCACCGCGCTCGTCTATCAGGGCGCCGATTTGACAATTGCCGATTAAACCGAGTTCAAGAGAATTTTTCATGACGTGTACCCCACAATGATAATCCGATTTTTTTACGACGCAAGTTCATTCCAGATGAGCGCTGCCGCCCCCAGAATGGCGCTTTTGCCTGGCTCCATTCCGGACAACATCAGCTTCACGGTGCCACGGTAGACACCGAACAGAGAATCGTCCATATATTGCTGAGTGGGCTTCAGTAGAAGATCTCCGGCCATGGCCATACCACCCGTGAGGAAGATTGCTTCGGGGCTCGTGTGGGCGACGGCATCGGCAAGCTTCAAACCCAAAATACGCGCTGTTCGATCAAATGCTTCTAATGCAATGATATCACCTTTCGCGGCCAATTCGAAGATCCGTCGCGCGGTCATTTCCTCATAACTCATCGCTCTCAGCGGGCTTGGATCGCATCGCTCAGCAAGCAGCATCAAAGTAGTTCTCACAAGACCCGTGGCCGACACGTATGTTTCAAGGCATCCCCGTTTTCCGCATTCGCACTGCCTTCCCGCCGGGTCCACTACGGTGTGTCCCAGTTCTCCTGCAAATCCACTATATCCATAGAGCAGGCGACCATCGACCACGATACCGCTTCCAAGACCAGTGCCCAAAGTAATGACTAGAAAGTGCTTCATCCCGCGGGCGTTGCCGAAAATCATCTCTCCAATGGTTGCGGCTTTTGCATCATTGGTGATGACTACGGGGAGATCGTAATACCTCTGGATTAATCCTACGAAATCAACAGAATCGCCCCAATTCAAATTTACGGCTTTCTCGATGGTTCCCCGATAATAATTGGCATTAGGGGCGCCTATCCCGATCCCACATAAGTGATGTGGGGATAGCAGATCTTCTCTGATCTCTTCAATCCGGTGATGAAGGCGGGTCACAAAGGTTTCCGCAGAATCATGAGCCTCCGTGGGCATGGAAGTGGCACCGATCAGAGTACCTTCTCGATCCACGAATCCAAAGGAAGTTTTTGTTCCTCCGATATCGATGCCTAGTACGAGATTTCTATCCGTCATATAGTTCTCACTGTATTTCTAGTTTTCGAAACTGATGCCAAGATTCTGTAAAATTAGAATGTTATCGCAGTCCAAGGGCGATTGCTTCATCTGTCCGGCTATTTATTCTATGGGAACATGATACACGGTAGGCGAATTCAATACAACCGCATATTTTAGGCAATTTAAACATTCATAGCTGTTTACTATTCTCTTTTGAAACAGTATCTATCGGTACATTAAATTCAGTTGATAAAATAAGTTTGGGTGCTATTTTTTGAGCGCCGAATATCTTAACCAGAAGTTTCATTGATCTATCAATTTCTATAAGATTATTTGCTGAAATTTCCTCTAATCCTGAAACAAGCAATCCCTGCACAACTTCCGGTGCTGATTTTACCAGATCATTTCCTTTATCTGTCAATCCAATCCAAACAACACGGCGATCGTCTTTAGATCGACGTCTTTCAACTAAATTCTGTTTTTCTAAACGATCAATGATGCCAACAACAGTGGTGGGGTGCAAATATAGCTTATTGGCAAGATCTGAAACATTAACCGGTGAACTTTCATGGATTGTTTTTATTGCCCAGAGTTGAGGACCCGTTATTCCGGTTTCTCTTTCAACTTTTTTGGATTGCTCATTTAAAATTTGAAATACTCGTCTCAAATTGTCGATAATGCTTGATATGGTAGGTTTTTTATCGCTCATGCCTTATCCTTTAAAAAAGTTCTTGCAATTTTGTAATAGCTGATATAGTTTGTGCTTGATATGGTAGGTTTTTTATCGCTCATGCCTTATCCTTTAAAAAAGTTCTTGCAATTTTGTAATAGCTGATATAGTTTGTATACAAATCAATTGTATTAATACCATTATGTACTGTTGTTATAGGTTGTTAGCATGATAAAATTCAAAAGTAAAGAAAAATATTGCTCAAAAATTGATTTAATAAGATTTTCAAAAAAGTATATTTTGATCATATCTGTTATTTTCTGTGCACTATTAAATAGTTCGT
>JGI24129J20441_1000499_pt1 | contig 12122 bp, 10 predicted proteins | sample BarGraNGADG00211_FD_20441 | JGI IMG/M metagenome (IMG submission 20441) | reverse complement strand
CCGCCACCGCCTTCATCCGGTCGGCCATGTTCTGGTGGCTGCAGCTCAGCCGCCTTCGCCGGCCGCCGGGCTCGCCGGCTCCTGCGTCGCCTTCCGTGCCGGCGGCTTCTGGTCCGGTTTCGGCCGCTGGCGCACGTCGACGCACTCCGTGCGCACGGGATGGCCCTCCTTCCAGATGAACATCACCGGCAACTCCCACGGCGCCTCGATGGCGACGATGTAGATGTGCGCAGCGGTGATCACGATGAACAGCCACATCGCGATGTAGTGCAGCTCGCGGATCATCTGCGTGCCGCCCAGCCAGTAGGTGACCGACACGAACAACGGCTGCGTCACGTGCCACATCGCGAGGCCGGTGAAGGCGTCCAGGATGATAGCGAAGAGCAGGCAGCCGTAGGCCAGCTTCTGCAGCGGATTGTACTTGGCCGTGCAGGGATGCGTCTTGCGCAGGAAGAGGTAGTACTTGACGACCTCCCAGAAGGTCCCTTTGTTCTCTTTCTGCGGGAAGAAGAAATGCCAGTCCTTGATGCGCTTGGTGCCGCCGACGTCGGCCGACCCCTGGCCGAAGAACCCCCAGTAGACGCGGAAGACGCCCGTGCCGACCAGGAAGAAGGCTGCGAACAGGTGCACGTAGCGCACCGTGTGGAACGACCAGGACGTGAACGGGTCGTGGATCCAGAACCCCGTGAAGATGAGGACGAACAGGGCGACGATGTGGATCCAGTGCGTGATGACCGTGCTGAGCGGGTGCTCGGCGCGTGTGGTGAGTTTGGCCATGGCTCGTCACCCGCCCTCAGCGCACGCGGAACTTGAGGATCTGATTGCTCTTCGGTTCAATCACGTGAACCGCACAAGCCATTCAGGGGTCGAAGGTGTGGACCAGCCGGAGGATCTCCAGCGGCTTGGACGGGTCCTCCACGGGCAACCCTACCAACGCCTCCTCGACCGGCCCTCTCACCCCCTTGTCGTCGCGCGGAGAGAAGTTCCAGTTGGACGCCGGGACGGCGGCGAACGAGTCGATCTTCTTGTTCTTGATGCGCACGTAGTGGCACAGGGCGCCCCGCGGGGCGTCCCAGCCACCCTTGCCCTCGCCGCTGTCGGGCACCTCGGGCATCGAGTTCACCGCGATGTTCCCCGCGGCCATGTTGGCGAGCAGCTCGTCGGCCCAGCGTTGAGCGTTGTCCATGTTGATCTTGAGCTTGAGGACGCGCGCGACGATGCGCCCGAGCGCGGAGATCAGGATCTCGGGGTGCCCGGCGGCGCCGACCGCGGCCAGCGTGCTGTCGACGAGCTGCACGGCTTCGGGCCGGGGGGCCAGGTAGGCCAACAGCATCTGCGCCAGCGGGCCGACCTCCATCGGCGCCTCCTGGGCGCCGTAGCGCACTGCCTGCGTCCAGTCGTACTTGGCGTTGGGCAGGGCGTTGCCCGTGATCGGGGCCAGGTCGACGTACTCCTGCGGTTCCTGGCCCACGTCGAGCGGGTGCTTGCCGGCGCCCAGCGAGTCGGGGAAGAACGAGGTCTTGGTGTACATCTTCGTCTCGTCGGGGTCGACCTTCTCCGCGACGAGCTTGCCGCCGAAAATGCCGCCCCGCGGGAACACGCGGTCGTACGGGTCCTGGCTCTTCTCGTCGAGCACGCCCCAGCTCAAGAAGTTGCCGACGCCCTTGCCCACCTGGGCGAGGCCGATGTAGTACGGCGCGATCGCCAGCAGGTCGGGCACCACCACGGTGTCGACGAAGTCGGTCACCTGCTGCATGCGCTGCTTGTAGGTGAGGATGTCCTCGATNCCCGGGAGCTGCGTGCAGCCGCCNGGAGCGTAGTTCATGATCATCGGGTACTTGCCGCCGAGGAAGACGCCGCCGGCGTCGTTGGCGATCTGCTGCATCTCGATGGACTGCAGATAATGCGCCGTGAGCTCGAGGTCGAGGTCCGGCGGCAGCTTGTAGCCCGGGTGGTCCCAGTACATGTTGGCGAGAAAGCCGAGCTGCCCCGCGGCGACGAAGCCCTTGAGCTGCTCCTGCACCGCCTTGAGCGTGGGGGTCTTGGGCTTGGCCTTGAGCGCGTTCGGCACGTTGACGTAGTCGAACGCGTTGAGCACGTAGAACCAGAGGATGTGGTCGTAGGCGAGCTGCGACGCCTCCATCATGTTGCGGATGAGGCGCGTGTTGTCGTCCATCTTATCGACGCCCATCGCCATCTCGCTGGCGCGCACGCCGTTCCAGCCGTGGGGGGTGGGGCAGACGCCGCAGATGCGCATGGTGTAGTGCCACACGTCGCGCGGGTCGCGGTCCTTCATGAAGATCTCGAAGCCGCGGAACAGCGTGCACGTGTTCCAGGCGTCGGTGACCTTTCCGTTCTCGACCACACAGGTGACGCGCAGGTGCCCTTCGATGCGGGTGACCGGGTCGATCACCACCTTGGTCTTCGCCATCACTCACCCCCTCCGTCACTCGTGTCGCCGCTCGGTTCCTCCAGCGGCCCGCCGCCGCGCAGACGATGGGTCACCGCCGTGCCGACGAGGTGCGCGCCGATGGCGACCGCGGTGGCGCCGACGAGGATGCCGGTGAACGTGCTGTCGGAGATGCCATTGATGCCCGGCGCCTTGATGTTCGGCACCGGCGAGTAGAACGGCTCCATGGTGTCCCAGAAGTTGGGTTCGGAGCAGCCGATGCACGGCCCGGCCTTGACGCACCAGCTCTGGTGCCCGTTCCAGCGGGTCACCGGGCAGGGCGCGTAGGTCACCGGGCCCTTGCAGCCCATCTTGAACCAGCACCAGTCGTCGGCGCAGTGCGGGTCGCCGAACGACTCGATGTAGTCGCCGTTCTCGAAGTGGGCGCGGCGCTCGCAGTTGTCGTGCACCAGCGCGCCATACAGGAACTTGGGCCGCCCCACGGAGTCAAGCTCGGGCAGCTTCTTGTAGACGAGCACGTAGGTGAGGGCGGCCAGCATATCCTCCGCGTTGCCGGGGCAGCGCGACATGTTGATGACCACCGGGTCCGCCACCCCGGCGTCCTCCTTGAGGAACGCGGCGAGGCCCTTGGCGCCCGTAGGATTGGGCCTCGCCGCCTGCACGTTGCCGTAGCAGGCGCAGCTGCCGATGGCGATCGTCGCCTTGGCCTTCGGGTACGTCTTTTTGGCGATGTNCATGGAGGTCTCGCCGTGGACGGTCATCGCGCCCGGGATCTTCGTGGCGATGGCGCCTTCGACGATCCAGTAGAAGTCGCCGCCGTTCACCGTATCCCAGTAGTTCTGGGCGGCTTCGTCGCCGGCGGCGGCCATCACGGCCTCGTGGTAGTTGAGCGAGATCTGCTGGAGGATCAGCGTCGCGACCTGAGGGGTGCGGCTCTGCAGCAGGTTCACCGAGCAGCCGAGACACTCCTGGAAGAGGGACCAGACGACGTTGGGTCGCTTGGCGATCTGCTCGAGGGCCTGGGCCACGTCGGCGGCGCCGGCCTGGCCGAGGCCGATGAGCGCGGCCAGCCCGCCGCAGATCTTGAGGAAGTCCCGGCGGGTGACGCCGAGAAAGACGGACATCTCTGGCATTGGCGTGCCTCCCCTCGTCGACGCCTGACACGTCGCCTGCGCGTCGCGCGGACGGCGTAGCTGCATGGTACTGCGGTCTCGCGCGCTTGCAAGTGCCGCGGCCGGTCAACGGGCCCGGGTAGTGCCGCGCCCCGTCCGCGGGCATAAAGACGTCCGCACAGGGTAAGATGCACAAAGCGAACCGGAGGAGGGTCTCGGATGAAGAAGCTTGCGTTCCTTGTGTTGATCGTCTTTGCGGGCGTCGGCGCCTACTACGCCTGGAAGATGCTGAAGGGCGACGATGGCTGCTGCGGCTGGGGTGGCGACAAGACCGATCCGTGGAGCAGCTACACGCCGCCGGCCGACGACGTCGACGTCGCCGCCGACGCCGGCGCGGCAGTCTGACCGCTGCAAGAAGCGCGTACGTCGCGAGGGGCGCCGGGCCGCGAGGCCCGGCGCCCCTCGCCGTCTTCACGCCGGTTCGCACGGCTCAGATGCGCAGGTACGAGTCGGCGTAGATCGCCTGGTTCTGCAGCATGCAGTAGGTCTTGTAAAGCTCCACCTGCCGGGGGTCGCTCTCGTCCACGAGGCCCCGGTCGAGTTCCTCCATGGCCGCGCTCGCGTCGTACAGGGCCACGACGAGCTTGCCCAGCGGCGTGCTCTCGTCGCGCTGCTCCACGATGCGGATGAACTTGTTCTGCTCCGCGTCGAACGGGTCGGCGATGGCGCTGTCGAGCCCGGCGCCCAGGAGCATCACGAGCAGCGTGCGGTTGATCAGCGGCCGCGTCTCGGGCGGGCAGCCGTTGGAGATGTTGCTGAGGCCGACCACCGTGGTCGGCGGCGGGTCGGCCATCATCTTGAACATGCGGATGGCCTCGACCGACTCACGCGCGACGTCCTGGTTGCAGGTCACGGTGAGCACCAGCGGGTCGAGGAAGATGTCCTGCACCGGCACGCCGGCGGCCTCGGCCGCCGGTAGCAGCGTCTCCATGGCGATGCTGGCGCGGCCGTCGGCCGTCGTCGGGATGCCGTCGACGCCCATCGTGAGAGCGATAACGCGCGCGCCGTACTTCGCCGCCAGCTGCATCACGCTGTCGAGGCGCGCGGGGTCCGCCGACGCCGAGTTGAGCATTGCCTGCTGCTTGCAGACCTTGAGGCCCTCTTCCATCGCCGCCAGGTTGGTGGTGTCGAGCGAGAGCGGTACGTCGGTGACCTCCTGCACCGCCTCGACGATCCAGGGCATCACCTCGTGACCCAGCTTCTTCTGCGGGCCGATGTTGAGGTCGAGGACGCCGGCGCCGGCCTCGACCTGCCCGAGAGCCATAGCCTGGATGGCCTTCGCGTCGCGGGCATCGATGGCCGCCTTCACCGGCGGCGCGATGATGTGGATGTTCTCTCCGATGATGAGCACGTGACCCTCCTGTTGACTCTACTGCGCCAGAACGGTGCCGATGGCCTTGTCGAGAGCGATGCCAGCCGGGCTGTCGCCAGGCAGTTCGACGAGCGCCTTGCCGACCGCGTCAAGCTGCGCGATGGCCGGGTCGTCGGGCAGAACGGTGAGCAGGTTGAGGCCGAGATCGACGATCGCCTGCTCGAGCTCGGGGGTGAGCGCGCCCTCGTGGGCGCGATTGACGATGAGGTAGTGAGCGCCGACCTTGGTCTTGAGCTCGGAGATGACCTGCACCACGCGGCCGGCGGTCGTCAGGCCACGGATCGTGGGGTCGCTGACGATGAGCAGCACGTCGACGTCGCGCGTAGTGCGCCGCGAGAGGTGTTCGAGGCCGGCCTCGTTGTCGATGATCACCCAGCGGTAGCTGCCGGCGATGCGGTCGATGATGGTGCGCAGCATGTTGTTGGCGGCGCAGTAGCAACCCGCGCCCTCGGGCCGTCCCATGGCCAGCAGATCGACGCCCTCACCCTCGACGATGCTGGCGTTGATCTCGTAGTCGAACAGATCCTGCTTGGCGATGCCGGCCTCGAGCTGGTTGCTGCGCGCCTTGTCGGCGGTGTCTTCGCGGATATCGCCGACGGTGCGCTCGAGCGGCAGGCCAAGGACATCGTTGAGGTTGCTGGACGGATCGGCGTCGATGGCCAGCACGGCGCCCTCGTCACGCGTGGTGAGGCGGCGCACCAGCAGGCCGGCGACCGTCGTCTTGCCGGTGCCGCCCTTGCCGGCGACCGCGATCGTGGTCGTCATGGCGCGCTCCCGCGTCTGGCGGCGCCCACGCCGCCGACCCCGGTGTGTCTGCCCCTCCTGCCCATGGCGGCGAGCAGGGCCTTCACGGTGGGGAAGGAGTCGAGGTCGGTGTGCGGCAGGAAGAGAGCCGAGGTGTATTCGTCCATGAAGGTGTTGTCGGCCGAGAGTTCGAGGTAGGTCATGCGCAAGGCGATCTTGACCACCTCGTGCCGCATCTCGGTACAGACGAGCGCCGTGTAGGCTCCGAGAGCGGCGGTGTTTCCCAGATAGTGGAAGCGCTCCCAGGGCAGGTCGGGCATGAGGCCGATGTCGATCGCCTTCTCGACGTTGATGTACTGGCCGAAGGCGCCGCCGATGAGGATCTGCTCGACGTCGGCGAGGTCGACGCCGACGCCGCGGCAGAGCGAGCGGAAGCCGGCGTAGATTGCCGCCTTGGCGCGGATGAGATTGTCGATGTCGGCCTCGGTGATGACGATGTCCTGACCGCGGTTGGCCTCTCGCCCCCAGGCGACCACGTACTCGCGACCGTGATTGCCCTCGCGTACGCGGTCGGTGGGCAGGTCGCCGGCGATGTGCCCCGACTTGTCGATCACGCCGGTGACGAACAGCTCACCGAGCAGGTCGATGAGGCCGCTGCCGCAGATGCCCTGCGCCGAACGGCCGCCGATCGTGTTGTAGGTCGGCTCCAAAGTCGCGCGGTCGATCCACACGTCTTCGATGGCTCCGGTGGTGGCGCGCATGCCGTCCTTCACGCCGCCGCCCTCGAACGCCGGTCCTGCCGAGCAGGCGCAGGAGATGAGCCACTCCTTGTTGCCGAGCACCATCTCGCCGTTGGTGCCGATGTCGATGAAGAGCGTCATCTTATCGGTCATGAAGAGCCCGGACGAGAGCACTCCCGCAGTGATGTCGCCACCCACGTAGCTGCCGACCGAAGGCATGCAGTAGACGCTGGCGTGGGGGTTGGTGACCAGGCCGAGGCGCCCGGCACTGCCCCGCGGCGGTACCGAGACGGTAGGGATGTAGGGGTCTTCGCGGATGTACTTGGGATCGAGCCCCAGGAAGAGGTGGATCATGGTCGTGTTGCCGGCCAGGGTCACCTCGTTGATGTCGGTGAGCTCGACTCCCTCGCGCGCGGCGACCTCGCCCAGCAGCTCGTTTATGGTGCCGATGACCAGCTGGTGCAGACGCTCGAGCCCGCCCTCGCGCTGCGAGTAGACGATGCGCGAGATGACGTCGTCGCCGCACGAGATCTGGCGGTTGTATGCGCTGGCCGTGTCGATTACCTCGGCGGTGTCGAAGTCGACAAGGAAGACGACCACACTGGTAGTGCCCACGTCGATCGAGAGGCCGAGGTTGCGACCCGGGCTCGACGCCGGAGTGATGCCCAGCAGGCGGGGCGGAACGGTGGCGCCGAGTACCCAGTTGCGCATGTCGAGCGTCAGGGTCACGTGCCAGTCGGATTCGCGCAGCGCCCTCGAGACGGTGCGCAGCACACCGACGCCGACGACGATGTTCTCGATGCCGTGCTGCCGGGCCAGCTCACGCCGCAGACGGTCGAGGTCGTTGGTGTTGTCGCCCAGCGAGGGCGGTTCGATGTCGAGTGTGATCTTGCGGATCGCCGGCAGGCGGCGCCAGTCGCAGGCGATCGGCAGGGCGATCTTCTCGGCCGCCGCCTCGGGCCGCTGCGCGTGGAGAAGCTCGTCGGGGCTGGGCACGGCCAGCGTGACGTCGCCCTTGACGGTCGTCTGACAGGCCAAGGCCCAGCCGTCCCGCTCCTCGGGCCGCGTCAGGCCGGGACCATGCCGGCGGCGCACCGCACCCGCCTCAACCTTCATGCGACAGCGGCCACAGCGGCCTTGACCGCCGCAGGGGGAGTCGATGCGCACGCCGGCTTCGATGGCCGTGTCGAGAAGGTGCGCCCCGACTTCCGCCTCAACCGTGCGTCCGTCAGGCAGGAAGGTGATACTCGCCTTGGGTCTGGGGACCCTGCCGGTCATGGGGCCGTCAGTCCGCCTTCCAGACGTTCTTAAGATAGTAGGGCACCTCGACTGCTTCGCGCGGGCCGACCATGATCTCCCAGCCGGGCAGCTCTTCTTCGACCTCGCCCGAGAGGCCGGCGACGAAGCCGGGCAGGACGAGTTTCTTGTGAGTGAGTCGGTCGGCGATGCCGGATGTGGTGACGGTCTTGGCGATCTTTTCGGCGTCGAACTTGCCCGCCGCCCAGGCGGTCAGCACCGACATGCCGTCGGCGTCGGCGACCAGCAGCCACACGGGGACGCCACTGGCCTCGATCTCGCCGGCCACGGTGAAGTAGGTCAACGAGAAGTTGGTGGTGACGAAGAGCGGGCTGTCCGGCGTCGGCGTGCCGACCTCGTAGAGCTTGGGCTCCATCTGGATGGGCTTCTGCGGGTCGGTGTAGATGTTGAGACGCAGCGTGATGAGCGTGTAGACGAGCGCCGGATCGAAGCCGTCGAGCACTACCACGCCGGCGTACTTGGCGATCGCCGCCGAAGCCGCCGCCGTCTGCTCCGGCACGCTGCCGGCGCCGACAAAGGCGATGAGGGGAAAGCCCAGCGTGCGGAAGTTCTTCTTGAGCGCCAGGCGGCGCAGTTGCGTGAAGGCGGCCAGCGTCGCGGCCGGCTGGCTGGTGCCCGGATCGAGCACCAGATCCTCAACCCCGGCGCCGCGCACGTTGTCGGACAACTCGGCGAGGGCAGACAGGTCGCCGGCCTCGCTGCGGATGACCAGCGGGCAGGAGTGTTTCTTGGCCAACTCGGCCATGGCCTGCCAGTTGGCGGCCGTGGCGGCGTGGATCAGCGGCCGCTCCGCGCCCGCGATCGTCAACGCCGCTTCCATGGCGGCCGCGTCGCTGCTCATGAGCACCAGCGGCACGCCGGCGGCCCGGCCAAGCACTGTCGTGACCGCGGCGGCGAAGGTTGCCGAGTCACCCGAAACATTGTCGACGGCGATGCCGTTGAGGGTGAACGTGATGCCCACGCGCTCGACCTCGTAGGCGGCGACCGCGGCCGTCGTCTCGGCGAGCCCCGGATCGTTGTCGGCCACACGCACCACGAGGCCGGGCTCGTGGTAGAAGGTCTTCTCGTGGCGGAAGAGGACGACCTCGTTGCCGACCTCGAAGCTGCGATCGCCGCTGCCAATGGCCACCAGTTTGATGGGCGGCGCCGCGGCGGCCTCGAGGGCCACCTTGGCCTCGTCAGAAACGGAAGGGCACTTGTCGAGCTCGGTGCCCTTCTGCGACAGCTTCATGGCGAAGGCGAGGCAGGTCGGGAACCCGCACTCTTTGCAGTTCGTCATCGGCAGGAGCTTGTAGATCTGCAGTCCGGTGAGCGCCATTCCGGTCACGCTCCCTTCATGAGCTCGGAGATGCTCTGCTGCATCTGCGCGATCGTCGTGGGGTGGCGCAGGACCAGGATGTCGGCGCCAGAGTGAAGCAGGGCACTGGCGGTCGCGATCTCCCAGGCCACGGCCCGCGTAGCGTAGTCGCCCCAAGTCTCGGGGACGCCGTCGGCGACCCGCGCCTCTTTCTGCCGCCAGGACTCTTCGCCCACCGTGCAGATCATCGGCTGCTGGGTCATGGCGTCGCCCATGAGGGCGGCGAGCCGCAGCCGCTCCATGACAGAGTAGGTGTACTCGAGGCCGTAACCGTTCGCGCCGGTGGTCGGTTCCATGAGCACGCGGTCGAGGTCAAGACCCATGTCGCTGATGAGGATGTTGAGCTGTTTGGCCAGGTTGACGTCGATCGGCGTCTGGCCGACCACAAGGTGGCCGTTGCCGAGCGCCGCCGCGACGATGGTGCGGTAGTTCTTGTCTTCGCAGGTGGCCAGCACCAGGCGCTCGCCCTTGGTCGCGTCGGCGACCGCGACGAGCACGTCGTTGTCTTTGTCAGCCACGCCGGGCCCATACACGATGAGCGGCACATCGACGGCGCCGAGCACCTTCTTGACCGTCGCCGCGCACGCCTCGGGAGAGCTGTCGCCCTGGTCGGGGTGAGCGCTGCGCAGTTTGAGGGCGATGAGGTCGGCGCCCAGTTCGACTGCCTTGGCAGCCCAGGCGCCGACATCTTTGAGCGTGTCGCCCCAGGCGGCCTGCAGCTCGGCCGACCAATCTGTCGGCTCGACGTCGACCACCTCAGCGGCGATCACCGGCCGGTTGGGAATGGCGCCCTCGAAGTGCAGGAAGGGCAGCGTCGCCTCGCCGCCGACCGTGACGGTCGTGCTGCGGGTGCCACCGCCGGCGGTGGCACCGAGGGTGATCTCGCGCACCTTTCCGGGCCAGGTGTCCTTTGGTATCTCGACTACGGTCATGTGGTCTCTCTCCCTTTTCGCAGACCCATCAGAGGAGCGGGTCCATGGTCAGCGCGGGGTGCCCCTTCTCCTCCAGGAAGGGCAGGAGCTCCTCCACGCTCGTGGCCACGGTCTCGTCGGCGATCTTGTCGAGCAGGTCGGGGACGCCCTCGCGCTCGCAGACTTCTTCGAGGGCGGGACGCATGCTCTCCCTGAGGTTGGAGCTCAACCAGACGACGCGCTTCATGCCACCGTCGGCGGGGATGAACTTCTTGCTCGTGAGGTAGTACTTGCCCATGCCCATCATGCCCGGCGTCTGCATGCCGCCGCCCACCGTGCCGGCCAGGGTGCTGAAGGTCATGCCGCAGGGCGTCATGCTGGGGTCCTCACGGCTGACGATCATGAAGCCGTTGGCCTCGGGCACGAGCACCATGATGCACTCGAAGCAGCCGCACGAGGTCATCGGCGCCTCCATGANGGAGTAGAAGNCCACCTTCTCGATGNTCTGGTTGGAGTGCTGGTAGATGAACTCGTTGGGGCCCGAGAACTCGCCCTTGACGGGGTCGAGCANGNTNCCCTTGGGCACCGGCTGGTTGGGCCCGGTGGGGTTGATCTCGAAGGAGGCCTTGCAGTCCAGCCAGTTGTACGCTCCGCAGAGGCCGACGCGTTCCGGGTTGACTACGCAGACGTGGTTGGGGGCGAAGCTCTGGCAGAGCAGGCACGAGTAGAAGGTGTCGACCGACTCGTCGGTGAGGTTGGCGGTGCGCTCGTTGCGCTCGGCGTACGCCACCCGCGCCTCTTCGATGAGTTCGTCGACCTCCGCCTCGTCGGTGGTCAGGTAGACCTGGACCTTATCGACGATGTTGCCGAACACCTCGTGGATGCGGGCGTGGATCACCTTGCCGAAGTGCTCCAGGCGGAAGCCCTTGGCGAAGGTGTTCTTGCTCACGCGCGTCCAGGCGATGTCGCGCTGGCCGTTGTGCTGGATGCCCTCGACGCCGTTGATGAAGTAGTGGAACTGGCGCTCGAGGATGGGCTCGAAGTCGGTCTGCATCTTGCGCCCGGAGACGTCGACGATCATGCCGAGCGGCAGGGCGTCGCCCTCGCTCGATGCCGTCCAGGTCGGCGCCGTGGACGGTGATCTTGCCGTCCTCGACCTCCTCGGCCGGCTTCATGCGCAGGAACTCGAAGGCGTGCGAGCGTTTGCCGCCGAACTCGGCGTACATGATGTCCTTGCGGATGCGCTCGCCCTCGAAGGCCGATCCGTACGACACAGGGATCGGCACCTTGGCGATCTTGACCTTGACCCCGCGTACCTCGATGCAGCGCTGGATGAGCTTCTCGGCGCGCTCCAGGTCGTCGGCGCCGGGGATCTCGTCGAACGGCATGCTCACGACGTGCTCGTAGGTGGTCACGCCGGTCGGCAGGATCTGCGGGATGCGCGTGTCGGCGATCACCGGGAAGCCGTAGCTGATGGCCCCCGCGGCGGTGGCGTACTTGAGGTCGTCGACCTCGCCCAGCGCCAGCACGAAGGCGAACACGCGGTACTTGTTGTAGAGCATGATGTCGCGCGCCTGCCCGTGGNNCATGCCGCCGAAGGTGAGCGCNGAGCGGGCGGCGAAGCCGAGCGCGTAGACCGCGGAGATCGTGTCCANGCCGAACGGCACCGTGAAGGTGTCGTAGCCGAGCTGGATGCCTTCCTCCTNCAGCTGGTGGATGATGCTGCGCCCGTTGACGTTGCCGCTGAGGAAGACGAGGATGCCGCGGCTCTGCAGCTCGCGCACGATCTTGACGGCCACCTCGTTGCTCTTGGCGCAGCCGACGATTGCGCAGAACCCGGGCATGCGGCCGTCCACGAGCTGGATGCCCCAGGCGCGCAGCTGGATGTCGTCGATCGGCCCGTTGAGCTTCATCTTCGCGCCGTGCACCATGAGGTCGGCGCCGGTGAAGCGCTCGGCGTCCTCGCGCGCGTGGTCCAGGTTGACGACCTGCGGCTCCTTGCCGCGCGCGAAGCGCACGCCCTCGATGGCCTCCTCGGCGAAGAGCGTGGCGACGCCGCAGTCGAGCGTCTCGCCGAGGTAGGGCAGCCACATCGACTC
>JGI24129J20441_1000497_pt1 | contig 12146 bp, 10 predicted proteins | sample BarGraNGADG00211_FD_20441 | JGI IMG/M metagenome (IMG submission 20441) | reverse complement strand
CGCCATGACGCTGCTCCTTTCCCTCCTGCTCACGCAAGGATGTCAGTATCATGGCTACCTCCTCTCGTTTCACGATGATTTCTTCGTGATGCAACGAAGGGAGTTCGCGATGAATTAACGTGATGCAACTCGTCCCTAACTACAATTCGTTGATGATGCTACACTAGTAATTAAGAGCAACGGCGTTATCGCTTTGATAGCTAGTGCCGAAGGAGGCGCTGCATTATGTACAGACTGTCGGATGAGCAGATTGAAAGGGTCACATCTCTGCTTAAAGAAGGGAAGCCACTTCCAGAGGACTACAAGGCAAGCCTCTTTGAAACCAAGAAAGAGTACGAACTCGTCTACGCTGACAAGGCGCGTGAAGAAGATGTTCTAGCCGACACAATGGCCGTACCGCTTCAAACGGTCAAGACGTTCCAGTCCAGCAAGACGCATGCTGACTGGACTAACATGCTCATTTTCGGGGATAACCTTCAGGTCCTGAAGAGTCTCCTCCAAATGAAGCAGAACGGGAAGCTCAAGAACGCCGATGGAACTTCAGGAATCAGACTAATCTACATTGACCCGCCATTTGCAACGAAGCAGGATTTCAGGGGTAGTCAGGATCAAAAGGCATACCAGGACAAGATTGCCGGCGCAGAATTCCTAGAGTTCCTCAGGAAACGACTCGTGTTCCTGCGCGAGCTTCTCAGTGATGACGGGGGCATCTTTTTACATCTGGACTATCGTAAGGGTCAGTACTGCAAAGTGATGATGGACGAGATATTCCAAGAATCCAATTTCAGAAATGAAATCATATGGTGCTATACGGGACCAAGTCAGTCCGACAGGTACTTCCCGCGCAAACACGAGTACATTTACTTCTACACGAAGAACTCATCGTATGTCTTCAATCCCCAATATGTCTCGCACAAGAGTGGTCTGCACAACACAGGACAGGTATTCGGCGCCACAGACGACAGTAACAGTAAATATGTTGAGGGACTTGAAAAGCTCGGGAAGAAGATAGAAGACTGGTGGACGGACATCTGGGCCACAGAAAGGTACAGAAGCGAACTCCTAAACTACCCGACCCAAAAACCGGAAGCCCTGTTGGAACGCATTGTACGGTCAGCATCGAACCCTGGCGATTTAGTCCTTGACTGCTTTGCTGGATCCGGAACAACCCCGGCAGTCGCAGAGAAACTCGGCAGGCGCTGGATTGGAGTCGACTGCGGAAAGCTGGCCATCTATACAATGCAGAAGCGACTTCTGCGCATCGCAGAGAGCAAGAGCTTGGATGATCCAAAGAAGAAGTATCGAAAAACCTGTGCCCCGTTTGCGCTCTACAACGCCGGCCTATATGATTACAAAGCACTCAAGGAGCTCCCGTGGGAGCAGTACCGTCAGTTTGCTCTCGCATTGTTTCAGTGCCGCGACGAACCGCATACCATTGGCGGTCTTAAACTTGACGGTCACCTCGGCGAAGCAAGTGTCATGGTGTTCGACTACCAGAAACGTGAGAACGCCATGGTCGACCGCACGTTCGTCGATCAGCTGCACGCAGCGCTGGGAAAGAAGATCAGATCTCGCTTCTTCCTCGTCGCTCCCGCTGGGTCTGTTTCATTCCTCGAGGACTTCATCGAGTTGGACACCGTGAAATACTACATCCTCCGCATCCCATATTCCATCATCGAGGAGATCCACAATCGTGGCTTCTCCAAGTTGAAGCAGCCCGTCAGTGAGTCAGATGTTAACGACACCGTAGACGCTGTTGGATTCGACTTCGTACAGACGCCGACCGCTGACTGCACGTACTCATTGGAAAAAGTCAAAGACCCCGATCTCCTGAACCAGGGATCGAGGGAATGCGTCATCAGCATCAAACAGTTCGAAAGCAAGGTCATTTCCAAGAAACCGGTGAACCTGGCCAACCTGGAATCTCTCTCTATGGTCATGCTGGATTACGATTTCGATGGAGAAGTGTTCGATCTCGACGACGTTTTCTATGCGGAGGACCTCAAGAAGAATGGCTATGAAGTGCGATTCCCCGCAGACAAGATCGATGGGCAATGCATGATCATCTACCTCGACATCTTCGGGAACGAAAAGCGCGAGGTCAAGAAGCCGTCTGACTTCACCAAGGGTAAGGGACGATAGCCATGGAAGATCAACAGAAGTTCCGTAACGAGGATTTAGTGCTTCACGTTTCGCCGAGCTATGATCCACAAACGCTCGATCTATCAAAGTACGAGGCCTTTCTTGATGCGCTCTGTGGAACCCGGGAGTACCAGGCAGACGCCATTCGCGAAACCGTTCGGTACTTCTTGGGTGGACAATATCGCAATACTGAGGAATTGGCTACGCAGAACTACCAAGGCAATTCGAAGCTTCAGGACGAATATGGATCTCTGAAAGCTTTCATCAAGACACTTCAACTCCCGGACTGCTTGTCGTGCTCCATCGACCATGCAACTGGTACAGGCAAGAGCTACGCGATGTACGGTATCGCACGCATCCTTCTGGCAGAAGGGGCTGTCGACCAAGTTCTCGTCTTGTGTCCCTCGATCACGATCGAGGCAGGACTCACCGAGAAGTTCCGCTCTCTCTCAAGCGATCGGATACTCAAAGATGTCCTGCCCGAGAACGCCAAGGTACTCAACCCTCGTATTGTCAACGCGACCGGAACGATCGAGAAGGGGGATATCTGTATCGAGAACATCCATGCAACGCGTATCAACACGAAATCTGCCATCGAGGACAGCTTAACCGGCAAGGGTGCTCGCACACTCATCCTCAACGACGAGGCGCACCACCTCATGAACGCGCTCGATGCAGAGCTCAAGCAGTGGAAGGGGTTCCTTCTCGATGCGAAGTACGGCTTCCGGTATGTCGTGAATGTTTCCGGAACCTGCTATATCGGCAACGAGTACTTTGCAGACGTCATTCACCGCTATTCCCTGCGCGATGCTATCGAAGACCGCGTCGTCAAGACCATCAGCTATGTCCAGGAGGACACGCCTGGTGGAGAGGACGAGAAGTTCCAGAAGATTTACGCCAATCACACGGCCAACAAGACTACATATCGTATGGTGAAACCCATCACGATTCTGGTTACGAAAGACATCAGTGCCTGCAAGAGTCTTACCGAAAGACTCGTCGAGTTCCTTGCCAAGAAGGAGAAGACAACCAAGGGAAGCGCGGCTGAGAAAGTGCTGATCGTCACCTCTGCAGAAGAGCACAAGAAGAACGTCCAGATCCTCCGGATGGTTGATAGCAAGGATAATCCGGTTGAATGGATCACGTCCGTCAGCATGCTCTCCGAAGGATGGGACGTCAAGAACGTCTTTCAGATCGTTCCTCACGAGGAGAGGGCGTTCAACTCCAAGCTCCTCATCGCCCAGGTGCTGGGCCGGGGGCTCCGCATTCCCAACGAATACAAGGGTGGCGCCCAACCGGTCGTTACCGTCTTCAACCACGAGAAGTGGTCCGGCAGCATTCGACATCTCGTCGATGAGGTCATGGACATCGAGAAGAGAATCAACAGCTACCACGTTAACAAGAATGAGGACTACAACTTTGAGCTAGACCAGATCAACTATGAGCGGGACATCGCCGAGACGGTCACGTACACACAGGAACATGAGTACAATCTCCTTGAGAACAAACCAATTGCCTACTCGACGCAAAGTATCTCTGAAAACTCGAGCACGACCTATGTGATAGCAACGCCGGGTACAAGGGGAATCGAGTGGCAAGAGAAGCAACAGAATACGACAATTGAGCATGAAATGGTACCTGTTGAAGAAGTCGCCAATGACATCTTCAACAGACTCGTCGTCTTCGACCAGGACGCAAATACTAGCTACAGCGAGAAATGGACGCGTGAGAAACTGGCAGCGAAGATTCTCGAGTCGCTTGCAGCGCGAGAGGACAAGTCCGGCATGGTAAGCAAGGAGAATCGTCTGAAGACGCTGCAGGCATTTGGCATTATTCAGAGAGAGAAGAGTACCTTCCCCCGTATCGTTCCGATCTCAACGAAACCGTTCAAGATTGCAACCAAAGATATGCCAAAGCACAGCATCCCGTTCAGTGCACTTCGAAAGGATGGAGCAGTTTTCCTGGACGAGAATGCCTTACTCCTCAGTACCGAGTCTGACACGGAGTTGCTGCAACAGCTCTTGGACGATGACGACCTGCCAAAGAGGGTAATGAACAACGTCGACAATGCATACAACTTCAAGACCCCAGTTAATGTGGCACTCACTGACTACAGACCAGAGCAAAAGTTCGTGAGCAAGCTGGTGGAGGAGAAGAACGCGAAAGCGCTTGATGCGTGGATCAAGTCTGTCGACGTCGGTTTCTATAGCATCCCATATACCTGGAGAAAAGGAGAACACCCCAAACAGGGAAGCTTCAATCCAGACTTCTTCATTAAGGTGAACGACGACGTCCTTTGCGTAGAGATCAAGATTGACAATGATACCAGTGATGAGAACAAGGCAAAACTGTTAGCTGCGAGACTACACTTCAAGACGCTCAACGATCTTCTGGCAGGGACGACCTACTACTTCAAGTTTCTGTCGCCCGTCAGCTACGAGTTGTTTTTCAAAGCGTTGCGCGAGAAAACCTATGCCACCTTCAAGTCCAAACTTGAGGCCGATCTTGAAGACTGAACAGAATGCGTAGTCGGCACGGACGTTGGAGTCACAGTTGATGGCCGTCAGGAGTCCTCAGGACTAGTCTCTGGGGGCGGTTGTAGGGAGGGTGCAGCGCCGGTGTCGACAATCCAGTTCTTCCACGCTCTTGACCGCGACGGCAATTTCATCGGCATCGACGTAGCCGACAAGAAAGGAAACGGCCCATTCAAGTGTCCGCATTGCCATCGCGAGATGGTGGCTCGCAATGTGAAGCGAGATCGGAAACGACTTCCGCACTTCGCACACAAGCACATCGACGGACTCGCGATTTCTCCTGACTGCTACGACCACGAGGAACACCTCGTCCTGCAGGATCAGATCATGATCGCCTTCAACAAGCATGTGAGCGACCGAGAACAATATCTTGCGCGGTACCGGTGCGACGACTGCGGCACACTGATTACCGTGGACCTCACGAGAGCCGGGAGAGTCATGGAGCGCGAGGCCGAGTTCGAGGGGTTGCGTCCCGACCTGTTGATCCGCAATGACGCAGGACAAGTACGATGCATCCTAGAAATCGTTATCAAGCACGCACTGTCGGAAGAGAACTCTGCCAGGTACACCGGCCTCAACGTCCCGGTGCTCGTCGTGTATTATGCGATTCCTGACGTTCTGGCTCCTCTGACGAGAGACGCTGACCATGCCGAAGCCCGTAAACACACGCGGGAGGTTGTCGGAGAATGGCTTCCTGTCGCGAAGATGCTCGGCAAGAAGTCTCACCCGTGTATTCCACGATCGCCAGACCGCATCACCGAGACACCCGACGCCAGCAAGTTAGAGTACACCGACGACTGTCAGCTGGCCCCCGTCGAACAACCGGTTGTCAAGCAGGATGCTGTGCCAGGGACCAAGAAGAAGGACAACCCATTCCAAGTCCCCCTGGTTCCTCCTCGGAGCAGGAACTCTGACAGCGGAGCCATCGCCCTCGTTGACTCAGCACTTCTGCACCTAGCAGTCAAGATCTCAGAAGAGCTGCGTCTCACGATGCGAGAAGAGAACCCGAACCAGGCGTTCTGCTCCGTTCACCAGGTTGAAGTGCCGAACTTCGATATCGACATCATCCTCAGCCGATGCTACAGGTGCAAGAAGGAAGTCAGAGCGATGATGCTGCGATCACAATCCCGTGCATTCCATGAACCCGGGCGGGATAGTCAGCGCTTCGGACAATGGTTTCTGCCGCCGGGGCACGACCAGTTTATCCTCACGGCACTGCGCTGGGGCGTATCGCTCGAATGGAAACAATCTGGGATCTGGCCTGACGGATACCTCATGACCTTCTGCCCCAATTGCTCGGCAGGCATCCGCGGCTTTGCCAAGTTCCCAAGCAACGAACCATTCGAGTACACCATCGACCGTCGGCAGTACTGCTGGTGCGGCTCGTGCGGCAAGTACGGATGGTCAGGTCAGTTGGACGACGTAGCCGAGAGAATCCGACAGGAGTTGCTTGCATGAAGAACCAAGATACTGCGATGGGAGGTCACTGATGGCGGACAATGCTCCAAAAGTCTTCGTCTCGTATTCGCACGACAGCCAAGAACACAAGGACTGGGTATTGAAGCTTTCCACGCAGCTGCAGGCCGACGGCGTCAGTGTTACTCTGGACCAATGGGACTTACCGCTTGGCGGCGATCTGCCGAGGTTCATGGCACTTGGCCTGACCGGTGCCGACAGGGTTCTGGCCATCTGCACCGCCACCTATGTTGCCAAAGCCAATGCAGGTGAAGGAGGTACCGGTTATGAGACCATGATCCTGACAGCACAGGTCATGGGTAACGTCGCGACAGATCGCATCATTCCTGTCCTCCGCAAGAACAATGGCCCCGACTTCACGCCGGTCTTTTTCGGGTTGCGTCTTTACATCGATTTCCGCGATGATGCCAAGTATGAAGAGCAGTATGCCAAGCTGGTGCGAGAGATTCACGGGATGAAGGTCAGACCACGCCCGCCACTTGGCACGAACCCCTTTGAAGAGAAAGTGCAATACTCTGTTCCGAACCTATCTACTCGAGAAGAGCGCTATGTGTCGCCTGCGTTGTCCGGTGTCGTAACGTTTGACCCTTCCAACAACAACGGCCGATATGTCTTGGGTGCAGGAGACATGGCGTTTGAGACAGCTTGGTCAGTCGGCAGTAATACGGCCATTCATGCTTACAGTGACCCGCCGAGCATTCGTACGGTGGCTCTGGCAAACGGAGTCAATGCGATAGGAGACATCGAGGACGCATCGATTTACGACACGTCATCGCGGGTTCGAACTCCGCGTCTTGGCGAGGTAGTGGTTTGGCTAAACACTGCCGGATACTTCTTAGCCACTCGAGTTGAGAAACTGAAGAGCCGTTCCCATGGAGACTCCGTGGACGAGGTTACGTTTTCCTACGTCATTCAGCCCGATAGGACTGCATCCTTCAAGGGTCTGGCGGAGGGCAGATGAGCACATTTCCGAAGCCAACGCCAAACATAGAGTGCCCTGAATGCGGCGCGAAAGGAATCATTGACGGTTCTGATTTCTGCACGTTCAGCGTGCTACCCGATTCTGATGCGTCCACGATGACTTTCACGTGCAGACACTGTGGAGAACCGATTGTTGTCTCAAGAGACCAGGTCGCGGTGTCGGCCGATGTACTGTTTCGTGCCATCGGATTGCTTGGCACAAGTCAAGGAATGGTCCAGCCCTTCGACGCCAATGTCTGCGAACAAGTTACCATCAAAGACCAGGATGGACACCAGACGACCATCACTAGCGGCACCGCAAAAATGGAGTTCAAAGACCCCAAGACCGGGGAATTACTGTTTGAGGCAACCATAGCGATAGGAAAGGAACCAGAGTTCCTTCTCACGCCAGGAATCTACCGAGAGTATCGTCTGCCAGAACCTGTGGACAAAGTCCTCGCCATATCTCAAAGGGCGATCGTGGCTCCAGAACTTCAAGACAAGATCCAACTCTGGCAACGACCGGTACCGGGAAGCGATGGACGCTACTCTTCAATTCGAGTTGCCGCAGTGGTAGGCTCACCAGACATCTTGCCGGGAAACAAGGTGAATGTAGTCTGCCACCTCTTTGTCATACCCAATATGTCTCAGTATGCCCCATGGCTCAGACAGATGATCGACGCTATCGAGCAGAGCAATGAAGGAGATTTCGAGGCAGCGATATTGGATTATGCAAGAGCATGCGAGATGTTCATAGGCGACTACGTTCGAGCAACATTGAGACAGACCGCCAACTTGGATGATCATCTCACAAAGCAGGTGACACAATGTAGCGTAGTCGAACGGGTCACCAAGCTTCTTCCATTGCTCACTGTTGATGCAAAAGCCTATGGTGATGCCCAGCACTCCTGGGAGAGAGATGTGAAGAGCCTGAGAGACAACAACGTCGCGCACGCTCCATATGATGTCAATGCAGGCGAGTGCCAGAAAGCACACGATTCTGCCTACTGGTTCATCAGGGCTGTCCAGAGCCAATGCAAATTCGAGGAAGGCAGGACATGGGATTACTGGGCCAGACTGACCAAGAGTGGCGACCCAGAGAGCCAAACAGGATGAAAGCATCGCTTTGCCCGAATATGGAGCAACATACCGAAAGCCTCGGTTGACCAAAATCGGGCAGACTGCTATCGGAGGAGGAAGAATGGACATTGATATGGGCAAGCTCAGAATGCTCTATGGTTCTCTGGTCGGCATGCGCGAAGCACTTGCACAATGTTACCAGCTGTTCCGCAAGACACTAGGGGATGACTACTCTGCGGTTGTACAGAAGCTTGCGGGACTCCTTGGCGAAGACCTCTCTCAGTTTGTGTTGCCAGCGGACATATACGCCGAATACAGCAATATCACCCCTCCGGCGGCTCCCAAGGAGTACCTCGCAGGCAAGCTCTTCCCCTTGATTGCATTCCTTGAGTACGGGTACCATCTGAACGAGGAAGTCGCCGAGATCGGCACTCTCTACGGTTCGCTTGAGGACGAAGAGCTGAGCAGCCGATGCTCCGACATCCTATCCGCGCGCAATCACTTTGATCGGGTAGTGAGCGAAGCCACGTTGGTGTTGGAGAACAGGATACGTCACAAGGCCAGAGACTCATCTGGCTTGACGGGAACGCAACTGGTGAACACTCACATCAAAGCGAACCCTCAGGATTCCACTATCGTGATTTCGAGCGATCCCGATGAACAAGAGGGTTTCAGCCATGTGCTCCGCGGCGTGATGTTCGCGTTTCGTAACACAACGCATCATAGCCCGAGTGAAACCTGGACCCGGGAAGACGCACTTAAGGTATGCGCTTTCATCGACTACCTGCTAAAGAGGCTTGAAGAGGCAACAACCGGAGCCTGATAGGGCAGAACGACTTGCTCAGTAGGTGGCGACCGAACACTCCGAAGCAGTCTTCCCGTGGTGAACATGGGCTGTGGCCCTTTCTTTCGCCAGCTCAGTCGTAGTCGTCCGGCAGCATCCGGTCGCACGGCACACCAAGCTTCTTCATGAGCGACGCGTCATAGGAAGGAAACTGCGGTTGATGCTGTATACTGAGCATGCAATACTGGGAAGCAAACATGAGGCAGACGATGACAGAAGTTGCGGAGGTCCATAGTGACGTCGGGGCGAAATCAGAAGCAAGTGCACGAGATCTGTAAGATTATGGGAAGACGCTCGGATGTAAGAGACGTCCTGGTGACACGGATCGCCAAAGGCAAGGAACTGCTCGGCACGTCGGTCCAGAGCGACGCCCAGCTGGAAGAACTGAGCGTGCAGCACATGCAATGGAACGACTACAACAGGACATTTCTTGAGAACAGCTTCACGACCGACGAAGCAAGAAAGGACTACGATGCGTTTCCCGGCTTTGCGACCATTAGCTACGGCTACGAGCCGCCAGAACCTCTTCAGGAACGCATTGCAGCGGTCATGACATCCATCAAGAGCAAAGTTCTGCGTTTGACGTCACTGCTGAACAAGCTGGACGTGATTCCGGAGGAGAATCCATCGAGTCAAACCCAAGAACAGGGCACAGTACAAACAAAATCGTCCAACAGCGTCTTCCTCGTGCATGGACACAACGACACGATGCTGGCAGAAGTGCAGGTCTTCCTCCGGAAGCTGAAACTTCGGCCCATTGTCCTGAAAGACGAGCCCAGTAAAGGCCAGACGGTTATCGAGAAGCTTGAATCCAACTCCGACGTAAGCTACGCCATAGTGCTGCTCACGGCAGACGACGATGGAAGAGAAAGAGATACCGCCGACTGGAAACCACGTGCCCGCCAGAATGCAGTTCTCGAGCTTGGTTACTTCATGGGCCACCTGGGAAGAAAGAACGTCTGCGCCATCTATGAGAAAGGTGTCGAATTGCCATCGGATTTTGACGGTATCGTCTACATCGACAGCGCAAACTGGCAGCTGCCGCTGAGCAAGGAACTGCGCTCTGCCGGATTGAAGTTCGACCCACAGGACGTCCTCTCCTAGTTGGATTCACGACATACAGGGAATCACCATCCCCGCCGAGATAGGCGGGGATTTGCACGTCGGCACCCGCAACTGACCGGGTCGTGTGCTGTCGGCATGAGAGAACCCATTCACCGGCCATGGTACGTACAAGAGTAGTTACCACTCTGGAATTGAGCCGTGCAACTCCGGCGTAGAGTCTCGCAGTTGATGACCGCAACACGCCAGTTTCCTCATCTGACGCCTTCCATGTCAGACCTGCTTCTGTGACCAGAATCCACTGACGATGCTACACTAGTACTGGAAAGCACGGCGCGGCTGCCTTGATAACTGACGCCAAAGGGGGCACCATGGCACGCGGAAAGACAAAAGACAAGACGACGGGAGCAAACCTGGGTTTCGAATCGAAGATCTGGAGCATGGCTGACAGTCTGCACGGTAGCATGGACTCGGCAGAATACAAGCATGTCGTCCTGGGCCTCGTCTTTCTCAGCTCTGCAATATTCATAGTGTAAGAGGTGAATGATGGGTCGTGAATCCAAGTACTTCACGCTGAGCCTGGAATCCCTTAGGGCCCTGGGGAACTGGGCTGCGGACTGCGCTGAAAGAGCGCTGCCGGTGTTTGAGAAGCATGCGGTTTCAGATACCCGACCCCGGGCGGCGATTGAAGGCATCCGGGTGTTTGCCGGTGGGGGAAAGCGCACGGCTCAGCTGCGCTCCCTTGCTTTGGCAGCGATGACCGCTGCCCGTGAGGTCGGCGATCCGGCTGCNGTTGCGGCCGCTCGCGCCGCTGGCCTTGCCGCATCGTCCGCCTACACGCATCCTTTAGCGGATGTCCACCAAACCAAGCACGTTGTCGGTCCAGCGGCCTATGCCGCCCTGGCACTGGAGCTTGACCACGCCGGCGATCCAACCATCGCTGATGGCGAGGTTCGCTGGGCGATCGAACACGTCCCCTCGGAAGTGCGCGAAGTCTTGCTTCAGATGCCCGCTCGTCAAGCGGGAAACAGCCGGTTGGACAAGCTCCTCTATGCGCTGGATGCGGGCATCCGCAGTCGGAGCTTGCCGCAGGATGCCTGACATCAAAATCGATACCGACAGTTGCTTTCATTGGTACATCGTACGGACGTTTATGACGGTCCCATTCCGAAGGACTTCAGGAGGTACGAGTGCACGACGTGGAGACTAGAGAAGCCTTTACTGCCGAACACCACGCGCTGCTGTTCGCCTGGATCGCACGGGATGCGGTCGTGCGTATTGGCGAAAAGGATGCTGCGCCTGTCCTGAGAGCGGCGGTTCGACTGTATGGCGAACAGCGTGGCCATCGCATGGCATTGCGGGCACAGCAGGATGGACAGCCTCTCTCTATGGCGAGTTACCTCTCGTATCGTGAATGGGAGGTCCCCGTCGGCGGGATGCAGCAGACAGGTCTGCCCTGGCGGGGAGACCTTCGAACTCAGGTACGTCGCTGCTGCTGGGCCACGACGTGGCAGCAGGAAGAGCTCACTGACTACGGCAAGTATTACTGCCAGGAGATCGACAAGGCTGTTGTGCGTGGGTTCAACCCCGACCTGATTGTCGACGTGAAGGGGACCAGGACGAACGGAAGCCGGATGTGCCAGCTCATCTATCACGGCGCGTTCGAGGGGACCCTGGTGCACGAAGAGGCACAGCGGGACCAGGAGAAGAGGGTACTCCCGTGGAGCTACCATACGGCACATCTCTACTCAACGATGAGCACAATACTGGAGCGAGAGCTGGGTTCTGCCGGTGTCGCTGTCTCACAGGCGGCGCTGGGTGTCTTTGCCGCACGATTTGGTCCCGCCATGGCAGATATCCTCACCGCGGATGTCGGCACCGATTTCGACGTGCTTCCAGAGGGTCGATGATGTACTCCCTGTACTGTGTCCGGTGTGGTCGGGACTACGGCGATGATGGAAGGCGCCTGCGCTGTGAGTGTGGAGGCATACTGGACCTGCGGTTCGAGCCGTCCTTCCGGCCCGGGATGACGGCCGGTCGATCGTATG
>JGI24129J20441_1000494_pt1 | contig 12179 bp, 8 predicted proteins | sample BarGraNGADG00211_FD_20441 | JGI IMG/M metagenome (IMG submission 20441) | reverse complement strand
AGCGGTCGGAAGCCACATACGAGCGGATTCCGACACACCCTATCGGTACCCTTCCGACGACAGTCGGAGGGCATGGACAGCGCTACGACCTGCGGCTTACTTGGCGGTCGCCGTCGTCACCTGCGAGGCTGAAGCCAGTCTGTCCAGGATGTCGCCGAGCTGCTTGATGTAGGTACCGTACGACGCCCAGTCGCCCGCCTGNTGCGCCGCCAGCGCCTTCGCGTACAGGTCCCGCGCNGCGACGATATCGTCCGAGGATCCCGCGGGCACGGTGCCCGTCGGCGTGACGGATCCGGTGGTGCCGGTCGACGCGCCGGCGCCGGCGCCGAAGACCTTGGCGAGCGCGCCGCCCAGGTTCGTGTCCATGGCGATCCGATCCGAGTACGCCACGATCACGCGCTTCAGCTCGGGCATCGGCGACTGTGAGGCCTGGATGTAGAGCGGTTCCACGTAGACGATCGAGTCCCGGATCGGGATCACGAGCAGGTTCCCGAAGATGACGTTGCTCCCCTGCTGGTTCAGCAGCGTGAGCTCCTTGCTGATGTCCGGCTCCTGGTTCAGGCGCGCCCGGATCTGCTGCGGCCCCATGACGAGCCGTTGCTTCGGGAAGTTGTAGACGATGCGCTGACCGTACGAAGCCGGGTCCGACTTCGCCGCCATCCAGCCGATCATGTTGTCCTTGCTGCGGGGGGTGAAGGGCTCCATGAGCAGGAAGTCCTCGCTGGTCTCACCCGGCAGTTGCATGAGCACGTAGAACGGGTCCATCGGGTTGTCGGTGCCCTCGCCCGGTATCGCCCACTGGTCCTCCTTGTTGTAGAAGACCTGCGGATCGAGCATGTGGTAGGTCTTGTAGACCTCGGCCTGCATCCGGAAGAGGTCCTCCGGGTAGCGCAGGTGGGCGCGGATCGCCTCAGGCATCTGCGAGGCGTCGACGAACAGCGTCGGGAACAGGTCGCGGTATGCGGCCAGGATCGGGTCGGACTCGTCGAAAGCGTAGAACGTGGTCTTGCCGTTGTACGCATCCACCGTGATCTTGACGGAGTTGCGGATGTAGTTCAGGCCCGTACTGCCCTCGCGTTGCGAGTACGGGTAGTCGCTGGAGGTAGTGAAGCCGTCGAGCACCCAGAGGATGTGGCCGTCGACTACCACCGGGTACGGGTCGCTGTCGAGCGTGAGCCACGGAGCCAGTTCGGTCACGCGGTCGGTGATCGTGCGGCGGTACAGCATCTTGCTCGTGGGCGTGATGGCGCTCGAGAACAGGATCTCGACGTCGCCGTTGACGATCGCGAACGCCAGCCGGTCGCCGAGCGACCCGACCGGGATGCCGTTGCCGCCGGAGTACGCGGTCGTCGCGTTCTCGCCTCCGACCGGGTAGTCGAACTCCTTCTGGGTGGTGTCCACGATCGCGTAGTCGCTCGTCTCCTCACCGAAGTAGATCCCAGGGACCGTGACGGTGATGTCGACCGACGACTTCGGGGGGAGGTCCTGGATGAAGAACAGCGGCAGTCCCTCGTTGCTGACCTCGTTGACGGGGCTCATCACCACGCCGTACCCATGTGTGTAGACCAGGTGCCGGTTGATCCACGTGTTCGCCGTGGCGTCGAGCTGCGACACGTTCATCTCGCGCGCCGAGATCAGGGCCTGACGTCGCACGCCGTCGATCACGTAGCGATCGATGTCGACGCCCCGGAAGTCGTAGTAGAAGCGGATCTCCTGCAGTTGCTTGTAGGAATCGACCACCACGTTCGGGTCGAAGAGGCGGATGTTCTTGACGGTGGAGGTGGCCTCCGCGATGTCGGCCGCAGTCAGATCGGTGGCGGCGGGGAACGCCGTGGCGACGATCGACTCCAGGTCGAACGCGGCGCGCGTCGCGGTGATGTTGCGCTGGATGTAGGGCTTCTCGAACGCGAGCTCGTTCGGCGCCACGATGAGCTGCTGGACCACGACCGGGTAGACGGTGCCGACGAGCACGCTGGCGCCGACCCAGACGCCGACTCCGATGAGCGGGAGCTTCCAGCCCTTGTAGCGGATGTTGAGCAGCAGCAGCACGCCCATCGCGAGACAGATCACGATGAGTATCCAGTAGGCCGGGATCTGCGCGGTGACGTCGGTGTAGGACGCGCCGAGAACCTGCCCTCTCGGCGAGAAGTTCAGCTCGTATATCGCCAGCCAGTAGTCGAACGCCTTCGAGGCGACGATGATCCCGAGCAGCACCGAGATGTGCGCCTTTACGTGCGGATCGAAACCACGGAGCCGCTCGGTGGGCCGGATGCCGCCCTCGTAGAGGTGCACCAGGATCGTGAGCACCAGTGTCAGCGCCAGGACCCCGAACAGCCAGTCGGAGATCAGGCGCAACGCCGGCAGTGTGAAGACGTAGAAGCCCACATCGAGACCGAACTGCGGGTCTACGACGCCGAACGGCTTGGACGCCAATGCGAGGCGGAAGACCTCCCAGTCGCCTGCCATCGCGAAGCCGATGCTGATGGCCACGAAGGCTGCCAGCAGCAGCATGATGAGCCACGCCCACGGGTCGATGCCGTCGCGCACGCGGCGGACCATCTCCTCGATCTGCTGCTGAGGTGTCAGCGGCGTCCCTTGGGGATAGGCAGCGACGGCCACCCGCGGCCGCAGCCGGCGGGCGATGAGGAAGTTCGCGTAGACGATCGCGAACGTGAGAACGGCGAAAGCGGCGCCGAGGGCCCATCCGCTCCAGATGCGCGTCCAGAAGACCGCCGACTGCCCGAGGTCCGAGAACCACTGCATGTCGGTGTAGAAGCGTGCCGTCGCACCTGCGGTCGCGGCCAGCAGCACCATGACGAGGACGGTCGCGGTGATGATACGCGCGCGCAGGGAGACCAGCGGGGCGGTTGCGGGCTTCTTGGCCATGATGTTGACGCTCCTCGGACTGGAGTCAGGCGTGCTTCGGTTCGTACCGGCCGACCGCACGTGGCGGTCGATACCCTAGTGCAGGTAGTCGTCCACATCGATGTTGAGGGTGCGTGGATCCAGACACACCGCGACCTTGCGATCGCCCGCACTCGACGGGTCTTGCAGGTCGACGTCGAAAGGCTCGATGAACACGCCTTCGGAGTCGGTGATCACACGCACCCAGGGCGCGAGCATGTCGGTGTTCGGCTTGATGACGACCCCGACCTCGCCCGTGGTCAACCGTACCAGAGATCGTGGCGGATACATGCCCAGCATCTGGGTGAACATCCGGACGAGCACCGGGTCGTATGCGGTACCGGCGTTCTTCGCGAGCACCTCGACCGCTTCGTCCTGCCTATGGGCGACCGCGTAGCCGCGCAGTGAGGTCATCGCGTCATACGAGTCCGCGATGGCCACGATGCGGCTCGTGAGGTGCTGGGGCCGGCGCGGACGGCGCTCGGGATACCCGTCGAGGTCGTAGCGCATGTGGTGCTCGAGGATGACGACGATCGAGGAGCGGTCGAGCCCGCGCATCCCGGCGGCCACTTCCGCACCGTAGACCGGGTGCATCCGCATGAGCGCCCACTCCTCTGCGGAGAGCGAGCCCGGCTTGTTGAGGACCTCCATCTCGACGGCCATCTTGCCGACGTCGTGCATCAGCGCGCCGACACCGAGGGAGTTCAGGAAGCGCTTGTTCGACGAGATGAGTGATCCGAGCGCGATCGACAGGATCGTCACGTTCACCGAGTGGAAGAACGCGTACTCGTCGTAGTCCTTCAGCCCCGAGAGCTCGAGCATCGCGCCCTTGTTCTCGAGGACGTTGTCGACGACGCTGCGGACCGCGTCGCGAGCTTGGTCCACCGATGGCTTCTTGCCATGCTCCTGCTTCCGGCTGAAGTCACGGAGAGCGTCCAGCGCCTTGGTGTAGGTGATCTCGCTGTCCACCGTGATCCGGGTGGCGAAGTCGTCGGGGTCGCGAGCGAACGCGACCGTTCCGATCTCGACGTGCGGGATGTCCCTGGAGGCGACCGCCGCCTCCAGGCCGCCCATCGCCTCGAGTCCGCCCCAGTCGCAGGAGAGCACCTGCATCGCGCGCTCGAGCTCGTCGAGAGTCAGCCCCTGCGTGAAGTCCACGCTCGTCATGCCCGAGGCCTGCATGTCCCGGATGAGCTGGTCGAAGATGACGCTCTCGGCTGCCAGCAGCTGCTCGCCGAGCATGACCTCGTCCTCGAAGAAGACGAGCGGCACATCGACGCCCTCGTTGTGGTACTCCGCGATCGCCTTGTACAGCGCTTCGAGGTTGTCTTTGACCACGACGTGCCCGCGCGGGTAGAACGTGACGGACCTGCGGGCGCCGGTGAAGCGCGCGAGCAGCTCACGTGTACGGGACGTCTGGCGGGTCGAATAGACGACGCCCGCGCCCTCGACCGTGGTCGCGCGCTCGAAGATCGAGTCCGAGGACAACCCCCCGTGAGCGGAGCCGGCCGGAGCCACCTGCTTCTTGTCATCGCTCATGCCGACGCCCCCTTCAGCGCCGCCGCTTGAGCGACCTTGAGCGCTTCCGTGGCCGCGGCGCGTACTTCCTTGTCGCGGCCTCCGCCGAACCACAGGAAGCCACGCTTCTTGGCGAGTTCCTGGAACAGCAGGAGCGACGTCGGCTCGCCGATGCGCGAAAGCGCTCCGATCGCGGCCACCCGGACCTGCTGCTCGTGGTTGCCGCGGCTCTGTCCGCGGGCGATGAGCTCGAGCGCGGGCACCGCCGCATGGGTTCCGAGAGAGTCGAGGTACTTGGCTGCGAGCTCCACGTTCTGCGCGTCCTCGTCGTCGAGCGCGGCGACGAGCATCGACTCCGACATCGCCGTGTGGATCGCCGCGAACCCGCGGATCGTCTCGCGGCGCACGCGCGCGTCGCTGTGCCGCAGTGTCCTCTGAAGGTAGGGCAGCGCGTCGGGCGAGTGTGTCGCCGCCATGATCGAGACGACGTTGCGCACCAGATACCAGCGCTTGTCCGTCAGCCGCGCGCCCAGCTCGTGGACGTAGTTGCCCGCCACGGCGGAGATCATCTCGATGAGCGCCTTGCGCGCGGCCATGTCGTTCTCTTCCGCAAGGACCTCGAGCAGGGGGTCGATGATGGCCGTGCCCAGAACGGTGAGCAGCCGGCGGCATGCGATGTACTCGGGAGTGTCGCTCTTGTAGCGCCGGAGCACGCTCGTGACCGCGGCGAGGGACGACGGCCGCGCGATGCTCTGCAGCAGCTTCGCCATCGCGGCACGATGCGATTCGGAGAGGGTCTCGTCGTTCGAGGCCGCGGACAGCGCCTCCGCCACGTCCGCTGCGACGTCGGCCTCGCCCGCCTCGATCAGGTAGCCCACGCTGTCCTCGAGCATCGTCATGATCGCGTTGAACTGCTCGTCGCGCGGCTCCATCATCGCCACCGCCATCAGCGACTCGATCACGTCGCCGTCGGTGGTCCCGCGCGCTGCCTCGTTGCGGAGCGGTTCGACCGCCTCATCGAACACGAACACGTCGCTCCCGTCGGGAGTCATGTCGACGAGGCGCAGCACCATGCCGACCGACTCGGACCGGTCGGTCTTGAACTGGTGGATGCCGGATATCTTCGTCGGGGATGCGGCCTGCGTCATGCCGCTGATGAACCCGTCGCTGCGACCGTCCGCCTGCAGCTTGGAGACGACGAGGTTGAGAACCGAGTCCCCGGGTGCCTGCACGTTCATAAGGGTGAGGTTGCGGACCGCGCGGGAGAGTCCCGTCAGCGCCTCCGGCGTCTCGTCGATCTGGTCGAGGATACGGTCGACGAGCTCGTCGACACCCAGCTTGTCGATCAGCTCGGCGAGGGCTTGGTCGCGCTTCGCCTGATCGATGAGGTGGTCCTGGTACAACTCGCCCCGCTCCTGCGGAGACAGGTCCGAGATCGCCTCGGCGATGACCGAGAGCACCGCGGCGCGGTCCGCCGGGACTTCGTTGCGCGTGCTCCGGGCCAGTGCACCGATGCGCTTTGCGAGGTCCTTGATGCTGTCTTCGCTACCGCGCTCTCGCGCCTCCTGCAGGTACTCGGCCACGGCCCGCTTGTCGCGCAGGGCTCGCATGAGCAGGCGGCGGTCGCGAGGCTGGTCGGCGCCGGCCTCCTCAAGTATCTCCTCGATCGACTTCAGCGCGTCCTCGTCGAACTCCGCCTCCGGCTCGTGCTTCTTGTCCTTGTCAGCCTCTATCTCTGCGGGCGTGGGCATCGTACCGGGCAACGCGGTCTCGACGATACGGGTCGCGGTCTCGGACACGGTGATGTTCACCACGCCAAGCTCCGAGAGCCCGACCTCCATGCCGCCGCCAGCGGCGACCTGCTCCGGCGGGGCGATGATCAACGACAGGAACAGCAGTATCTCGTCGGGTGTCACGCCTTCCTGGAAGCGCACAGCGGCGAGATTGCGCTTGTAGAACTCGCGGGCGAAGGTCGTGAACGACTGCGAGCGGGGGAAGACCGAGGACGCCTGATAGCGCAGACCGTCCCGGCCCACTCTGAGTTCGAGGTATTGTTCCTCGCCGAAGATCGCCTCGAGCGCCTCGAGGGCGTCGACGGCGCTCCGGTGCGGGATGTCGCTGCCGGAGGGATACAGGCGCTGTGACTTCATCGTCGTGCTGAGCCGGACAACGAAGAGTTGGACCGGCTTTGGCACAGGGGGCGTCTGTGGGCCCGCCATGCGACTCCTCCCCAGATACGGCGAACGGCCCGCCGCCTCACGACGCGGCGGGATTCGTAGTGATTATGGACTGTGCGCGCATGGCGTGCCACGCCCACGGCCGGAAAACGGCGGGTGGCGCGTGCGCTATCATCGCCGGCATGGAAGACGCCCCCGTCATACTCGCCTCTGCCTCGCCACGAAGGCGCCGGCTGCTGGCTTGGCTCGGCCTCCCGTACGACTCCATCGCCACCGAGACGGACGAGGACCTCGACTCCCCACTGCGGCGCGTCCCGCCGGTCCTGGCCCGCTCTCTCGCGGCCGAGAAGGCCCGCGCCGCACGCGCGGCCTGCAGCGCGGGCCGCGCCACGGTGCTCGCCTTCGACACGATCGTGGTGCTCGACCGCCGGGTCCTGGGCAAGCCGAAGGACCGTGACGACGCCGCACGGATGCTGGGCGAGCTTTCGGGACGCTCCCACTCGGTGATCACGGGGGTCGCCGTGCTGCACGAGGGGCAGCCCGAGCCCGTGACCTTCGCCGTCACAACGCCGGTGGAGATGCGCGCTCTGGACGAGGCGACCTTGGCGGAGTGGCTCGCGGGCGACGAGGCGCTCGGGTGTGCGGGCGCCTACAACATCGAGAAGCACCTGGCGAGGGTCAAGGACGGCGAGTGCTACCAGAACGTCGCCGGCCTTCCGCTCTGCCACCTGTACGAGAAGCTCAAGCGGCTCGGGGTCGAGGGCCTCGAGGCGCCCGTGGGAGCGTGCGAGACCGCCCGCGGCGTGGAGTGTGCGCTCGGCCGGAGGCTGTGCCGCTAGGACCCGGTGTCCTGACTGGTCCCGCCCTCGCCCCGCACCGCGACCATCAGCACTGATTCGTCCTCACCGGGCCGGAAAGCCGCGCCGCTGTGGTTCCCGTACGCGTGCACATCGACGAAGCCTGCCGCCGCGAGCTCGTCTCGCAGAAGCTGGGACGGCAGCGCCGTGTGGACGGACCGGCGCGAGGTCATCTCCCACGGATCCCCGTTCTCCCAGGCGCCGATCGGGCGATGCAGCGTCACGAAGTCGAAGCGGATACCGTCGCCGTCGTAGTCCATGAAGCGCAGGAAGACCCAGGTGCCGTCCTCGGCATCGCGCACCACGGGCGGTATCGAGCGGACGCGGGCGTCGAGCAGACGGTCGTGGTTCAGCAGGTGCAGGACGAGCAGCCCGCCCGGCCGCAGCACCGCTGCGATGTCGCGAAAGGTGCGGCCGAGGGCCGCTTGCGACTCGATGTGGGGCAGCGCGTTGCCGCTGCAGGTGACGGCGTCGACGGGACCGAGTCCCAGGTCGGCGAGACCGCCGAAGCCTCCGGGGACGAACCGGACCGAACCGCCTCCGGCTTCGATCTCCACGCGCGCCGATTCCGCGTTGACCGCGGCCTTGTCGAGCATCCCCGCGTCGGGATCGACTCCGACGACGTCGAGTCCCCACGCCGCCCACTGGATCGGCAGCATCCCCGTGCCGCAACCGACGTCGATCACGCGCCGCACGCTGTGCTCTTCGAACTCGCGCCGGTAGAACGGCATCTCCCGGGCGAGCCGCTTACGCCAGTCGACGAAGCGGTCATAGGCGTTGGGCTCAGGCATCCTCGAGCACCTCATCCAGGTGGTAGATGCGAGCCGCGTTGCCGCGCAGAATGAGGTCGCGCTCGCGGTCGGACAGGCCCATCTCCTCGAGCGTGCGGACCTGTTGGTACTTGATCCACGTGCGATAGGGCGCCGTGGTCCCCGCATCGGTGCCGAACAGCACCCGTTCCGGGCCCATCGCCGTCAGCGCCCGCTCGAAGACCTCCGAGAGCGTCATCTTGGGGACGTGGTAGTCCATCCAGTTGTTCGTGCCCGACGTGTCGACGCACACGTTCTTGCACTGGTATGCGAGCCGAAGCACGCTGTCGAACCATCCCGCCCCGAAGTGCGCGATCACGAACGAGATGTCGGGGAAGTCGCGGGACACCGGGGACAGGTCGATCGGGTCCGCGTAGCGGAGGTCGCCGGTGGGATCCACGGTCACGCCGTAGTGCACGCAGATCGACGCGCGCAGCTCGCTCGCCTTCTCGAAGAACGGCCTGCACGCCGGGTCGGACAGGCGGTAGCACCGGTTCACGGGCAAGAGCTTGACGCCCTTGAAACCGGCCGCCATCTCGCGCTCGAGCAGCGCGGGCGCGCCCGGGTCACGCGGGTCGACGTTGCACAGGGCGGTGACGTGACCGTTCGCGGCGGCCAGGAAGTCACGGGTCCACTGGCTGTCGGACATGACGGACATCACCACCGCGCGCGACACGCCCGCATCCGCGAGCCTGCCGACGTACCACGCCGCACACTGCTGCGGCGTCATCTCGGGAAGGGTCTGCTCGCGTCCGGGACGGCCCCACTTGCGGGTCTTCAGGCCCTCCCGGAAGCGCTTCATCGCCTCGGGCGGCTCCTTGGACAGCACCTCTTCCAGCAGCCCGACGGTGAAGAGGTGCGTGTGTGCGTCGATCACCGTTCCCGCCACCGTCGGTCCGGCGGGCTTCAGGCTGCCCGTCTCGTCAGTTCCGCTTGTCTGCATCTGTTCAGGCTCCAGGGATGGGTGGCGCGGGAGGGATGGACTGGCCCGAGTACGCCATCGACGGCTCCTCGGGGACGATGACCCACATCACGATGTAGATGACGACGAGTCCGACGTTGCCCACGACGGTCAGCAGGACCACTGCCACGCGGAGCAGCACGGCGTCCACGCCGAGATACGCCCCGAGTCCGCCGAGCACCCCGCTGAACACGCGGTCGCTGCGAGACCGGTACAGCCGCGCTCCGGGCTTCGGACCGGTCAGGACGCCCCGACGTGACAGGAGTATCACCAGCACCCCGAGTCCTACGAGGACGAGGGCGCCAGCCGAGCGGTTGATGGTATCGAGCAGCTTCTGGTCGATCAACCCACTGGCCTGGACGAACAGCCACAGGCCGAACACGATGAGCGCGGCGCCACCGAAGGCGAGAGCCCCCGACCGCGAGTCCTTGGGTCCTTCCATCATCATCCCCTAGTACGTCTCTATCCGGATGTCCGACACGCCCGAGGTCAGCGTGATCGTGATCGTGGGGCCGCCCGATCCGTCCGACACGAACGTGCTGTCGCCGAGGACCGGGATGCCGGTGATACGACGGAACGACTGGGGGACGCCGACCTCCGACAGCCCGCTCGTCGCACGGACGCTGCACGCCGCGCTGGCCGGCACGCGGATCGTCAGGCTCATCGCTCCGCCGCTCACCTGCACCTCGACGGCATCCGCCAGGCTGCCGAGCTTCAGCACGAAGTCAGAGGCGCCAGCGTTCAGGACCACTCGCTCGACGTGAAGGTCGCTCAGGTCCGCGACCGCCGATACCGCGCCGACGTCGAACCGGACCTCGCTCCACGTGAGGCCACGGTCCAGTGTCAGGTCCAGCGCGCTGTTCCCTGCGCCGACCACGACGGTGTGGTTGCCGGGCTCGCTTATGGTCACGTCCGCCACACCGTTGGCGACCGCGGCCTCGAGGCTGGGCTTGTCGGCCTGCGGCGCCCGTCCCCCGACACTCGCGAGCACCTCTCCCGCGGTGACACTCAGCCCGGTCCCACCGACCTTGATCGAGGCCCTGCCGGAAGACGCGCTCGCGTCATGCGGCTTCGCGTCTGCGAACGTCACTGATGGGCCCGCCAATGCGCCGAAGGGGAATACCGCCGCGCCGGGGGCGTACTGCAGCACGAAGACCCCGTACGCCAGCCCCAGGATCAGGACCACGTTCGACAGTGCGCGCAGCCAGTTCATGTGAAGACCGCGGCCGACGAGCTCGACGCCGATCGCGATGACCAGCAGCGGCCACAGCGAGGCGAGTGCGATCCAGACGGTCCAGCGGATGTAGCCGAGCGTGTTGCCGAGAAGCACCAAGCCGATCGCGACGCTTCCGAGCCCCTCGGCGACGCGCTTCACGAACGCCTCACCATGCGGGTCGACCATCCGGGCGATCCCCCCGAACACGATCAGCAGCGGCCAGAACCGCAACAGGTCGAAGATCGAGGTGAACCCTCCGAACAACGCCATGAGTCCGACCACCACGAGCAGGGTGCCGAACAGGATCCCGCCGGTCCGCCACCCGCGCGCACCCGGGCTGCGCCCCGGCGGGACGGCGGTCGGCGCGCTTGGCGGGGCCGGAGGCACGGGCGGTGCCGGAGGCGCGGCGACCGAGGACCCCGCCGCCACCTCATGATCCTTGTCGGTCATGCCGCTCGTGATCTCGTCGCTCACCGTTCCTCCTCATCCGTCGGACCCGCTCCGTGCGCGCCGTCGGCCTCGGTCTTGGCGGTGACTCGCAGGCGGGCGATCCGACGGCGCCGCACAGCCACGACCAGCAGCTCGGCCTTGGCGTTGTGCGCCTTCTCGCCCACCTCCGGTATGTGCCCGAGCTCGCTCAACACCCATCCAGCGATCGTGTCGTACTCCTCCGACTCAGGTATCTCGAGACCGAGGTCCTCGTTCGCGTCCTCCACGGGAAGGCGGCCGTCCACGAGCCATTCACCCTCACCCACCGTCTCGATGTAGCGGTGGTCCCTGTCGTACTCGTCCGCGATCTCCCCGACGATCTCCTCGACGATGTCCTCGATGGTGACGATGCCGGCGGTCCCTCCGTGCTCGTCCACAACGATGACCATGTGGTTGTGTGACGCACGCATCTCCTGCAGCAGGTCGAGGATCTGCTTCGTCTCGGGCACGAACAGAGGGGGACGGACGCAGCCGGACATCAGCCCGTCGGAGCGACCGGACGCGATGGGCTCGAGAAGGTCCTTCAGCAGCGCCACACCCACGATTGAATCGGGGTCGTCGTGGAAGACCGGCAAGCGGGAGAACCCGCTACGGCGGAAGAGCGGCAGCGCCTCCGCGACGGTGAGGGTGTCCTCGGCCATGGTGACGTCGACCCGCGGCACCATGATCTCCCGGGCCACCGTGTCACCGATGTCGAGGACCTCTCCGATCATGCGCTTCTCCACGTCCAGCAAGGTCCCCTGGTCGCGCACCAGCAGCCTGATCTCCTCCTCGCTGACCCCGTAGGCGCTCCCGCGGCCTCGCACGCCCCAGAGGCGCGCGACGACGTCGGTGGAGCGCCCCAGCACCCAGATCAGCGGAGCGAGCGCGGTCGCCAGAACTGACACCGGCCGGGCGACCGCCTGCGCGATGCGGATGGACCGCTCCAGCGCCAGACGCTTGGGAGCGAGCTCGCTGAAGACGAGACTCACGTAGGTGACCGCGACCGTCACCAGGAACACCGCGATCCCCGACGCTATCGGCGTGATCCAGGTGACGCCGGCGGACCCGAGCGCCTCGGCGAGCGGCTCCTCGAACGTGACGGCCGCGAGCGAGGCCGCGGTGAAGCCGCACAGCGTGATCGCGACGGAGATGGCCGACAGGAGCCGATTTGGATCGTCGAGCAGCTTGAGCGCGGCGCGCGCGCCGGTCGACCCCTTGTCGGCCGCGCTCTGAAGCGCTGTCCGGCGCGCCGACACCAGCGCCATC
>JGI24129J20441_1000492_pt1 | contig 12184 bp, 10 predicted proteins | sample BarGraNGADG00211_FD_20441 | JGI IMG/M metagenome (IMG submission 20441) | reverse complement strand
GACGACCCGTGGGCCACTGGCTCGTCTGCTCCCGCCAACGCTGGTGGCGCTGCGCCGGCCGGCCCGCAAGGCGGCTGGGGTAACGGCCCGTCATACGACGAGCCCCCCTTCTAGATCGCGGCCCGTTTTCGCGCGACCTATCAGCAAGACAAGNCNGATCAGCAAGACAAGACAGACAGAAGTTATGCCATCCCAGGGATGAAACCCTGGGCTCCTCTCAAGATTGGAGAGCACCACGATGGCCAAGCCCGTTGTGCGCAAGCCCAAGAAGAAGGCCAACCCGCTCAAAGCGGCGAAGGTCGAGAACATCGACTACAAGGACACAGCGCTCTTGCGCAAGTTCATCTCCGACCGCGGCAAGATCCGCGCTCGCCGGGTGACCGGTGTGTCCGCCCAGGAGCAGCGTCTCATCGCCACGGCCGTCAAGAACGCCCGTGAGATGGCCCTGCTGCCCTACTCCAGCTCGGCTCGCTGAGTTAGTTAACTGCTGAGCTAGTTGACTACTGAGCTAGCGGACCGAGAAGGAGAAGTTCAATGAAGGTAATTTTGACTCACGAGGTTACTGGCCTCGGCACGGCTGGTGATGTGGTCGACGTCAAAGACGGCTACGCCCGCAACTTCTTGCTGCGTAGAGGTCTGGCCACCGGCTGGACCAAGGGTGTCGAGAAGCAGGTTGCGGCAATCCAGAAGGGCCGCGAGGTCCGAGAGGTCAAGTCCCTGGACGAGGCAAAGGGTCTCAGGGGCCAGCTCGAAGCCAAGGCGGTCAAGGTTGTCGCCAAGGCGGGCAAGTCCGGTCGCCTCTTCGGCGCCGTGACCCAGGGTGACGTCGCCGACGCCGTCAAGGCATCAGGTGGCCCCCAGCTCGACCGTCGCAGGATCGAGCTCTCCAGCCCGATCAAGGCGGTCGGCTCGTTCGAGGCTCTCGTGCGGCTGCACCCCGAGGTGCAGGCCACGATCAAGCTGGACGTTGTCGCCGGCTGACACTGCACATCGCATGACGCCAAGGGGCGCAGATCCTTATAGGGATCCGCGGCCCCTTGGCGTGTCCGGCAATACGTTCAAGTCGGCATGAGCCCGGGGTTCACCCCATACGCTGAGGTGAACGACGTGGAAGGTCTAGGCATGCGCATCGGGTTGGTTGGAGTCGGCCGGATCGGGGCATTCCATGCCGCGACACTGAAGGCGCTGGACCGCGTCGAACAGGTCGTCGTCACCGATACCGACGCTGCGCGAGCACAGTCCGTCGCCGAGGAGCTCGGTCTCGAAGCCGTCGCCAACGTCGAGACACTTCTCGGGTCAAGTGTGGACGGCGTCGTCATCTGCGCACCCACCAGCGCGCACGCCGAGCTGATCGGGCGTGCCCAGGGCGCTGGGCTCATCACGTTCTGTGAGAAGCCCGTCGCCTCGGATCTGTCGGGCACCCGATTGATCGCCGCACGCGTGGCCGACGGGATGGTGCCGGTCCACATCGGCTTCCAGCGTCGCTTCGACGCTGGATTTCTGGCCGCCCGTGACGCGGTCACCAGCGGCAGCCTCGGCTGGATCCACACGATTCGGGCCAACACCAGTGATGCCGCGCCCCCCCATGCGTCGTACCTCCCGACCTCGGGCGGTTTCTTCCGCGACTGCAGCATCCATGACTTCGACGCGGTGCGCTTCGTCACGGGCCACGAGGTCGTCAGCGTCTACGCCGTGGGAGAGAACCGCGGGGAGGCATTCTTCGCCGAGTCCGGCGACTTCGACTCCGCGGCCGCAGTGCTCACGTTGGACGACGGCACCATCGCGCTCATCTCCGGCTCGCGCTACAACGCCCGCGGTTACGACGTGCGGCTGGAAGCGTTGGGCAGCGAGGACTCCGTCTGTGTCGGCATGGACGACCGGCTGCCACTGCGCTCGCTCGAAGGGGGCGTCGCGTTCCCGAACGGCAAGCCGTACGCAAATTTCATGGAGCGGTTCCGCCAGGCCTATGTCGATGAGATGGTCGCGTTCACAGAGCTGGTCGCGGGTCGGATCGAGACGCCGTGCTCGGTCCAGGACGGACTTCGGGCTTTTCTGATTGCCGAGGCGTGCGCCCTGTCGCGACGTGAGGGCCGCCCGGTGCGCATGGACGAGCTGGGCCCATGACGTCGCTCATGGACCGCGTTGCCGGGGCTCCCATCTCGTGGGGTGTGTGCGAGGTCCCTGGCTGGGGCTGGCAGCTCGACCCTGCGACAGTGCTGTCGCAGATGCGGGAGGTTGGCTTGGTCGCAACCGAGTTCGGACCTGAGGGCTTCCTGCCTGATGATCCACGGCTCAAGGCAAGAACCCTGGCGGATATTGGATTACGGGCCGTGGGCGGTTTCGTCCCTGTCGTGCTTCACGATGCGACCCACGATCCGGTCCCCGAGATCGAGAAAGCCCTCGAGGGATTTGTGGCGGCCGGCGCACGAACTCTGGTCCTGGCTGCTGCGACCGGGACCGACGGCTATGACGTACGGCCGGTCCTTGACGAGGCCGGCTGGCAGACATTGCTCACCCACCTCGACCGGCTCGACCGGCTCGCCGGCCAGAGCGGGATCACCGCGACGTTGCACCCGCATGTAGGCACGATGGTCGAGACGACAGGCGATGTCGAGCGTGTGCTTGCCGGCAGCCGGATCGGGCTGTGTCTGGACACGGGGCACTTGCTCATCGGTGGTTCCGACCCGGTGGCCCTCGCGGTCGGACACGCGAGACGGATCCGTCATACGCATCTCAAGGATGTGGATGTGTCGTTGGCGAGACGGGTGCAGTCTGGTGCTGTGACGTACACCGAGGCGGTTCGTCAGGGCATGTATCGCCCGCTGGGTCAGGGCGACGTGGACATTGCCGCGATCGTCGGCTCGCTGGAGGGCGCTGGGTATGACGGGTGGTACGTCCTTGAGCAGGACACCATCCTGTCCGGACCTCCAGCTGCCGGCGAGCTCGGCCCGATCGCCGACGTGAGGGCCAGCCTCGAGCACCTGCGCGCCATTGCCCGGAGCACCGCATGAGCGACGACGTGCTCCCGTTCGACCTGCTCACGATCGGGCGGGTCGGCGTCGACCTCTATCCGCTGCAGTCGGGCACACCTCTGCAGGACGTCACGACGTTTGGCAAGTTCCTCGGTGGCAGCCCGACGAATGTTGCCGTGGCCGCCGCGCGGCACGGGCGGCGCACGGCGGTCATCACCCGCACCGGCGGGGATCCCTTTGGCACGTTCGTCCACCAGGCTCTGCGGGACCTCGGGGTGGATGACCGTTACGTGTCGCCGGTCGCCGGGCTGCCCACGCCGATCACCTTCTGCGAGATCTTCCCGCCTGACAGCTTCCCGCTGTACTTCTACCGCTACCCGGTGGCCCCTGACCTACAGATCCTGGCCTCGGAGATCGATCTGGACGCTGTGCGCTCTGCCTCGGTCTACTGGTCCACGGTGACCGGGCTGTCGGCCGAGCCGAGCCGCGGCGCGCACTTCGCCGCATGGGAGGCCCGGGGCCGGGCACCGCTCACCATCCTCGATCTTGACTACCGGCCGATGTTCTGGCACGACCCCGGCGAGGCCCGCACACAGGTTGATCGAGCGTTGTCGATGGTGACCGTTGCTGTCGGAAATCGTGAGGAGTGTGAGGTGGCGGTGGGCGAGAGCGATCCTGACCGTGCGGCAGAGGCGTTGCTGGACAAGGGGATCGAGCTCGCAGTCGTCAAGCAGGGTCCCAGAGGCGTGCTGGCCAGAACCCGCGACGAGCGAGTCGAGGTTGAGCCGTTTCCGGTCGAGGTGGTCAACGGTCTTGGCGCTGGTGACGCTTTTGGTGGCGCGCTCTGTCATGGGCTGTTGGCGGGCTGGCCCCTCGAACGGGTCGTGAAGTTTGCCAGCGTTGCCGGGGCGATCGTCGCCTCGCGGCTGGAGTGCTCGACCGCTATGCCCACCGACCGCGAGGTCGAACAGCTGATGAGCCAACATCAGCTACCCGGTAGTGAAGCAACGGCCACTGTCGACGTGGCTGCCGAGTTGGTACACGGAGGTGCGTCATGAATACGTGGTTTCGCAAGGCAGGTTCGGCGGGCCGGGACGGTTTCGATGTGGCTATCGGGCCGCGGGAGGCGGGCTGGCAACACACCGGCCTCTACGTCGTGACTCTCGCACCCGGTGAGTCGCGTCGCATCACCGGAGGGGAGTTTGAGTGGCTGGTTCTGCCACTGTCCGGACAGGTCCGGGTCGAGTGCGCCGGCAAGCTGATCTTCCTGGTCGGCCGCGAAGGGCCCTTCGCAGGACCCACCGACTACGCCTACGTGCCGGTGTCGTCCAGGTTCACCATCACCAGCACTTCCGGTGGGCGGATCGCGCTGCCGCATGCCAAGGCGTCAACGTCGTTGCCCTTCAGGCGAATCCCCGCCGAGGAGACGGTCGTTGAGCTGCGTGGCGCCGGGCACTGTTCACGCCAGATCAACAAATTCGGGACTCCATCGGTGCTCAACGCTGACTCGATCATCGCGTGCGAGGTGCTGACGCCGGCGGGCAACTGGTCGTCCTATCCGCCGCACAAGCATGACGAGCACCTCCAGGACCGCGAGAGCGTCCTGGAGGAGATCTACTACTTCGAGATGCGCTCCGACGGTGATGCGCCGACTTCGGCCAAACCCTTTGGCTACCAACGGGTTTATGGCACCTGGGACCGACCGATCAGCGTCATGGCCGAGGTCCACAGCGGTGATGTCGTGCTGGTGCCGCATGGCTGGCACGGGCCCTCGATGGCGCCGCCCGGATATGACATGTACTACCTCAACGTCATGGCGGGCCCGGGCGCACAACGCGAGTGGCTGATCAGTGAAGACCCCGATCATGCCTGGGTGAGCAAGTCGTGGGCCTCACAGAAGGTTGACCCTCGGCTGCCCTTCGGCGGGCGCGGGTGAGCCATACGATCCGCCTGACGGTTGCCCAGGCCGTCGTGAGGTTTCTCGCGTGCCAGTACTCCGAGCGCGACGGGGTCCGGCAACGGCTGATCGAAGGCTGCTTGGGGATCTTCGGGCATGGCAACATCGCAGGGCTCGGTCAAGCGCTGATGCAGGCGGAGCTCGAGGGTGGCGAGGAAGCCGAAGTTGGTCACGATGCTCTGCGGTTCTTCCCGTGCCGCAACGAGCAAGCCATGGTCCACACGGCAGTCGGCTTCTCACGGATGCGGAACCGGCTACAGACATTGGCTTGCACGACGTCCGTCGGTCCGGGCGCGACCAACATGGTCACCGGTGCTGCCCTCGCGACGATCAACCGGATCCCGGTGCTACTGCTGCCCGGTGACGTTTTCGCGACCCGAGCCAGCGGCGCGGTCCTGCAACAGCTGGAGTCCCCGCGCGGCCACGACATCTCGGTCAACGACACATTGCGCCCGGTGTCGGTCTTCTTCGATCGGGTATGGCGACCCGAGCAGCTGACGTCCGTGCTGTTCGGCGCGATGCGGGCACTGACCGACCCAGCGAACACCGGTGCGGTCACCATTGCCCTGCCACAAGACGTCCAGGTCGAGGCGTGGGACTGGCCGGTCGAGCTGTTCGACGCCAGGGTCTGGCACGTCGCCAGACCCCTGCCCGAAGCGGCCGTCCTGCGGGAGGCTGTGACGGCAATCCGGGCATCGGAGCGCCCGCTGGTCGTCGCGGGTGGCGGTGTTGCCTACTCCGAGGCCACGGAGGCGCTACGCCAATTCGTGGAGGCCTCGGGTATTCCCCTGGCCGAGACGCAGGCGGGCAAGGGGTCGTTGGCATGGGACCATCCTCAGTCTGTGGGGGCGATCGGAGCGACCGGCAGCACCGCTGCCAACGCGTTGGCCGCCGAGGCTGATCTCGTGGTCGGCATCGGCACCCGCTGGAGCGACTTCACGACCGCATCCATGAGCGCCTTCGCGCATCCGGGGGTCCGCTTTGTCAACGTCAATGTGGCGGCTCTCGACGGGCACAAACTGTCCGGCCTGTCTGTAGTTGCCGATGCCCGGGAAGCGTTGCAGGCATTGACAACCGGCCTCGCCGGATGGCGAACGGACCCGGCATACACGCGGCGGGCGAGCGACTTGGCCAATGAGTGGGACGGTGCNGTCGCGGCGGCGTACGACCTGGGAGGCGATCTGGACGCGGCACCACGCCAGAGCCAGGTGATCGGCGCGGTCAACGACCTGTCCGGTCCGCGTGACGTGGTGGTGTGTGCCGCAGGCTCGATGCCGGGCGACCTGCACAAGATGTGGCGGACACGTGACATCAAGGGTTATCAGGTGGAGTACGGCTACTCGTGCATGGGCTATGAGATCGCCGGTGGACTCGGGGTCAAGATGGCCGCCCCCGACCGCGAGGTCATTGTCATGGTGGGAGACGGGTCGTACCTGATGATGGCCCAGGAGCTCGTCACCGCTCTGCAGGAGAGCCTCAAGCTCGTCGTGGTCCTGGTGGAGAACCATGGTTTCGCGTCCATCGGTGCGCTGTCCGAAACCGTTGGCACGCCACAGTTCGGCACCAGCTATCGCTACCGCAGCGACACCGGTCGCCTCGACGGGGACATCCTGCCNATTGACCTGGCTGCCAATGCTGCGAGCCTCGGCGCGCACGTCCTCCATGCCGACACCTTGGGCGAGTTCAGGGAGTGCATGAACCGGGCGTTGGCGTCGACCCGGACGACCGTGGTCCACGTCGAGTGCGATCTGGCAACGGGCTCTCCGCCGAGCCGGTCGTGGTGGGACGTTCCTGTCGCCGAGGTCTCCACCCTTCCGGTCACGCGCGCGGCCCGGACGGCATACGAGCAGGAAAAGGCCCGCCAGCGCGGACACCTGCGCCCCTTTGCTCAGTTCAGGCCGCTCCCGGGCTCGATTCCGGAGCCGAAAAGCGGTCACAACTGAGCAAACCGGCCTGAACTGAGCAAAAGGTGTCAGCGGGTGGCGCCGGTGATCAGCCAGGCGTCCCCGCGGGCCCGCCAACCGAGGGCGATGCCGCGCATCGACATGAAGACGACGAACGTCAACCAGAGCACGGTCAGCGCATGTCCCTGTGCGGCAACGAGATCCGGGCCGGAAAGCAAGGACTCCGCCGCAGATCGGACCGCCAGGATGAGCGGCAGATAGAGCACGAGGATCCCGACCTGGGCTAACGCGAGCCACCGGCCGTCACCGGCTCCGATGAGCACTCCGTCCAACACGAACACGAGGCCGGAGATCGGCTGGGCGAGCGCGACCACGATCAGGGCGGCGGCAAGCGCGGACCGCACGGCCGGGTCGGAGGTGAAGAGGGTCGGCAGCAGCGAATGTGTTGCCAGCACGAGGATTCCGAGCACCCCGCCGCCGATGACACCCCACCACAGCATGGTGCGGGTGGCGGCGCGGGCTCCAACGACGTCGCCGGCTCCCAAGGCTTTGCCGGTCATCGCCTGACCGGCAATCGCCAGCGCGTCGAGGGCGAAGGCAAGGAAGCTCCAGACCGTCGCGGACACCTGGTAGGCGGCCAACGGCACATCCCCCATTCCCGCGGCGACCCAGATCGTCACGAGCAGGACGAACCGAAGCGCCAGCGTCCGGACGAGCAGGGGCACTCCGTCACGAGCCGCCCTCAGCACTCGGGCGGGGTGTGGGCGCAGGCTCGCTCCAAGACTCCTCGCCTTCCGGGTCACCACGATGACGAGGGCGGCCGCCATACCGGACTGCGCGAGAACGGTCCCCCACGCGGAACCCGCGATGCCCATGTGCAGGCCGTAGACGAACAACAGATTGAGTGCGATGTTGGCGCTGAAGCCCACCACGGAGGCGACCAAAGGCGTTCTGGTGTCTTGCAGTCCGCGCAGAACTCCAGTCACGGCGAGGACGACCAGCATCGACGGTATGCCGATCGCGGACACCCGCAGATAGGTCACCGCCTGCGTCAGCGCGGCCGGGGATGCGCCGAACAGGGCGCACAACGGCGCGGCGTAGATGGCGACCCCAGCCCCGGTCACGATGCCGATCGCGACGGCTAGCCACATCCCGTCGACGCCCGCGCCGACAGCGCCGCGCTCCGATCCGGCGCCCACTTGTCGGGCCACGATCGACGTGGTCCCGTAGGCCAGGAAGACGAAGACGTTGGCGGCGGTGATGAGTGCGGCGCTGGCGACACCGAGCCCGGCCAGCTGGGTGGTGCCCAGGTGCCCGATGATCGCCGAGTCGGCCAACAGGAACAGGGGCTCGGCCACGAGGGCCAGAAACGCCGGAACAGCCAGGCGCACAATCTCGTGCCGCTGGTCGCCAGAATCGTGTGGCAGGTTGCCGGGTTCGTCCGACACGTTCCGATTGCGGTTCACCCTCGCAGGGTAGGCGGCGCAGGAATGTCCGAAGCCGTGCGCCAGTTGTCTATCTGGTGGACAGTTGTTGCTGATGGCTGTGGCCGAGTCGGAGGGATGCCCCGTGAGCGTCGTTGATTTCGTGGGACCGTTGGTCCGGGCAGGTCTGGGTGCCGACGCCCCCGTTCGGGTGCGGTGTTGGGACGGTAGCGAGCTCGGTCCGCCCGACGCCCCGGTGCAGCTGACGTTCACCAGCCCACGAGGCTTACGTCGAATGTTGTGGGCCCCCAACCAGCTCGGTTTCGCCCGCGCATACGTCTCCGGCGACGTGCTGATCGATGGTGACCTTATGGAGGGTCTGTCGGCACTGGAACGGATTGCCGATCCCGAGCTCGGCCCGGGCGTGGTGATCGACATGGCGATGCGTCGGGCGTTGGTCATGGCGGCGCTGCGTCTGGGCGTCGTGGGTCCGCCTCCACGACCTCCGCAGGAGGAGGCAAGACTTGGCGGGCTGCGCCATTCAAGGAGTCGCGACGCGCAGGCCATCGCTCACCACTACGACGTCGGGAATGAGTTCTACGAGCTCGTGCTCGGGCCGTCGATGACCTACTCGTGCGCCTACTTCGAGAGGGAGCACCGACCTGTATCCGGTGCCGCCCCGGGTCCCTCTTTTGGTCTGGAGGAGGCCCAGCAGGCCAAGAACGACCTCGTCGCACGCAAGCTCGGCCTCAAACCGGGGATGCGTGTCCTCGATGTGGGTTGCGGCTGGGGAGCCTTCGTCTGCAACGCTGCTCGCAACTATGGGGTTGAGGCCATCGGCATCACGCTGTCGCAGGAACAGGCTGACCACGCCCGGCGCCGGGCCGTCGATGAGGGTGTTGGCGATCGAGTCGAGATCCGGGTCCAGGACTACCGCGATGTCCACGGCGGGCCGTTCGACGCGATCGCGAGCATCGGCATGGCAGAGCACGTCGGTCGGGCGATGCTGCCGACGTACTCGGCGGAGCTGTTCGGCCTGCTGCGCCCCGGCGGTCGACTGCTCAACCACGCGATCTCCCGACGTCCCGGAGAGCTCGGACGCTTCTCGCGAACATCGTTCATCGATCGCTACGTCTTCCCCGACGGGGAGCTCCAGCCGATGGCGGCGATGGTCGAGGCGCTGGAGGATGCCGGCTTCGAGGTGCGCGACGTCGAGTCCCTGCGTGAGCACTACGCGCTGACCTTGCGCGCGTGGGTGGCGAACCTGGAGGCCAACTGGGACCGGGCCGTCCAGATCACCAGCGCCGGCCGGGCGAGGGTGTGGCGGTTGTACATGGCCGGCTCGGCGCTGGCATTCGAGGCCAACCGGATCGGGGTGAACCAGGTCCTGGCGGTGCGCCCCGACGCCCGCGGTGTCAGCGGCATGCCGCGCTCGCGAGCTTCGCTTCTCGCACCGGTCGTCACCCCAGGTTCTTGAGCGCTTCCCTCCTCGACAGCGGTGAGAGCCGGGTGTCGAGTTGGTCGACGCTGCGGCGAACCCAGTCCGCTGCACTGGTGCCTGAGTGGGCGTACTGGCGCAGCGACCAGCCGATGGCCTTGCGGATGAAGAACTCCCGGTCGGCCAGGTTGGGCGTGATGCAGTCGAGGAGGAGCTGACGGTCGGTCTCGCCCTTGCTCGAGAGCTGGCTGAGGATGGCGGCCCGACGCACCCACATGTTGTCGGCGGTCGCCCATGCGCGCATCCGTGCGGCCTCGGTCTCGGGGTGCGCTCGCAGAGCTGCGCGGACCCGGCGCGCGGCGATCTCGTCAACGAAGTCCCACCAGGCGCCCGTCTCGATCAGATGGCGGTACAAGGGCATGGCCAAGCGGTCCTGGGCCCACGCGCGATACAGACGGTGCCCGGAGATGGCCAGCGCGGCATAGCGCTCCTCGCGGAACTGTGCGCCATCCCAGAGACTGCGGATCGTCGCCTCCCACTCGTCGCGCTCAACCAGCAGGTATGCCGGGTCGGCCAGGAGGGGTCGCAGCGTGGCCTTGAGGTGAGGTGAGGTGATGCCACGAAAGGGCATGGTGGACTTCATGTAGGCCTGCTGGCCCTCCGCCCGGTCGGGATCGCCGGCAGCCCCTCGAGCGCACGGCATACGACATCGACCAGGTCACCTTGAGCGCTCCGCATCGGCTCAGGTCTGGGCCGCTCTGGAGCTGACCGCATCCTTGGTGGTGCAGTTGGGACGACGCGCCCAAAGAATCTTTTGTCCACATGGGTGTGGATCATGTGTGTGCAGGCCAGCCGCGCGCGGCGTGGTGTCGATCGCGAAACTCGTAGGGTTCTCCCCAGGCTGTGCACATGCTGCGACGGCGTGGTGCACAGGTTGTCCCCAGGATGTGCACAAGCCTTGGTTGAGCCGACGGGTCAGCGGTCATACCGTGACCCATTGACACCGAACTACTGCGCGGGCGATGGCCGCTGGTGGTCGTTCGTTGGGTCTGTCAGACCCGAGTGGTGTGCTGTCAGCAGTCTGGTTGCAGGGTCGGTTTCGAAGGGGCGCGCGTGTCGATCACGAAGCTGAACGTCGAGTCGTATTCCGGGCGTGGGCAGAGCTCCTACGACTCAGACGAAGGCATGCTTCCACCTCAGGACATCCATGCTGAGCAGAGCGTCATCGGCGGCATGCTGTTGTCCAAGGACGCGATCGCTGACTGCGTCGAGGTGCTCAAGGGTGTCGACTTCTACCGCCCTGCGCACGAGCAGATCTATGACGCGATCCTGGACCTTTTCAGCCGTGGCGAGCCGGCCGACGCCATCACGGTCTCGGATGAGCTGACCAAGCGTGGCGACCTGGTGCGCGTGGGCGGCCAGGCCTATCTGCACCAGCTGATCTCTTCAGTGCCGACGGCAGCAAACGCTGGCTACTACGCGCAGATCGTGGCCGAGCGTGCGGTCCTGCGGCGGCTCGTCGATGCCGGCACAAAGATCGTCCAGATGGGCTACAGCAAAAACGGCGGAGACGTCGTCGACATCGTCAACGCCGCTCAGGCCGAGATCTACGCCGTGGCGGACAAGCGTGGCGGAGATGACTACGCGGTCCTCGGCGATGTGCTTGAGGCGACGGTCGACGAGATCGAGGCCGCCTCGGGCAAGTCCGGTGAGATGACCGGAGTCCCCACGGGGTTCACCGACTTTGACAACCTGACCAACGGCCTTCACCCCGGGCAGATGATCGTCGTGGCGGCGAGGCCGGCTGTCGGGAAGGCACTGGCACTGGACACGCCGCTTCCCACACCCTCGGGCTGGACCACGATGGGTGAGGTTGCGGTTGGCGAGCTTGTTCTCGGCGGCGATGGACGTCCGACCATGGTGACCCGAGCAACAGAGGTGATGACGGGTCGCCCGTGCTTCGAGGTCGAGTTCTCCGACGGCGCGGTGATCGTCGCCGATGCAGAGCACCAGTGGCTGGTCTGCGTCGACTGGAACCGGATCGTCCGGACAACCGCTCAGATACTCGTTCTTCTCGCTGAAGGGCGGGGTGTGTCCATCGATCGCAACCCCTCCGCAGAGGCGTCGGAGATCGGGCCTGCCGCGATCGGGGTGGCGCAATGGAAGCTGGTCGTTGTTCGTCCGGTCGACTCGGTCCCGGTGCGTTGCATTGAGGTCGATAACGAGACCCACCTTTACCTTGCAGGTGAGTCCTTGATTCCCACGCACAACTCGACGTGGGGTTTGGACATCGCACGGTCGGCGGCGATCAAGCACAAGATGGCCACCGTGCTCTTCAGCCTCGAGATGAGTCGCACCGAGATCACGATGCGACTGCTGTCGGCCGANGCGTCCATCCAGCTGCAGAACATGCGCAAGGGCACGATGCGCGACGAGGACTGGACCAGGTTGGCGCGGACTATGGCCGAGGTCTCCGATGCGCCACTGTT
>JGI24129J20441_1000491_pt1 | contig 12187 bp, 14 predicted proteins | sample BarGraNGADG00211_FD_20441 | JGI IMG/M metagenome (IMG submission 20441) | reverse complement strand
TTGAGATGTCGAACGATACACGGCTGGCGAAGGTTTACGTTTCGAGTCTGTCGAATGACGAGAGTCGTCAGAAGGCTCTCATGGCTGCCCTGTCCAGAGCATCGGGCAAGTTCCAGCAGAGGCTTGCGGCTGACGTCTCGATGCGCTTCACGCCCCTCCTTTCGTTCCATTTCGATCAAGGGTTCGTGAAGGGAACTCAGGTTGTCGAACTGCTCACTGAGCTCGAGAAGAACGAGAAGAAGGATCCCGCGGATTCATGAGCGAAGTTGACCTCGACGTCATTGCATCGAGGATTCGCGATGCGAGTGATGTCTTTCTTTTCACCCACGAGTTTGCAGATGGTGATGCTCTGGGTTCCATGGTGGCGCTCACACTGTATCTGCAGGCCATGGGCAAGAGTGTTCATGCGTTTGTCCCTGGCAAGATCCAGAGTGTCTACCGGTTTCTGGCTACGGATGAGCTGCTGAACACTATGTCCGCCGCCCAGGCTACGGCTCACATTAGTGTCGCACATGTGACATGCATCAGCGCAGACGCGGCCGATGTCGATCGTCTGGGTGAGTGGAAACCTCTGTTTCTCTCTGGGGCGGAGCGCCTGGTGATTGATCACCATGACACGAATGCAGGTTTTGGTGAGGTGTTCGCCATCAACGGTTCAGCCAGCTCGTGCTGTGAGATTCTTTTCGACTTGTTCAATGTCATCAACCCCCGCCTCATCGACGCAAGGATTGCCTCCGCTCTGTATAGCGGTCTGGTTGCGGACACCGGGTCATTCCAGTACGCCAATACCAAGGCTCTCTCCCTGGTGCACGGAGCTCAGCTCATCGAACTGGGGGCGTTGCCCGACGAGATCTCTCGTAGCATCTACGAATCCAAGCCATACGGAAGCCTGAGGCTCATGGCTGCTTCTGTAGTAGCTTCGCGTTTGATGTACCGCGGGCAGGTGGTCGTATCTTACGTGACCCGGAACATGCTTGCTGATTCAGGCGCGCTGGACGAGGACACGGAAGGGATCACGGACGAGTTGCGGCGAATTGCTGAAACAAAGGTGGTCGTCCTCTTCAAAGAGGCATCAGATGGCTCAATCAAGGTAAGCCTCCGCGGGAAGTACGGGTTCGACGTCAAGCGGATAGCAACCAAGTTCGGCGGGGGAGGTCACCTGCTCGCCGCCGGCTGCACCATCAGGAGCGAGCTCGGCGAAGCCGAAGTGCGCATCCTCGCCGAGCTGGACAGATATCTAGGGCCTTCCAGAATCTGAAACTTGTGCTGATGTCGTAGACTACCGGCACGTGGTACATGGTATCGCCGGTCAGCAACTTGATGATTGCGAGTGCAGAAATAAGCCCAGGCACGAACCAGAACCAGCCGGCCACGAACCTGATCAGTGGGATGCGGCCGAGAATTGCGAGAATGACTTCCAGGATCAGTACGACGAGTCCTTGCGCCAGATGCAGGCGGAAGAACGCGTTCTTCTTATTGGCAAGAAGCGGGATGATCCAGAGGATACCCAGATAGCACAGTATTCCAAAGACTAGATCGTTGTTGACAGTTCCATTTGTCTGTTGCTCCACGGTCGTCCACACCCACACTAGGATATCAGCATGGTAGGTGATGCCGATGCTGTGTCAAGGATTTGTGGTGTTGATGAGCGCTGAGGTCGGGCAGGGATTCAGATACTCCTGGATGCCGCACGCATGACAACCCGTCTCACGGCATGTGGGGAGACGTTCGCCCTTCTCTGCGGACAGGTATTCCTCGCGGAGGAAGTCTGTCGAGACTCCCGCATCGATGACCTGCCACGGCAGCTCGCTCTTCAAAGGAATACTGCGATACAGGAAGTCGGCGGGGTCGAGGCCTGAGGTGGCGATGGCCTGTTGCCACACGTTGAACGTGAAAGATTCGCGCCAGGCATCGAATTTGGCCCCGTTTTTCCAGGCGGTCTCGATGACTGTACTGACTCTGCGGTCGCCGCGGCTGAGGAATCCCTCGAGGAACGCGATGCGTGGATCGCCAAAGTCAATATGAAGCTTTCCCTTGAAGGTCCTAAAGCTCTTGCGGAGGTGATCGATCTTGGCATCGTAAGACTCAGGCGTATCCTGGGCGCACCATTGAAAAGGAGTATCGGGGCGAGGCACGAACGGATTGATGCTGAGATTGATGGCGATGTCCCTGCGGAAACCCTTGCCAAAGGTGTAGATGCGGCCCACCAGGTCGACCATGGCATCGAGATCCTGCTCCGTCTCGGTCGGAAGGCCGAACATGAAGTAGAACTTGACGAGATGCCAGCCTTTCCCAAAAACGGTCCGCAGCGTTTCAAAGATCGATTCTTCGGTGATGTTCTTGTTGATGACATCGCGGAGGCGCTGGCTGCCGGCTTCGATGGCAAATGTCAACGAGCCTTCGCGTGTCTGCTTGATCTCGTCTGCGAGATAGCCCGGGAAGTTCTCCATGCGGAGTGAGGGGAACGAAATGGATACCTTGTGCTCTTCTCTGTACGCGCACACGAGCCGGACCAGCCCGGGCAGATCACTGTAGTCGGTGCTGCTCAGAGACAGCAATCCAACTTCTTCGTAGCCGGTGTTGGCGACGAGTTGCTCGAGCTGCTTCTGGATAGATGCCAGCGATCGCTCTCGGGTGGGGCGATAAGAGATGCCGGCCTCGCAGAAGCGACAGCCTCGCACACACCCACGGAACAGTTCGATGACGCCCCGGTCATGGACGAGTTCGCGATATGGGACAATCGGGGCGACTGGAGCAAATACATCGTCGAGGCTCTCGACAATCCGCCTGCGCACGGTCGCGGGGACTCCCGACGAGAGGGATTCGGCGACAACGTACGGTGCACCTTCGAGGGCTGGGCGTGTCTTGTACAGGGATGGGACATAAACGCCCTCGACATTGCGCACCAGTGTTTCCAGCGCATCGTGACGACTTGCTCCGGCTGCGCGCGACGCGGCAAGGTTCCGCAGAATTTCTGGAAAGAGGTCTTCGCCATCACCGATACCGAATGCATCCACGAACGCAGACATGGGTTCGGGGTTGAACGTGCAACTGCCACCTGCAATGACTATTGGCCACTCACTCCGGTCTTCCGACCGCACGGGGAGCCTGGCCAGGTCAAGCATGTTGAGCAGGTTCGTATAAACGAGTTCTGTACCGAGACTGAAGGCAATGACGTCGAACGAACCCAGCGGCTGGCGACTTTCGAGAGAGAACAAGGGAACCTCGTGCTCTCTGAGCCATGCCTCGAGATCGTGGAACGGGGCGAACACGCGTTCTACAACGACGTTGTCGATGGTGTTGAGAAGGTGATAGAGGATCTGAATGCCGTGCGACGACATGCCGACCTCGTAGAGGTCCGGGTAGCTGAGCGCGACGCGAAAGCGATCCTCCCAGTCCTTATGGACGGCGTTGAGCTCGTTTCCTGCGTATCGCGAAGGGCCTTCGAAACGTTCGAGAGAGTGCATGTCCATGTTAGAACCTCAGTTCGTCGCGAACACGATAGACGCTGACGACGATGGAAGCGGCCGTAACCTGCATGAACAGAGACGATCCGCCATAGCTGATAAACGGCAGGGGGATGCCGGTAACGGGAGAAAGCCCGATGGTCATGCCCATGTTCACGGCGGCTTGGAGAAACCACATGGCTCCTATGCCCACGACGATATAGCGGGCAAAGTCGTCAGTCAGCGATCGAAAGACGAGGAACGTTGACCAGAGGAGCATGATGAAGAGGAGAACCAGCAGCGCACTGCCGGCGAATCCAAACAGCTCTCCGACGAGAGAGAAGACGAAATCTGCATACTGTACAGGCACAAACGAGAGAGGGGCCTGAGTGCTTCCTGTGATGCCACGTCCCCACATCCCGCCGGATCCAGTGGCTACGATGGACTGGATGACGTTGTAGCCGTCGCCGAGGGGGTCTGCCTGTGGATTCAGGAAGGTCTCGATCCGTGTACGCTGATATGGCCTGAGGCCAAGCCACACACCGCCTGCCACAAGTGCCAGAACAAGCCCCAGAACCAGGAGCTGGCGGCCGCTGAGCCGGAAATGAACCAGCATGACGACGGAGATCCCGAGCAGCAGGCTCGCGGACCCCAAGTCTGGTTCCTTCTCGACGAGAAGAACAGATGGCAAGACGGCGGCAATAACAAGGAGGATCTTCAGGCCTACATTGAGCCTTTTCTGGGGCAACGTCAGGATCAACGCGACAACAAGGATGATCACCAGCTTCTGTATCTCACTCGGCTGAAAACCAAGTGACCCCACGATGGGGATCCATCGTCGTGAACCGTACATACCGGTTCCGATGAACAGCACTGCCATCAGCAGTCCCGTCTGTACGACGTACACCGGGATCGCGAGATACCGGAAAACCCGGTAGTTCACGAATTGCAGCATGACTGCTACGATCAGACTGAGGGTAAGCAGCAGGAGCGTCTTCTGGAAATAGGAGTAGTAACTCCCGAAGTGCCCCAGTGTGTACCGCTCGGCAAGGCTCGCGACATAGAACGTCGCCAAGCTGAACCCGATGAGGAGCAGAACGCTCATGATGAAGAACAGCGGCAGGCGATGTGACTTCACGGGGTGTCTCTACTCCAGAAAGCGTGTTTCGACATTCAGCCGGCCCTGGGTGGCGCTCGCCACGTAGTAATGACTGCGAATGCCTGCTGGGGCCAAGTGAAGGATAGCACTCGCGCTGCCGACGGAAAGTGAAGCGCCACCGGTGACCTCGAGGCACGTAATGACTGCACCCTGGATTCCCTTGGTGCCGGCCAGGACGGTTCCCCTGATAGCGCCGAATACAAAACACGAACGCATCGTCTCGACGCGGGAGCCCTCGAGAACGGAGCCGACCACAACGACGTCCTTTGTCGTCTGAATGACTTCGCCTCTGATCAGGTCATGAGTGATGATCAAGGCTGTCTCAGACGGAGGGGCATCCTTCTTCGATTCCCGTATGCGGTAATTGGTGATGCCGAGGTTGTCGCCCACGACCTTCCGCAGATCCTTTTCCAGCTTGGCCAGTGTCTTGAGGCCGCATGCCCGGTTCTGAAGGTCGACCTGGAGCTTGAGCTGAGGAAGGATCTGATGCTGGGCGGCCGCTTGGACGACGAGGACGTGCGAGGCTTCCTTCCACGTTGCCTTGGGGTTGACGAGAGCCAGGATTTCGGTTTGGTTTCCCTTGAACACGACGGTGTTTGTTGGACTAGTTGCTGCCATTTTTCCCTCCGTACAGATCAAAGTACTGCTGCAACATGCCGTGAACGAGTGGAGCCATCATGGTACTGCGCTCATAGGGCGAGTTCTCGAACATGAGAAGGACCGCTATCTGGGGATTGTCCATCGGTGCGAATGCTAGCACCCACGTATGGTACAGATTCACTGTACCGGTTTCGGCCGTGCCGGTCTTTGCGCAAATTTCGATGTTCCCGACTTGAATGCGTGTCATTCCGCCGGTCTTCGAAACGAGATTGAGGCCCTTCTTCACGATCGCCAGTGTGGCGGTGCTTACGCCTAGCGTGTCCTGAACGACGGGCGTCGTTTTCGTCTCTGCTTTGGTGACGGGGTCGACCGAAGCCTTCAGGAAGTGAGGGCGCCAAAGGGTCCCGTTCATCGCGATCGAACTGAAGATGGAGATGTTGCGTATGGGCGTTTCCAGCACGTATCCCTGGCCGATGCCCATGTTCATCGTATCTCCTTCGTACCATGGTTCTTTGTACTTGCTGAGCTTCCACTTCGGTGTCGGGACGAAACCTGTCGCCTCGCCAGGAAGGTCGATGCCGGTGGGCTTGTCGATACCAAACTTGTGCGCGTAGGTGTCCATCGACTCGATGCCGGTCAGGCGGGCAACGGTGAAGAAGTAGCTGTCGCAGGAGTCGGCATAGCCCCTGTAGATATTTTCGTTTCCATGACGACCTGGCCAGATCCAACACTTGAATAGCCGTCCTCCAACCGTCAACCCTCCACCACAGTAAATGATGCTTCGGTCCGTTATGGTGTGCGTTTCCAGTCCCGCCGCTCCGGTGACGACCTTGAACGTGCTCGCCGGAGGGAACGTACCTGCAATTGCGCGGTCGAACAGAGACCCTTTGGCGGACCACGTCTTCCAATCTTGGCTGGAGATCCCGGAGATGAACTTGTTCGGATCAAACGTGGGTGCGCTTGCCTGCGCAAGGAGCTCGCCGTTGCGCGGGTCCATTATGATCGCTGCACCCTGGTTGTCTCCAAGAAGCCCCTCGCACGTCTTCTGCAGACGGGCATCGATGGTCAGGATGATACTCTTTCCAGGCACAGCAGGCTTTTCCTGCAGCGTCTTCACGGCTTTGCCGCCGGCATCCACTTCGATGAGTTTTTGACTCTTCTGGCCACGCAGCAGCGACTCGTATTGCAGCTCAACGCCGTCCTTCCCGATCGTGTCTTTCATGACATAGCCGTCAGCTTGCAGCTTCTTGAGTTCAGTGTCGGCTATTTCACCTGTATACCCGAGGACATGTGCCGCCAACGTTCCCTGGGGATACGATCTCTTGGTCGACATGACGAGTTGAATGCCGGGCAGGTCTGGTTCCTGTTCCGCAAGCTTCAATGCAACGACTTTACTGACGTTGCGAGCGACGGTGATGGGAGTGAAAGGCCCGACGCCAGCCTTCTTTACCGTGTCCTTGAGAGTCTGAAGCTTCGCGCCTGTCAGCTGGGCTACGACACCCAGTTCCTGGTCAGAGTTCTTGAGGTCGTAGGTCGTCACGACGATGTCGAACGACGGGACATCGGTTGCGAGAATAACCCCGTTCCTGTCGCGGATTTCGCCCCTTGGAGCATCCGTGCTGATGATGCGCAGACGGTTGTCTTCCGCGACTCCTGCATAGTAGGTGCCTTTGACGACCTGCAGAAAGTAAAGGCGGGCCATGATGCCCAGCAAGATCACTGTGAAGAGAACGGTGACCGCAAGGAATCGCCGGGTTTGCCGGGACCGTTGAAGCTTATCCATGATTCTGCTCGAGAGGCGAACGCCTGATCAGATAGCGGGACCCCACCAGCCCTGTGCCGGCAGCCGCGACGAAGTACCACAAGAGGGCTATGAGACTGGGAGCAGTGTTGCCCCTGGTGAAGAAGGCGAGAATGAGTGCCGTGACCGCATAGGCGCCCGTGAAGGCTACGCGAGCGAGGCTAGGCGCCAGCTGCTCGATGTAGGGCGAAGCGCCGACGACCAACAACAGCAGCAGGGCAGTGGGCAATACCTGCGACTGGCTGAAGTACGAAAGAAGGAGTGCATTGAAGAGTCCGGCAGCAACGCCAAAGGGAGTGGGATGACGCACGCTGTAGTAGAAGACGACAGCCGCCGCCACGAGGAAACTGAAGACTCCCGCGGTCGGGGTGTGCAACGCGATGCTGCAGAGCAACGCAAACACGAATGTCTCCATGGCCAGAACCCCTGCCAGGATGGCATACTGCTGTTTCGAGTTCATTTCGAGCCCTGCGTCACTAGAAGGTAGCGTGTCGCCCAGACGGCTGCAAACGGGCGTAGAACGAGGCGTGTCGCGGTGCCGGTGGTCAGCGCATCCACTCTGCCGATAGGGATATTGGGGGGAAAGGTTCCTGAGCTCCTGGAAGTGACGACGATATCACCCGATTGGAACTGGGGCAGTGGTGAGACGTACGATAGATCACAGTACTCTCCGTTGGTACCCTTGACGAGCACGTCCTCCCCGGTACGACTGTTGATGCCGGAGATGACGCACCTGCTGTCCAGCAGTGGGATCACTGTCGCATTGGACTTGAACGCGCCCCGGACTTTGCCATACACGTAGACTTGGCCGGTCGAGTCTGCGACAAATACTCCAGCGCCGTCAGCTACGCCGAGGGCCGTTCCATGGTCTATGAACACATCCATGGAGCTCATACCCAGTGCCCTTCCCGTCACCTGAACAAGGACACTCTTGACCGGCAACTGTTGTTGGACCGCCAGCTGCGCTTGCAGCCGTTTCAGTTCGTCGTGATCGCTGAGAGCGAGACGCAGGCGAGCGTCGAGATACTGGTTCTCGCTGCGGAGGGTCTCGTTCTCAGCGTAGGCGCCCCGGGAAAACAGCAGGGCATGACCATATGCGGCCACACTGTCAGTTGCTGCCGAAACAGCCCCCCCAAGAGTCCGCGCAACGCGTTGAACCCCGCTGAGCGCGAGACTCCCGACCCTGACGCCATAGGACGCCAGTCCGATGACGGTCGCCAGCGTGAGAAACAGCGCTATGAACAGCAGGCTAGTGGACCTGCGGGTAGGCTTCCGTACCGGACCGGGCATTCGTTATATCAGAACCTCGTGCAGCAAATCGTAGTTCTCGAGGACCTTGCCTGCACCCTTGGCGACACACTGCAACGGATCCTCTGCGATACTGACAAGAATACCCGTACGGGTGGAGATAAATTTGTCAAAGCCCAAGATAAGTGCGCCGCCGCCCGAAAGCATGATACCGCTGTCGATAATGTCCGCCGAGAGTTCGGGCGGGGTTAGTTCGAGTGCCGACTTGATCGTCGCGAGAATCTGCTCCAAAGGTTCCTTGAGTGCGTCGCGAATCTCCTCGCTCGTGACCTCGACCGATTTTGGCAGGCCGTTGATCAAATCTCTGCCCCGAACTTCATAGGTTCTCTCGCTTTCGAGCGGGTAGGCGGAGCCAATGGCGAGTTTGACTTCCTCGGCCGTCACATCTCCGATGAGCAAATTGTAGCGGCGGCGGATATGCGTCGCTATCGCTTCTGTCATCTCGTCACCCGCAATGCGCAGTGACCGCGATGTGACGATGCCCTTCATCGAGATGACCGCGACCTCGGCCGTACCGCCGCCAACATCGACGATCATGACTCCACGAGCATCAGAGACAGGGAGGTCGGCGCCGATGGCGGCGGCCATGGGTTCCTGGATAAGCTTTGCCTCGCGTGCGCCGGCGTTGAGGGCTGCGTCGATGACGGCCTTCATCTCAACTTGGGTGATGCCGGACGGGATTCCGACAAGCACACGTGGACGGGCGAAGAAACCTGTTCCAGAGGCCTTTCGGATGAAGTATTCAAGAAGCTTCTCGGTCACCGTGAAGTCTGCTATGACGCCGTCCCTCAGGGGACGTGTCACGGTAATCGACTGGGGCGTGCGTCCTGCCATCTTCTTGGCGTCATCTCCGACAGCAAGCACAGTGCCGGTCTTGGCATCGGTCGCCACGATGGTAGGCTCGCGGATGACGACACCCTTGTTCTTGACGTATACAACTGTGTTCGCAGTACCAAGGTCTATTGCCAGGTCTTTTGAGAAAAATGCCACGACTTACCTCCTCATATCAACATGCAGCTCAGTGCAGAGCGCATAGAAATCACTCATCGTGAAACCGATGATCGTGTCCATTGGCCCCTCAGTTCGTTCGATGAAACTTGCTGCCAGTCCCTGTACGGCGTACGCCCCAGCCTTGTCCCGATATTCGGGGTTGCTCAAGTAGGCTTGCCGCTCATTCTCACTCAGGCGTCTCATGAACACACGCGTTATGGATATTCTGGCGGCTGCCGTCCCTTCGGGCATAAGCACAGCAGCCATGGCGGTAATAACGCGGTGTTCCCGCCCTTCGAGCAACGCGAGCATATCACGGGCTTGAGCTTCGTCGAGCGGCTTTCCCAGGATTCGACCGTCACAGGCGACGACGGTGTCGGCTCCAACGACAAGCCCTGCATCCACATGATCACTTCCCGACTTTGCTTTTGCCAGTGCGTTCTGTGCTGCACAGTTCTCAGGTGCAGCGTCCAGCATGACTTCATCCACGTCAGCCTTCACGATCGAGAATGGTATACCCCAGTCGGCGAGCATGTGAGCCCTGCGTGGCGAGTCCGAGGCCAGGTAAAGGTTCATACGAGCGTGGAGAAGAAAAGAAAAAGTAGAGCGAGTCCAACGGTCCCAATGTTCATGTTGAGCGTGAAGCCTAGTCGAAGCTCCATGAAGCCAAGCTGAAGCGTGAAGTCAGGGACGCCGAAATGGAGGCCCGCCCTCATGAAGGGGTAGTACGCGCCCAATACTTCGCCGAGCACGGACCCCAGGATGGCCCCCGCAATCACAAAAGCTATCGATATCGTTCGTTCTTTTCTTCTCACCGCTGCTCCACTGGTACACTGCCATGAAGGGCTCGGTCGAGTCGAGACAGAACGGCGAGCGAAAGACCACCGATCAGGTATCCGGCCGCTCCGCCCGCCACCACCAGCGCCGGCAGATAATACCATAGTGTACCCACAGTATTGGTAATCAACAAGAGCAGGTATTGCGACAGATTGTTGGAGATGCCCCCGATGGTACTTACGGTCGGCAATCCGATGTGCTTTCCGAACACCTTTTTCAGGAGGATCATGACGATGACTGCGCCGAGGCTGCCACCGAAGGAGAGCAGCGACGTGATGGTCATGAGATTTCCCTTCATGACACCCGTGGCCAAAACGCGCAGGACCACGAGTGCAACGGTCGCGAGGGCTCCGTACATCTCCAGGCATAGCATCGTGCTTATCTGAGACAAGCCCAGTTTGGCACCAGGAAGGAACGGGAGCGGAGGGTCGAAGTAGTTGATAACGATAGCAACGGCGACTAGCAGTGCAAATCGCAAGGTAGTCTGCGTTGTACGGCTCTTTTTATTGGGTGAGAGCATCGATGCCGGTCCCTTTTCCTTCGACCGTAATGACCATGCGGTTGGGTACACAGATGATCTGGTCGCCGGGACTTCGGGCAGGAGTGGTGCGCACGCAGATCTGGTCCGGGCAGGTTGATTCCGTGACTCGGATTGAGCCCTTGCCATCAGCTACGATCACCATCGGCCCCAGCACGCCCGTTACGTCCAGCGTCTGGGGCTCGTGTGATATCAGATCCACTGTCGCGACGACCTTGCCGTCCACGCGAACAACTGCCAAGGTGCCAGGTGTACGGTGCATGACGATCCAGAAGACAATAACAAGTGCCACGGCGGCGAGGAGAACCACGCCCGTGATCCGGTCACTCCGCTTCATTGAGCAGCCGTGGGCACGAAGTTGATCGGTCCCAGTGTGGACTGTGTTCCTGCAGCGTCAACGAGGACGATGCCGACGACCCCCTGGCCCTCGACCGTCTGGAAGAGCGAACGCTGAGTCTCGGCTGGTGAGCAGAAGAAGACCTTGCCAAGGGCGTCGCCGATGGCTCCGTGCATGGGCTGTATGTCTGTGATGACCGTGGCGCTTTGATTGAGGGTCCCTGGATATCCCGTCGACGGGTCGATGATATGGCAGTATCGCTTGCCATCTCGCTCGAAGTACCTCTGATAGTCTCCGGAAGTAGCCACAAAGGCATCCCCTGATCGAACATACCCGATGATCCCCTGACCGCGTGGATCGCGAATACCGATTTTCCAGTCGTGCTTTCGACCACCGCTATACAGCAGGAGGTTGCCGCCGAAATCGACGATCACCTGCTGGGGTTGGGGCGTGACGGTTTTGAGGTACTCCTCCATGATGTCGAGCGAGTAGCCCTTGGCGATACCGCCCAGATCAATGCGGGACCGGGAGTCCCGAAGCTGCACAGTGGTGTCCGAGAGCACGAGCTGGTCTGAATGAGAATAGGCTAGCGTATCTGATATCTCCTTCGCAGAAGGGATCCTGAAATCCTTGGTCGTAAAGCCCCACAGCGACGACACGGGCGAGATCGCTATGTCGAACGTCTTGCCCTGGTCGATGGCCTCTACGGCCACGGCAGTTTTCAGGAGTGCTGCATATTCCGGCGAGACGGACACCGGCCCTTTGCCGGCAGCTGCATTCACGCGAACCGTCTGAGACTCGGCATTGTAGTAGCTGGTCATGCTGTCGACGTCGGATGCCAGAGCATGGAGATGCTCATTGATTGTAGCAGCATCGCCTCCGGTGGTCTTGACGGTGAGAACCGTGTCCATGAGAAAATATGTGGACGTGACCGGTTCAGGTGATGTGCGCAAGGCGAAGAAGGCCACCAATCCTGCTCCGACGACGATCAGTGCCACGATCGGAGTAATTGCCTTTCTCACGGTATCTCCTTGTCGAGTATCAAGCCAAGGTCCGTTCCGCAATGGCCGCACTTTCCGTCTGTGACGAAGGGTAACTCCAGTGGACGAGTCGTGCGGTCGACGACGACCGAATAGCAGTTGGGACACATCGTATTATTGAAGAAATGCCC